>Ga0302326_10014874_pt1 | contig 16413 bp, 11 predicted proteins | sample Palsa_T0_3_FD_202264 | JGI IMG/M metagenome (GOLD analysis project Ga0302326, IMG submission 202264) | Peat permafrost microbial communities from Stordalen Mire near Abisko, Sweden - Palsa_T0_3 | ecosystem: Environmental > Terrestrial > Soil > Palsa > Peat permafrost | place: Sweden: Abisko... | reverse complement strand
AGCCTTGCATCGGGTTGGGTCCTCTACGACGGAAAGACTCGCTAGACGGCCCTTGCTCACTCACCTGTGTCAATCAAGTCTGTCTTCTTTGCAAATCTGTCTTCGGGGTCAATCGGTCTTTCGGATTTTTGTGATGGAAGGCAGCCCAGGCGTTCAGAAAACACAAGAGCCCCAGGTTATCAATCTGAGGCTCTTGCTTATGGGTATCCGGGATACCGGACGCCGCCCGCGAAACTGCTTACATTTTAGCGGATTGTCGCTTAGTTGTGGCAGGCGCACCGGGAGTCTCGACGCATCTGCTCCGGGCTTTCTCTTTGTAACTGAAGAGCGCATTGTTGCGCGTCGAGCACCATTTTGCGGATGGTCGCGCGCTCTTCGACATCGAGGGCCCGTTCGATCTCGTCCAATTTCTGCAGAAGTACAACGGTATTCATGATGGTGATCGCCCTCGCAATCTCAGAGTGCCATGAGGGCTCAGGAACCGATGTGATGAAACGCACAAGGATTTGGCCGACTCCTCCAGTCAAAGTGATAAAGCTCACACGGGCTTGGCGGCAGCGGTACGACCGGATGAGATTGGCTGCTGCGGGAGCCCCGCTTCAGCTCTCGACGTAATCCCAGAAAGAATCGGTCAGTTCGGCGCCCAATTCATTGGTCATGCGGCGGGCGGCACGCTCGACTTCTGCCATCAGGCCGTGCAGGTAATCGCGTGAGTGAGAGATGGCGACGACGCCCAGGGTCGCGGACTGCCATGTGACCGCCTCGTCAAGCTCGGCTACGGAGATGTTGAAGCCCTGGCGCAACTGGTCTTTCATGGAGCGGACGACCTGGCGCCGGTCCTTCAGGGACTGGGCGTGTTCGATGCGAAGCTCGAGGGTCAGTTGGGCGACGGGCATAATAGTTCGCAGACTGCGAATCGGCTGGCTGCATTTTAGAGCGGGAGGGCCGGTTTGCAGTCCGGACGTGCGTAGTTCTTCAACGAAGCAGGGCGAAGGCGACGACGGTTTCGCCGGACTCGCCCGTTTCGGCGAGCAGCTGAGTTTCCAGCTCATGCGGCACCGGCATCTCGCATGCAACTATTTCGGATTCAGCGGCCCCGATGAAGCAGAGCTTGCAGCAACCCAATGCATCGCCTTCGCCCATGCGGGTGGGTGGACCGAAGATGCGGCACGTCATGGGCCGCCATTCATAGACATCGCAGAGGCCCGATCCAGGATTGAGTGCGGGACAGGGTGCGTCATTAGCAAATTCCTCGAAGCGGGCCTGGTCTTCTTTGGAATCGCCGAGTCGACCGGTCGTTGCGTCGCCGGGAAAATTGGGGGCGAATTCGGCTAGCCATGATTGGGCGCGGGCTTCGATTCCCTTAGCTTTGGATAAGTCGGACTCACGTAACGCCACCATCCCTTGGTGCAGGCGCGCGGCGTCGAGGGCATTGATGGCAAAAGCGCCGTGGCAGCATTGAGTGCAGCCCGGACGGCAGGCGAGCCACGGCCCGGCGAGTTGTGCCGCTTCGGCCAACGCGGCGTCCATAATCTGCACGAGTTGAGTGTCGCCTGTGGGCAGGCCCATGGGAGCAAGCTTAGTGCATTGCCCGAACGGATGTTTCGCGGTACCCTGCCCGCGGAGGGATTCCGATGTCTGAAACTCGCAGCACCATCCTGCCCACGTTGTCCTATCGCAATGCTCCAGCGGCCATCGAATGGTTGACCAAGGTTTTCGGATTCGAGAAACACGCCGTATATCCCGGTCCCGACAACACCATCGGCCATGCGGAACTGAAGCTGGGCGGGGGCATGATCATGCTGGGGTCTCGCAAAGACGACGCGAATGGTCGCCGGTATAAATCGCCGGATGAACTGGGCAACGTGGAGACGCGCAGCAGCTACATCATCGTTTCGGATGCCGATGCTGTGTATGCGAAGGCCAAGGCCGCGGGAGGGACGATCATCCGCGAGATTCAGAATACGGATTACGGCAGCCGCGAATTCACCGTGAAGGACCCGGAAGGACATTCGTGGAGTGTGGGGACCTATAACCCTTGGGCTGCGCAGAGTTGAAGCCGGTGTCCGGACTGCTGTGTTGCGGGGCGGCTGCGCTATAGTCGTTGCGTAGCTCCCGGAGGGTCCCCGTTGAGGTTGAATCGCTTCGCTCTTTCCTTGTTTTTGTTGTCTCTGTGTGGTCTTGCATCCCATGCCCAACAGGCGCGTCTCCTTGTTGCGCAAAAAGGCGACCGCAGTCTAGCCATCGTCGATCCCGCCAACGGGAAGGTTCTTGGTTCGGTGGCTGAGGGTGGCACTACCGGGCATGAAGTGATTGCTTCGCCGGATGGGCGCACCGCGTATGTGCCCATCTATGGAAACTCGGGCGTGGGCAAGCCGGGGACTGACGGCGCGAAGATTGTGGCGATCGATATTGCTTCGCAGAAGGTGGTGGGCGAAGTCGATTTCGATCATGGCGTGCGGCCGCACTGCCCGCTGATCGGGCCGAAGGACGGCATGCTCTATGTCACGACGGAGCTGGATAAGTCGATCACGATTATCGATCCGAAGACGCTGAAGATTGTGGGGTCGATTCCGACGGGGCAGCCGGAGAGCCACATGCTGGTTCTCTCGCACGACGGGCGGCGCGCGTACACTGCGAACGTTGGGCCGGGGACGGTGTCGGTGCTTGACATCGCTGGGCGCAAGACACTTAAAGTGATTCCGATTTCGGGGAACACGCAGCGGATTGCGATTTCGAACGATGACCGCTGGGTGTTTACCGCGGACCAGACCAAGCCGCAGATGGCGGTGGTCGATACGAAGACGGACAGCGTCGCCAAGTGGATCCCGATTGAGTCGGAAGGCTACGGCGGTGCGGTGACGCCGGATGGCCGGTGGTACCTCGTCGCGCTGCCCGATGTAAACAAAGTCGCGGTCATCGACATCAAGACAATGCAGGTGGCGCAGAACATTTCGGTGGGCGCGTATCCGCAGGAAGTGGTGGTTCGGCCGGACGGGAAGGCCGCTTATGTTTCCTGCATGCACAGCGACCAGGTGGCTGAGATTGATCTGGGGAGTTGGAAGGTTACGCGGATGATTGCTACGGGAAAAGACACGGATGGGCTGGCTTGGGCGGGACAGTGAGTTAGCGCATGCAGATGCTCTGGTGTTGGCGATGTCGGCGTGAAGCGCCGATGCTCGATGAAGAAGAATTTGTGGAAATTCAATCCATCAATCTCGAGTCAATCAAGGCGGCATGTATCCAGTAGTAGGAGTCAAGGCGTTTTAGGGCCATTCCCCGTCGAGCCGGAAGCCGCCGTCCGGATTTCTTTATCCGTTTTTCTTTCTTTGCGATGCAACCACGACCGGGATTTGGGAGTCGTAAACACTAGGTCCCTCAGCGGACGTAAGTCCACTACGAAAGAGAGAAAGATATGAACAAGTTTCTTGCAGCAGTTCTTTGTGTGGCCAGCTTCAGCGGTTTGGCCCTGTGTGAAGATACGGCGAAGATCGATGCGCGTGTCGAGGCGGCTCATGCGGTTCTTCACGAGTTGATGAATACACCCGATCGGGGTCTTCCGCTGGACATCGCCTCGCGCGCGACATGCGTCCTGGTGGTGCCTTCCTTCAAGAAGGGAGCTTTTGTTTTCGGTGGGGAGTACGGACAGGGCGTGGCCACCTGCCGGACGCACAATGGCGGGTGGAGTGCCCCCGCATTCGTTCAGCTTGAAGGAGCGAGTTTTGGTTTCCAGATCGGCGGGCAATCGACGGATCTGGTGTTGATCGGCATGAATCATCGTGCTCTCGACGACCTGCTGAAGGAAAAGGTGAAGCTGGGCGGCGATGCTGCGGTGGCGGCCGGACCCGTTGGCCGCAATGCGCAGGCCGCAACGACGGAGCTCGCCAATGCCGAGTTCCTGACCTACTCGCGCAGCCGGGGGCTCTTTGCCGGGGTCGACCTGAATGGCGACGTGGTCCATCAGAACCGCGCGGATACGGAAGCTGTGTATGGCCACGATATTCCTTTCCAGAGGATTCTTTCCGGTGGCGTACCGACTCCTGCGGCTTCCGCGCACTTCATTGCCACTGTGAATCAGCTCTTCCGCCGTGGTGAAGCGCACAGGGCTTCGGACAGGTAGGGCATATTGTTCAAGGACGCGAGAGCACTTTAAGCCCATTGTTCTATGCTTTTCGATGGGCCGAGTGCTCTCCCCAAGCCCTGCCTTAATTCGCAGCTTCGCGCACTGGGCCATCCAGAAGCGGATGGTCGAGGCCTGAGAGCGTGATAGCGCTCTTCCCTTTCACGTCAAATACGACAATCTCGTTGTCCCCTTCTTTGAGCCACACGCCGGGAACGTAGAGCGTTTGCTGCGGGCCGATGTCCCAGTAGCGGCCTATCGCGTGGCCGTTGATCCAGATAGCGCCTTTGCCCAGGGTGCGCACGTCGAGGAAGGTATCACCGGCTTTGGCGAGAGTGAAGTGGCCTCGAGAAAAGCTTGGGCCGGTGCATGGCTCGTTACTGAATTCGATCTTGTCTGTCGCCTGCATGGGCAACGGGAAGATTGACCAGCCTTCGATCGGCTGTCCGCGCCACAGGACCTGCTTCGTGATGCCCGCGCGTTCGCCGCGCAGGACGATGGAATAGTTCACGCGGCCCGAGTTCTCAACGAGGATGTCGAGCTGCTGGCCGGCATGCGCGACGTGTAGAGGAAGCGACATCTTGCCGAGGCGGCGATCAAGTGAGCCGATGAATGCGCCATCGAGATAGACGCGTGCATAGCTATGCAGCTGATCGAGGGCGAGGTCGCCATCGCCCGCGGTCTTCAACGTTGACCGGTAGAGGATGTAGCCGTAGTTCTGGCCGATGTCTTCCATCGTGAGCGGCTGCGCTGATTGAGTTGGGTCGGGCAGAGCGTTCCATAGCGAGCGTGATTGGCTGAGCGCGATCGGCGGAATCGTGATGGGAGCGGGCGTGTCTGGAATCGGAGGCGGTGTCACGCCCGTGGCTTTGGCGATGATGTCGCGGAAGGCGAGGTACTTTGGCGTGGGGCGTCCGCTTTCGTCGAGCGTGGCCTGGTAGTCGTAGCTGGTGACGTCGGGCTGATAGTCGCTGCCGTTCGAATTGGCTCCGCTCATGAAGCCGAAGCTGGTGCCGCCATGAAACATGTAGACGCTGACGGAATAGCCTTGCTCGACGATCCAGCGGAATTCGTCGATTTGCTGTTGAGAGTCGCGCGTCTCGTGCTTGCCGCCCCAATGATCGAACCAGCCATCCCAGTATTCGCCGGCCATGTGCGGTTGATTGGGACGCATTTTGAGCAATTGTTCGAAAGAGTGTTTCGCCTCGCCGGTGCCGAAGTTGACGGCGGCGGGTAAGTCGGAGAAAGAACCGTTGGGCATTTGTTCTGCGCCATCGGCGGTGTAGAGCTGCGCTTCGCGAAAGCCGCTGTCCTCGATGAGCCGCCGGATCTGGCCCATGTAGTGGTGGTCGCTGCCGAAGCTGCCGTACTCGTTTTCGATCTGGACCATGATGATGGGACCGCCGCGGCCGATTTGCAGAGGCGCGAGTTCCTGGCCTAGGCGATGCATCCAGCGCGACGCGGCTTCGATGAACTTTGGATCGTCACTGCGCACGACCATGGAGTGGTCTTTGAGCAGCCATCCGGGGTAGCCGCCGAAGTCCCACTCGGCGCAACTATAAGGACCGGGGCGCAGGTTGACGTAGAGGCCCTCCTGCTGCGCTTCGCGGACAAACTCGGCAACATCGTTGTCGCCGGAGAAGTCGTAGACGCCGGGCTGCGGCTCGTGGACGTTCCAGAAGACGTAGGTGGTGATGGTATTAAGGCCCATTGCCTTGGCCTTGCGCAGACGGTCGCGCCAGTAGGCTCGGGGTACACGCGCGTAGTGCATTTCGCCGGCGAGAACGCGGAAGGGCTTGCCGTCGAGCGAGAAATGATCGCCGTCGACGCGAAAGCTGTGGCCGGTGGCGGGTGCGACCTGGGCCGAGGCGAAAGGGGTTAATGCGAAGAAAGAAGCTGGGGCGAAGGCACAGAAAAGCGCAAGTTTTGTGAACGAAAGCGGCTTCATAATTAGGTCCTCTGGACTATACCGCATCACCGAGGTACCGGGCGGCAGGGTTCACAGCGGGCACAGCGTTGATGTCCGGATTTTCTCCAAAGCTCAGCAATTGGAGGAGTTTATCCCAATCGCACGAGTCGCCGAATGGACGCAGCGCCCAATGGGATTGAGCAGAGTTCAGTACCTCCGCACGTTACTTTTGTTTGGCGCGGTTACTACGCCGTAACACCTGCGTGGGAGGCGGTGTGGTTTGATGAAGTCTGCCTCAAGGAAAAGATTCTCAAGAACCGTCGAGGGGTCGGCACGGTTCAGCGATAACGCAAGAGATTTTGCGTTGCGACGATATAAACCCAGATAGAACCGCCCGCGATTGGCGGGCATTACAATCTCTGCTCTCCTCGTTCCCCGCTTCTGCACTGACCCACAACGCTGATGACAACTTAGCTGTACTCCGGATCTCTCGTACTTCCCAGCCAGGAGCATCCATGCGTAATCGATCTGGACGCCTGTACACTTCCACCCGCGCGCTTGTCTTTGCGTCGCTCTTGGGTGTGATTTCACTGCTGACGGGCTGCTCGAATTTTAGTGTGACCAATCCCGGCTACTTCGCGGCGATTTCGTCGACGGCCACAACGATCCGTGTGAACCAACAACTTCAGATCGTGAATAACGCGAAGATCACGGGCGTGCCGCTGACCTTTTACGTCAATGGGATCGCTGGCGGAAATGCCGAGCTGGGAACGATCGATAGCAATGGCCTCTATACTGCGCCGGCCATCGTTCCCGTTCCCAATAACATCACGATCACGAGCGCCGCGACCACGCATCCGGAATATCCTCCGGGAAGTTTGGCGCTTGGTGTATTGAATCCAATTCCGATCCTCACTTCGGTTACACCCACGGGCTTCTCTGAAGGCGTAACGACTGTAACTGTGGCTGGATCGCAGTTTGTCTATGGCGCGCAGATCTCCTGGAATGGCACGCCGATTACGACCACATTTGTGTCGAGCACACAGCTGGTGGCCTCCATTGCCGCCCCGAATCCTGGAACCTTTCCTCTGTTGGTGACCAATCCGAATCCGGGTTCGGCCAATTCGGCAACCGCACAAGTCAAGGTGGCGCCGGGGCAGGTGGCTTTCCAGCTGCAGCCTCAAACGGGCAGCGATGTGCGCGTGACCAATTCGATTAACTTCGGGTTGACGGTGACGGGAACGAACAACACAGGCGTGACCCTTGCGATCAACGGGGTCGCGGGCGGCAATGCGCAGGTGGGTACGGCGGTCTCCAATGCGGACGGATCGATCACCTATACCGCGCCGGCCGTGGTGCCGAAGCCGACCAACGTTGTGCAGATGACGATCACTAGCGTCGACAATCCAGCGGTCTCGATTAATCAGAATATTTCGGTGCTGAATCCGATTCCGATTCTGACTTCGGCGACTCCGACGACCTTCACCCCTAACCAGTCGGCGACGGTGACTTTGACGGGACAGGATTTCATCACCGGCGCAACGGTGCTGATGAATGGAACACAGGTTCCGACGCAATTCGGCAGCGCTACGACGCTCACAGCGACGGTGAATCCGACGGAGTCCGGCAACAACTTCATGGATCTGCAAGTGCAGAATCCGAGCCCCGGGCCGGCGAACTCGTCGGATTTGATCGTGGACCTGCAGAGCACGACCCCTCCGGCAATGAGCTTGACGGATGCGTCGCGGTTCCTGCAGCAGGCGACCTTTGGCGCGACTGACGCGGACATTCATAACGTCTCGCAAAACGGATACCAGTCGTGGCTGAACGCTCAATTCGCGCTACCGCCAACGACAATTGAACCGGGCGTGGAGCAGGCGGTGATTCTGAATAGCCTTAACCCGCCTTGCGCTGCCTCTGACGTCAAGTGCAACGCCGCGCTTTTTGTCCAGAACAGCAGCGACGAGAATTATGTTCAGAATGCGTTCTGGCAAGATGCTCTTTCTGCCGACGACGAGCTGCGGCAGCGGGTGCAGCATGCGCTGAGTGAGATCTTCGTCATCTCGGGTACCAATGCTTCGGTCCAGAGCATGCCACGCGGCGAAGCCAATTACTATGACATGCTCGGCACGGATGCCTTCGGAAACTTCAGGACGCTGCTTCAGGATGTGACCCTGAATCCGATGATGGGCCAGTGGCTCAACATGCTCGGGAATGACAAAGGCAATGCTACGACCGATCCCGATGAGAACTACGCCCGCGAAGTGATGCAGCTGTTTACCGTCGGCCTCTACCAGTTGAACAACGATGGGACGCAAAAGCTTGATGGGAGCGGGAATCCGATTCCGACTTATTCGAATACCGACGTGATGGGGATGGCCGCAGTCTTCACGGGCTTCAGCTGGCAAATACCCGGCGATACGACGGAAGCAGGATGGTCGAATTGCTGCCAGTATGTCGGCACAGGATTCGGCGAAGAGCTGCTTCCGATGACGAGCTATCCGGATCATCATTCGACGGTGGAGAAGGACTTTCTGGGCGTGACGATTCCGGCGTCCTCGAATCCTGATCCCAACGGAGACCTGAAGATTGCGCTCGACACACTGTTCAACCATCCCAACCTGCCGCCGTTCTTCTGCCGGCAGCTGATCGAGCACCTGGTCACGAGCAATCCCAGCCCCGCGTATGTGAACCGCGTTGCAACGGTGTTTGAGGACGATGGAACGGGCACGCGCGGCAACATGCAGGCGGTCATCACGGCGATCCTGACTGATTCTGAAGCACGCACGACCTCGGCAGCTGTTGCCAATCCGCAATACGGCAAGGTCCGCGAGTCGCTGCTTCGCTACACCGAATGGGCGCGGGCTTTCTCGGCCCAATCGCGCAACGGCGGCTACTGGCTGGGCAGCACAGAGGATCCGATTTACGGGCTCGGCGAGATGACATTGCGTTCGCCCACGGTCTTTAACTGGTTTGCTCCCAATTACATTCCGTCGGGATCGAGCATCTGGCCGACGGGATTGCTGGGACCGGAGTTTCAGATGACCAACGTGACGACGGTGGTTGGCTATCTGAATTACATGCAGGGCGCGATCGGCGCTAATGCGACCAGCGGCCCGGATGTGTTTGCGTCCTACGGCACGGAACTCGGTCTTGCCTCGACGCCGACTGCGCTGGTTGACCGGCTGAATCTTCTGCTGATGGCCGGGCAGATGAGCAGCACGCTCGAAGGCGAGATTGTGAGTGCAGTTGGCGCCATCGATATCCCCACAGGCGATCAGAACGCAATCAACGCCGCGCTTGCGGCCCGTGTGCAGACCGCGGTTTATCTGACGTTGGCCTCACCCGACTTCACAGCGCAACAATAGGGAGCCCACTATGTGCAAGCACGACCACACTCGGCGACAGTTCTTAAGGACGGCATCGTTCGCCTCCATGGCGGGTGTCTCGGCCAGCCCATTTCTGATCGGGCTCAACTCGATGGCCGCGATGGCGCAAAACAACACCGCCCCTGACTACAAGGCGCTGGTGTGCGTGTTTTTGCAGGGCGGCAACGATGGGCACGGAACTGTGATTGCAACTGACCCGGATTCTTACGCTGCGTTTGTGCAGGCTCGGTCAGGAGCTCCGGGTCTTGCCTATCCCATGAGCGAGCTGCTGCCGATCACGCTGCAAACGCCGCAAAGCGGGCGCACCTTTGCGCTGAATCCTTACCTGACCGGGGTGCAAAATCTGTTCAACGCCGGCCGCGCTGCGATTGTGGCGAATACGGGCACGCTGATCGTGCCCGCGACCAAGGCACAGGTGAACGCCAGCTCCGTTCCCCTGCCGGACTCCCTGTTCTCGCACTTCGATCAGACAGCGGCATGGCAGGCGATCGCCTCGAATGGCGGTAGCGCAGAGCGCGTTGGGTGGGGTGGGGCGGTGGCCGATCTCATCGAGGGCATGAACATGAATTCGAACTCCATGTTCACCTGCATCTCGACGGCCGGCATTGCACTATTTCTTTCCGGTCAGACGTCCTTCCAGCTCAATTGCACGCCTGCCGGACCGATTCCCATCGGCGGGTTGGCTCAGCCCTTGTTCGGAGGCCCGGCCGGCACGAATGCGCTCAACTCCATTCTGAGCGCCACTGAGGCGAACCTCTTTGCCCAGGAATATGAGGTTGTGATTCAGCGCTCGATCCAGGCGCAGGCTACGCTGGCAACTTCCATGCTCCCGGCGGGAGCGGGCGGGGTTCCAAACCCGACGCAATTCCTTGACCCGACGTCGAACAAGCTGATGGACAATCCGCTGGCCGCATCGCTGCAAACAGTGGCCAGGATCATCGGCGGCCGAGCTGGCCTCGGTGTTACGCGGCAGATTTTCTACGTCCAGCTGGGCAGCTTCGACACGCATAACAACCAGGCACAACTGCACGCTACCCTGCTGACGCAACTCGGAGAGGCTCTGGAATACTTTGACGGTCTCATGACTTCGATGGGGATCGGCAACCAGGTGACTACATTTACGGCTTCGGACTTTGGGAGAACGCTGACCTCGAACAGCAACGGTACGGACCACGGCTGGGGCAGCCATCACTTCGTGGTCGGTGGTGCCGTGCAGGGGCAAAACATGTATGGCCAGTATCCAGTGATCGGCGTGAACCAGGCCAACGACTTGGGCGCAGGCAGGCTGATTCCGACGACTTCGGTCGATCAGTATGCGGGAACTCTGGCGAAGTGGTTCGGACTCTCAGACGGACAGATTCGAACCGTTCTGCCGAATTTCGGGAACTTCGGCTCCAGTCCATATCTCGGATTTATGGGCTAAAACCGGTCAAATAGACTGGTCTCGTCGGGGTCACCGTCGAGTCCGATTCGTACCTCGAACAGTTACAGGCTGGCTCTGTATCTCCACTTCTGTGAGCAAAAGCAGAAGGGATCGTGCAGAGCCAGTTTTGTTCTACCCAACCGGATCCCAGTCCGGTTGCGACGGGCTGCCCAGCATCGACAGGGATCTAAGGGACCCATGGTCCAGGGACGATTCCTGGATGACCATCGTCACATCGAGGGTTGCAGAGATTGTCTAAGGTTGATCTCGCGCGGGAATCCCGGTGAGCGGCAATCGATTTCAGACCTCGTAATCGATATGCTAACGTGTTCTTACACCCCAGCTTCCACTAGACGTTTGGCGGGCACAAGGGCTCTGGTGCCAAATGCTGGCGGCCGCAAAAAATCCTACGCAGGCTGCTTGAGGGCGGATGGGAATCCAGATTGCACTGAATCATCGGACACATTACCGATACGAAAAGGCGGTCTCGCTTGGTCCGCAGATTATCCAGTTGCGCCCTGCATTCCATTGCCGAACCCCAGTTCTTAGGTATTCGCTCGATGTCACTCCGTCGGAACACTCCCTCAGCTGGCAACTCGATCCTTCGTTGAACCGTCAGGCGCGCCTGCTTTTTCCAAACAAGACGAGCGAGTTTCTGGTCGAAGTGAATCTCGTTGCAGATCTCTCCCCCATCAATCCCTTTGATTTCCTACTTGAACCCGCAACCGAGAGATACCCTTTCGGATACGCACAAGACCTTACGCGGGATCTGTTTACCTATCTGTTCGTGGAACAGGCTGGACCCCAGCTTCACGCGTTTCTTGAGAGTTTGCGGAACCAGAATATTGGAACCATCGATCTCTTGCTGCTTCTGAATCGAAAGGTGCGCGATGAAATTGCCTACGCGACGAGGCTTACGCCGGGCGTCCAGACCTGCGAGGAGACCCTTGAGAAGCGCTCAGGTTCGTGTCGCGACTCGGCATGGCTGCTCGTTGAAATTCTCCGGCATCTGGGAATCGCGGCACGGTTTGTCTCCGGTTATCTGATTCAGATTGCGGAAGAGCCGACGACGCCAAACGGCGTTCCGCAATTGGACTCAGCCGATCTGCATGCCTGGGCGGAGGCGTTTTTGCCAGGCGCAGGCTGGATTGGATTGGACCCGACCTCCGGTTTTCTCGCAGGCGCGGGCCACATCCCGCTGGCTTGCACTTCCACTGCTGCTCAGGCGGCGCCGATCTCAGGCACGGCAGAGCTGGCCAGCGCGGACTTCAGCTACTCCATGTCTGTTCGCCGTTTGAATGACTCCCAGGTTTCATCCAATTCCGACGCGGAAGAACAGTGGCGTCGTGTGCAGCAGGTTGCCCACAGCGTGGACGCGGAACTGGGCGCGCACGACGTACGGCTGACCATGGGCGGCGAGCCAACATACGTCGGCATTGACGATCCCGAGAGTCCGCAATGGAACATCGATGCGCTTGGCGACATCAAGCGAAGCCGTGGCCTGGCTTTCATTCGTGCCCTGCGTGCGAGCATGGCGCCGCATGCGCTGCTTCACTACGGGCAGGGAAAATGGTATCCAGGGGAGCCGCTGCCGCGTTGGGCGCTGAGTTGTTTTTGGCGTGTTGACGGCGTCCCCGTATGGGAAGACACCGATCTCATCGCGCGCGAAGATCACGACTTCGGATTTGCAGTGGGCGATGCTTTCAGGTTTATGCAGGCTCTCACCCGACGTCTTCAGGTGACCGCGGAGAACGCGCTGCCTGCCTTTGATCCGGGAAGTGAATCGACGGAGCCTGCGGGTTACATCCTGCCGATCCGTCGCCGGCAACCGGACGGTCTCTTACGCTGGTCGAGTCAATTGTGGTTTCCAAGAGCGGAACGCATTCTCTTATCCCCAGGCGACTCACCGATTGGTTATCGCGTACCGACGGAGGGCATCCCATGGGTCGCACCCGATGAGCTCAAGTACGAGTTTGATGACGCGCCGTATGCCGATCGGGTCAAACTGCCGGAAAGCGTGACGCACCGCATGGATCTCTTCGCGATCGATCCGGCGGCCGACATGCTGCCAGCTATCTTGCGGGCGTCTCATGAAGTGCCTGAACTGATCCGGCCATCGCTGTGCGTGCAAGCACGCGAAGGCCGCCTTCATGTGTTATTGCCGTATGCACCTGTCCTTGCGGATTACCTCGATCTTGTTGCCGCTGTCGAGGACACATGCCGGTATCTGAAGATGCCTGTCTGGGTGGAGGGCTATGCTCCGGCTGCCGATCCGCGGCTCCATTCGTTGAGCGTCACGCCTGATCCCGGCGTCCTGGAAGTTAACTTGCCGCCTGCAAAAAATTGGGATGAACTTGAAGAGATCAATACTCAGGTAGACAAGGAAGCACGTCGAAACCGATTGACGGCTGAGAAATTCGACTACAGCGGGAACCAGAATGCGACCGGCGGCGGAAGCCACATTGTGATTGGGGGCGCGACCATTGAGGACAGCCCAATCTTGCGGCGTCCGGATCTGCTGCGGAGCATGATTGCGTTCTGGCAGAATCATCCGTCGCTGTCGTATTTATTTTCTGGATTGTATGTTGGTCCTACAAGTCAGTATCCGCGCGTGGACGAAGCGCGGACGGACGCTCTGTATGAACTTGAAGTCGCCTTTCGCCATCTTCCTTCAGAAGGCTGCCCGCCATCTGTTGTGGATGGATTGTTTCGGAACCTTCTCGCCGACGTTACGGGGAACACACATCGCGCCGAGTTCTGCGTCGATAAGCTTTTTCCGCCGCAGGGTCTTGGATTGCCACTCGGCTTGCTCGAATTGCGTGCTTTCGAAATGCCGCCGAATGTGCGGATGAATCTTCTGCAGATGTTGTTGATCCGCGCTTTGGTTTGCATGTTCTGGAAAAAGCAATTCGAAGGCGGCCTGATTCGCTGGGGTACGGCGCTCCACGACCGCTTTATGTTGCCGAATTTTGTTCGGCAAGATTTCCTCGAAGTGCTTGGCGAATTGCGACAATCCGGCTTCCATTTCGAGGATGAGTGGTTTGCTTCACATCTTGATCTTCGCTTTCCAAAGATTGGATCAATCCATGTAGACGGAGTGGAGCTGGAACTGCGTCGAGCGCTCGAGCCGTGGAACGTTCTTGCAGAAGAGACGGCGTCCGGCGGAACGGTGCGTAGCGTGGACTCGTCTCTTGAACGAATCCAGGTGAAGGTGTCAGGGTTGACCGCGGATTCCCGATTCGCCGTTGCCTGCAATGGCCGCCGTGTACCGCTCCAAGCCACGACCGAGCCGGGAGCGGCGGTGGCTGGAGTGAGGTTTCGCGCGCGCAGATTGTCGGCGACTTTGCACCCCACAGTTCCAGTGCACGCGCCACTGGTCTTCGATCTGATTGACAGTTGGAACGAACGTTCGATCGGGCAATGTATCTATCATGTTGAAGCACCCGACGGACGACAATTCACAGCTCGCCCGGCGAACGCCGCTGAGGCGTTGGAGCGTCGCCTGGAACGCTTTCAAGTCACCCAACAGGCACTCGGTCCAGTGAGGACGCCTGAGGTTGAAAACAACTCAATTTTCCCTGGGACACTGGATCTGCGTGTGCCGGCCCCGCGCCAGAACGGCTGGATCGATACGCCGGAGCCTTTGCCATGACGGTCGATCTCTATCAGACTCCCTTGCGTTATGGCGACGCCTACGACGAACTGTCGGCCGATGGCGTAACGCCTAGGCCGCACTGGGCGCGCTTGATGGAGTCACTTCGAGCGATCGGCCCCGAGGAGTTGGGACGACGATGCGTTCGCGCCGAGCGACGTATCCGCGAGAACGGCATCACGTACAACATCTATAGCGACCCTCTCGGAGCAAACCGGCCGTGGGAGATCGATATTGTTCCCTTCCTGATTGCGGCCGACGAGTGGCGCATGATCGAACAGGGAATCATTCAGCGCGCGCAGTTGTTGAATCTGATTCTCGAGGATCTTTATGGCGCTCAGAATCTGCTTGCGAATGGACGTTTCCCGGCGGAGCTTCTGTATGCCAATCCTGCATTTCTTCGGCCGATGGTAGGTGTGCGAGTCCCTGCACACAGTTATCTGCATATGCTGGCGGTTGATCTGGCGCGTTCGCCGGATGGCCGCTGGTGGGTGCTTTCCGATCGCACGCAGGCGCCTTCGGGCAGTGGCTATGCGTTGGAGAACCGAACCATCGTCTCCGATGTTCTACCGAATGTCTTCCGTTCTTCCAATGTTTTGCGCCTCGCGCCGTTTTTCCGGGCACAGCGGGATGCGCTGACCGCGTTGAGCGAACGCAGCAATCCACGCATCGTTCTGCTTACTCCCGGCCCGCACAACGAGACTTATTTCGAGCACTCGTATATTGCGCGATATCTCGGCTTCACATTGGTCGAGGGCGCGGACCTGACCGTGCGGGATCGGTCCGTTTACCTCAAGACCGTCGATGGCTTGGAGCAAGTGGATGTAATTCTGCGGCGCGTGGACGATAGCTTTTGCGATCCGCTCGAACTACGGAGCGATTCTCTACTGGGCGTGCCCGGCCTGGTCGATGCGATCGTCGCAGGAAACGTAAAAGTTGCCAACGCCCTGGGTAGCGGGGTGATTGAGACGGCAGCGATCATGCCGTTTCTCCCCGGCCTTTGCAGACACATGACCGGCGAGAGTTTGACGCTTCCGTCGGTTGCGACCTGGTGGTGTGGACAATCCTACGCGCTCGATTGGGTGCTCAAGCATCTCGACTCCGTGGTCTTGAAGCCGGCGTTTCCATCGCGCGGTATGGAGCCCGTATTTGGAGCCAAGTTAGAACAAGCGGAAAAGGGAAAGCTGGCCGCACGCTTGCAGGCACAACCTCATGAGTATGTCGCACAAGAGCAGATCGCCTTGTCGAATGCGCCGGTCTGGGGCAATGGACACTTTTACTCGCGCAGTGTGGTACTGCGCGCCTATGTGCTCAACACCGGCAATGGATGGACAGCGATTCCAGGGGGATTAGTGCGCGTTGCCGAAGCCGAAGGGTCGGTGGTGTCGATGCAGCGAGGCGGACACAGCAAGGATGCTTGGGTGCTCTGGGATAGCCCCGTTGATACCTTCAGCTTGCTGCATCCACGCAATCAACCGGTCGCATTGCGTCGCGAGTTACCGGGCGTGCCGAGCAGCGTGGCCGACAGGGTCTTTTGGTTAGGGCGCTATGTCGAACGTGCCGAGAACACAGCTCGGATTGCGCGCACACTGATTTATCGAGTGAGGCGCGCCGACCAGGAAGAGCTTGGGTGTTTACTTCGGTTGCATAGAAGCTTTAAGTCGCGGCACAGCAAGTTACCCAAGGCAAAAAAACGGCGGCCAACAGCGCTGGAATTCGAGCACGAATTGGTTTCGCTAATTTCCGATGTCAAACGAACCGACAGTCTGGCCTTTACACTTTCCGAAGTGTCTCGCGTGGGCAACAGCGTTCGCGAGCGGCTATCGGCGGATATGATGATCCTCATCGGCCAGCTGCGGACTTCGATCCAGATTGGCCGGGACACGCAATTTCCTGAGTATCCTGCGACGCTGACCCTTT
>Ga0302326_10014872_pt1 | contig 16414 bp, 19 predicted proteins | sample Palsa_T0_3_FD_202264 | JGI IMG/M metagenome (GOLD analysis project Ga0302326, IMG submission 202264) | Peat permafrost microbial communities from Stordalen Mire near Abisko, Sweden - Palsa_T0_3 | ecosystem: Environmental > Terrestrial > Soil > Palsa > Peat permafrost | place: Sweden: Abisko... | reverse complement strand
CGGCAAAGAACAGCCCGTACCCGAGCGCGCCAAATCCCCATCCGCCGTATCCGCCGTATCGGCCGTATCTACCGTATCCGCCGTAACCGTAGCCACCGCGCAATCCGCCGTAGGCGCCCGTGCGGCCGCCGAAGTGCCCCGCGTAGGCCCGTCCGCCGGCGACGTGGCCACCACCACCGTGGCCACCACCGCCGTGGCCACCACCGCCGGGAGCCGCAAGTGTGGTGCCGGGTGTTGCGAGCGTTACCATCAGCGCAATAGCGATGGACTGCAAACCGCAAAGAATAGTTCGACTGTTCATAGCGTCACCTCGCGGCGCATTTAAACTGCACAGATCTGTTCAAACGCAGCTGTCGCCGTGCATGGGGTGTATCATGGCGGGCAAACGTCATCTGTGCGCTGGACCGCCTCTGATACGACGGCCGCATACAGTCTCCGGCTTCCGCTTGGTCGTGCCCGTGTCATGGGAGCATTGAATGGCGGTGAGCGCTTCACTTGGCTATCCCCGAACAGCGCACGTCCCGGAGGACATGTCGCCGAGGACAATGAATGCGAGGTGCCCGAAAGGCACCCCGCAGGGACACGCGCTCGCCATTTTTGATAACTAGTTTCAGGTGGAGGCGCGATTGTCTAGACCGTTAGTATGCCAGGACCGATGCGCGTCGTCCGTGCGATGGAACACTTAGTCTAGAGCAGCACTCTCAAGTTGCGCGGGACAAAGGTGCTCATGGCTGACTCAGAATCTTTGCCTTCTCTTTGTCGAACTCTGCCTGCGTGATCTGCCACGACCGCCGCGGCCTTCCCGCACTGCGAGCAGCGGCGCGCGTGTGTCAAGAGTCCTATATTTACTGGCGTTTCGTGCATACGCGCATGGATGGCGATGGACGCCGACTCACTCTTTCACGGCGGTAACAGGGGTTCGAATCCCCTTGGGAACGCCAATAAATCAGGTAGTTGAGACACTTTGTGCCAAAGGTCGCATCCGTCCAGCGGTCCGCAAGTGGAATTTCGCCCTGCACGTGCTTACCGGCGTTCAGGCACTGAATGGTCTGCGCGGCATGCAGTGGCGTGGGCGTGCACAGAATGGCGGCTTCGACTCCAGGTTGCGCTAGCGCCTCGGCGAGGTCGGTCGTGACGTGCCCAATCCCATACCTCTTTGCCACTTCCCGGTCGCCTCAAGCTGACCACCCACGAGGGACATTACCTCAACCGCGCCGATAGTCCTGATGGCATCCAAATGCTTGATGCCAAATGCACCGGCGCCGGCCAGAACAACCTTCATGCGCGCGTTGCGGTGGATTGCTGACAGATGCCGTCGGGGGGAAACCTGATAGCATTCGACATTGAAACGCCGTAAATGGCTATGAATAAAAACAGCGTTAAGAGGTGACAGCTTGGCCTTGGCGATATGAAGATCACATCGCATGGCGAACGGCTCACTGCGCGCCGCTCATTTCCTCGCGCTAGCATGCTGCGCCGATGTTGCGACCGATTGCAGCAGGGTGAAATCCCCGCAGATCAGCAATCCCGCACTTGCGGACTGAGGTAACGCCCATGGCCGCGATCTTCGGGCCTGCCGCTAACCTAGCTGCGAAAGTAACGTTGCTTGTCGCGGCGGGCGTCATTGTCGCTGGGTTGGTATTTTGGTGGTTATGGCCGCGCACCGATTATGCGCGTCACGTGCGTTCAGTGGTCGAGCAGCCAGTTCCCTTTAGCCATCAGCATCACGTTGCGGGACTTGGGCTAGATTGCCGCTTTTGCCACACCGCGGTCGAGGTCTCCTCAAACGCTGGGCTGCCGCCGACCTACACGTGCATGACCTGCCATTCGCAGATCTGGACCAATGCCGCACTACTGGCGCCGGTACGCGAGAGTCTGGCCAACAATACGCCGATCGTTTGGCACCGCGTTACCGATTTGCCGGACTACGTCTACTTCAACCACAGTATTCACATCGCAAAAGGAGTGGGTTGCGAGAGTTGCCACGGCGATACTGAAACGATGCCGCTCACCTACAAAGTGAAAACTCTCACCATGGAGTTTTGCTTGGACTGTCATCGCAATCCGGGACCGAACCTGCGCCCGAAATCCGCGATCTATGACACCGCGTGGCATCGGACGGTTGATACTCCCGGAACGGGAGCGCTGATGGCGCGCTACCATGTTCCCGACCGCACTCTGACCGATTGCTCGTTGTGTCATCGATGAATCGCACTGGCAACAAATTGTGGAGGAGTTTGGAACAGGCGGCGGACGATCCGGAGTTTTTGGCACGCGCGGCGCAGGAGTTCCCGGGCCTGGCTTACGCATTAGCTGAACCGCTCGGTCGGCGCCAGGTGCTCAAGCTGATGGCCGCCTCATTGGTTTTGAGTGGACTCGATGGGTGCGATTCCAAATTCGGGGGGAACCTCACTCCGGCGGTGAAGAGTGCGCCCAACATCATTCCGGCGTTGCCGAACTTCTACGCGACTGCGCATGTGCTTGATGGGTATGCGAGTGGCATCGTCGTTAAACACGTGATGGGGCGGCCGGTCAAGGTCGAGGGAAACCCTCATCATCCGGCGAGCCTCGGTGCGATCGATGTGTTCGCGCAGGCGCAGCTCTTGGGTTTCTATGATCCCGACCGCGCGGCACAAGTGAGTGTTAGGGGCAACCCTTCCGATCGTCAAAGTCTTGAAACCGCGTTCGCTGCGCAGCGCGCCCGCCTTGTCGAAGAACACGGCAACGGACTCAGGATTCTAACGGGCACGGTGACTTCGCCGACGCTCGCGGCTCAGCTCGATGCGTTGCTGCAGCAATATCCGCAGGCACACTGGACGCAGTGGCAGCCGATTTCCCGCGATAGCGTGCGACAAGGCGCGCGACTTGCCTACGGGCACGCCGTTGATGTCACTGCACACCTGGACCAGGTTGACGTGCTGCTCGCCATTGACGGCGATCTCCTGAGCACCGCGCCCGGGAGGCTGCGCTACGCCCGCGACTTTGCGAGCCGACGCAATCCTACTCGCCAACCGAGAATGAGCCGAGTGTACGCGGTCGAGCCGACGCCAACATTGATCGGATCGGTCGCGGATCACCGCTTCGTTGCGGGGCCCAAAGAGCTGCAGCGAATCGTTGGCGCGGTCGCCGCCGGCATCCTAAAAAACGTGCGAAGTACCTCGGGCCCTGATTGGGTCAGCGCTGTCGTCGCTGATCTCAAGGCGGGACACGGGCGCGTGCTGGTGCATGTAGGCGCGGACCAGCCAGCGGAAATCCATGCGCTGGCGCATGCAATGAACGAGGCGTTGGGCGCGCGAGGTGTCACCTTCGATCTGATCGACCCGGTTGCGCATGATCCCACTGATCAGGTCGATGCGCTGCGCACGCTGATTGGGGAGATGCGGGCGGGAAAGGTAACCCACCTATTGATCATCGACAGCAACCCCGTGTTCACTGCGCCCGCGACTTGGGGCTTTGGCGACGCGCTGAAGCAAGTTCCGTTTAGTTTGGCGCTCGCGGGTAACGCGGATGAGACCGCTCGCTCGACCACCTGGTTCGTGCCGAAGACGCATGAGTGGGAGACCTGGAGCGACGCACGAGCCTACGAGGGTACCGTCACCATTCTGCAACCGCAGGCGTTGCCGTTGTTTGGCGGTATGAGTGCCCACGAAATACTCGCGCTCTATTTGGGCGCGGCGCCCGTGTCGGCGGAAGAGGCTGTGCGAGCCACGTGGGCGACACGCCTCGGAGGGGATTTCGCCATGGGTTGGTCGGATGCGCTCGCCAATGGCGTCGTACCGAGCACCGCGAGTGCGAAGAGCGATGTCCGCCTGCGAGCCGAAGCCTCGCAGATCGTGCCGCCGGCCACCGCCGGCGGCGCGGCGCTCTCGATCCTGTTCCGCCCCGATCCCAGTCTGTGGGACGGGCGCTTCGCCAATAATCCCTGGTTGCAGGAATTGCCGCGACCCCTGACCAAACTGGTCTGGGACAATCCACTTCTGATCGCCCCCGCGTTGGCTGAGCCGATGCAGCTCAAGAATGGCGATTGCGTGCGTCTCTCGATCGAGGGCACGAGCGTGGTGGCGCCCGTGTGGGTCATGCCAGGGCAAGCTCCCGACTGCATCACCGCATTGCTCGGATCGGGCCGCCGCGCCAGCGGGACCGTCGGTGATGGTGGCGGAGTCGATTATTATCCGCTCACCGGTCTCAAGGGTGCGGCCGTGCTGCACAAGGCGCAGGGGCGCGTGGAACTAGCCAGCACCGTGCACCACAACCTGCTCCTGGAGACGCCGCCCGAAATACTTCGCCACGGTACGTTGGCCGAGTATCTCGCCAACCCGCAATTCGCAGCCAATGAGCATCCCGAGCCGCACCTGTATCGGACCGTGCCCGCGGGTCCGGCTGCCTGGGCCATGAGCGTGGACTTGAATGCCTGCATTGGCTGTAATGCCTGCATCGTCGCCTGCCAGGCAGAGAACAATATCCCCGTGGTCGGCAAGGAGCAGGTTCTGCGCGAGCGCGAGATGCACTGGCTGCGCATCGATCGTTACTTTGAAGGCAAGCCCGAGGCACCGGAGAGCTTCTTCCAGCCGGTGCTGTGCATGCATTGCGAGGAGGCACCTTGTGAGAACGTCTGTCCGGTAGGCGCCACGGTGCACGATTCTGAGGGGCTCAACGTCATGGTCTACAACCGCTGCGTCGGCACACGGTTCTGCTCCAACAATTGCCCCTACAAAGTCCGGCGGTTCAACTTCTTCGGCTACAGCAACGAGCAGCATCGACCCCCGCAATCGTGGAACCCCGATGTGACCGTGCGGGCGCGCGGCGTCATGGAGAAGTGCTCCTACTGCGTGCAGCGCATCGCCGAGGCGCGCATTGTCGCCGACCGCGAGAGTCGCCCGGTGGGCGAGGTTAAAACCGCTTGCCAGTCCGCGTGTCCGACCCAGGCATTTACCTTCGGGAATCTCGCGGATCCGGAGAGCGAGGTATCTAAGCGCAAGCGCAGTCCGCTCGATTTCGCCATGCTGGAAGCGCAAGCCACCAAGCCCCGAACCACCTATGAGGCGTTGGTGCGCAATCCGAACCCTGCCATAAAAATGCAGCCCACATGAGCGATATTCCGATGTCGCACCTTGCCGGCGCAGTGGGGGCACCCACTGCAGGGGCGCCCGCCCCACGATATACGCCTGGCATCGATGATCCGGTGGTCTATCCGGGCGTGACGTCCGCGTCGATGACCGACCGCATCTGCGCGATTGCGCTGCGCGAGAAGCCTTTCCTGTGGTGGTGGGTTGTCTTTGTGCCGTGCATGGCACTGACCCTGCTGCTCATGGTGGCGATCGTGTATCTGTTCTACGCGGGTGTCGGCATTTGGGGGATTAACTGGCCGGTGATGTGGGGGTTCGCCATCCTAAGTTACGTATGGTGGATAGCCATCGCCTCCGGCGGCACGATTATCTCTGCACTCTTCTTTCTGGTCCGTGCGGATTGGCGCGACTCGATCAACCGGATTGCGGAGTCGATGATGCTGTTCGGTGCCGCGGCGGCGGGCGTTTATCCCATCCTGCACCTCGGGCGGCCGTGGTTTTTTTACTGGCTTTTTTTCTACCCGAACACCATGACGCTCTCGGCGCAATTTCGCAGCCCGCTGCTCTGGGACTTCTGGGCGCTGATGACCTATGTGCTGGCGTCCGTCCTTTTCTGGTATTTCGGGCTCATTCCGGATCTGGCCAGCGTGCGCGACCGCGCGAGATCGCCTAGCAAACAGCGCATCTACGGCGTCCTCGCGTGTGGCTTTCGCGGCTCCAGCCGACAATGGAAGCATATGCGCGCCACGTATGGCGTGATGGCGGCCATCATGGCGCCGGTGGTGGTTTCGATTCACAGCATCGTGGGGCTCGACTTTGCGGGTGCCGCCACGCCCGGTTGGCACTCGACCGAATTTCCTCCCTTCTTCGTCTGCGGTGCGTTGCTGTCCGGTTTTGCCATCGTGTTACTGTTGATCATCCCCCTGCGCCGGCTGCTCAACTTGGAAGAGCTGATGACCGGCCGGCATCTCGATGTGCTGTGCAAGTTACTGCTCACCAGCAGCCTGTGTATCGCCTATGCGTATCTGATGGACGCCTTTACCACGTTCTATGGGGGCGATCACGCCGAGCGCGTCATGTTCACCGAGCGGGTGTTCGGGTACTACAAGCCGGTCTACTGGGGGGCCATGCTGTTAAACTGCTTGCTGCCGCAGGCGTTTTGGTTTCGGCGGCTGCGCGTGAATCAGCCGGTCATCGTGTTGATCTGTCTCGGCGTGGTCGTCGGTATGTGGCTGGAGCGCTACGAAATCGTGGTCACTAGTCTGCATCGCCCACACCTGCCTTCCGCGTGGGGCATCTTCCATGGCACGTTCTGGGATTGGGCGACGCTCTTCGGGACTGTGGGCATGTTCTTAAGCGGCATCTTGCTGTCGGTGCGCTACGTACCGATTGTCTCAATGCACGAAATGCGCTCGCTGATCGCGACCAAGCGCGCGCGTGCCGTGACTGCGGAGCACACCCCATGAAAGGCGTGCTCGCCGGTTTCGAGTCCGAGCACGCGCTGTGCCGCGCATTGGTTGGTTTAGCGGCCGCGAATATACAGAATGTCGATACCTATACACCGGCGCCACTGAACGAAGATTCTACCGGCTCGCCGTTGCCCTTCGTGATGTTTGTCGCGGGGATGCTGGGGTTTATCGGCTTCTTTCTGCTGATGGCGTATGCGGACGTTTATGTTTATCCGCTCAATATCGGAGGGCGACCCCAATTTGCGTGGCCCGCATTCGTGCCGATCGCGTTCGAGCTGGGCGTGTTATGTGCCATGGCGGCCGGATTTTTTGGCTATTTCGTGATATGCCGGATGCCGCAGCTTTACGACCCGATCGACGGCTGTGATTCCTTTCGAGAGGCGTCGCGGGATGGCTGGTTCGTGGCAGTTCGCTTCAATGACTCCGAGGGCGTCGCACAAGTTCGCGCGGTTCTGGACCCCCTGGGCCCAACGAGCGTTGAGGAGTTTTCCGAGTGAGTGGCGTCGCTGCCTGCTTAGTTGGACTTGGCCTCATCCTGTTGGCCGCCTGCAATGACATGGTCGATCAGCCAAAGCAGAAGGCGTATTCGCCGCAGGTCGGACCCGCCGCAGTGCCGAGCGGCACGGTGGAATTTCAGAGCGCTCCGCTGAGCGCCCCTCCCGTTACCCTCCCGCTGCTCGAGCGCGGTCAGGAGCGTTTCCGCATCTATTGCACGCCCTGCCATTCAGAGCTCGGCGACGGACATGGGATGATCGTCCAGCGCGGCTTCCCGGCGCCACCCTCCTATCATATTGGCCGGCTGCGCCAGGCGCCGCCGCAGTATTTTTACGATGTGATTACCCAAGGCCACGGGGCCATGTATTCGTTCGCCGAGCAGGTGCGGCCGGCGGATCGTTGGGCAATTGCGGCGTATATCCGCGCGCTACAGCGCAGCCAAAATGCGACGCTGAGTGATGTCGCACCCGAGCAGCGCGGCACTCTGCCGTGACTCGCCAGCGGGCAGAGCAGAGCGCGTGGCTCATTGGCGGTATGGGGCTGCTAGGCTCCGCGATCGGCTGGATCGTCGCGCCGGCGCAGTTTCCGCATGCGTGGCTTGCGGCACTGACCTGCTGGGTGGGTTGGCCGTTGGGCAGCCTTGCGCTCATGTTTATCCATGCGCTCACCGGCGGGCGCTGGGGCTTCGCGATACGAGGGCAGCTCGCTACGGGCGTTGCGACGCTGCCGCTCGTGCTGCCGGCCGTGTTACCGGTTCTATTCGTGCTGCCTCGGCTTTATCCGTGGATGCACCCCGAAGTGGCGGCGCAACTCGACAATCGCTTCTATTTGAACCCGCCGTTCTTTTACGCGCGCGGGATTGTATACCTGATCGTCTGGCTCGGCTTGGGGTTACTCGTGCTGTGGGCGCTGCGGCAGAAGAATCCAGAGCCGATCCTGCACCGCATAGCGCCGCTCGGGCTGATCTTGCTCGCGCTGACCGTCACGTTCTCCGCAATCGATTACACGCTGTCCCTGGAGCCGCACTTCAAGTCGAGCATCTACGGCATGCTGGTCGGCAGCGAAGCCGTATTACTCGCGCTCTCGGTCGCGGTGATGGGAACGGCCGCCGCCCGGCGAACGCAGGGTGGTGAAACCGTCCGTGATTTGGGCCGGTTGTTGTTCGGGCTGCTGGTGCTCTGGGCGTACCTCGATTTCATGCAGCTGTTGATCATCTGGAATTCGGACCTACCCGACGAAGCTGCCTGGTACCTGAACCGCCTCGTCGGGGGCTGGGCGATCGTCGCGGCGCTCATTGCGGCCTTCCACTTCATCTTGCCGTTCTTCGCACTGATTTGGCCTCAATCGCAGCGTTCGTGGCGCGCCATGGGATGCCTGGGGACATTGCTGGTTGTCGTCGAGGTCCCCCGCGCCTGGTGGATGGTGATCCCGGCCTCAGGACGCAGTCTCTCCCTGGTCGATGTGGCCGCGATGATGGCGGTGCTCGGAGTGGCTGCGGGAATTGCTTTGCGGGCGTTTCCCAGCGCGGTCCCTCAATCAAGCGTGGCATCCCATGCTTATTAATAACTCCGAGAAAGTCATCCCGAACGCGCGCCATGAGGCCACAGATATCGGGGAAGGCTTTATCTGGGGCGTCGTTGCGTTGATGCTCGGGATGCTGATCGGGTGCGCGCTATTGGTCCTGTGGCTGTACCCGCAGTCGAGGTTGGATCGCACGCTGCAGTTACCGCTCCCGGTGTATCCCGCGCCGCGCTTGCAGCCAAGTCCGCAAGCCGACATGCAGAAATTCTACCGCGAGGAGCTTAAGCGCCTGAACAGCACCGGCTGGGTCGATAAAGCGCACGGGGTGGTGCATATCCCGATTACGGACGCGATGCGCAAAGTCGCTCAAGAAGGTGTCTCGGGATGGCCCACTGCGCCGGCGCAGCCGCCATGAAGAGACTGTTGGGGCTCGGTGTGTTGGTGGCCGTCGGCTGCGCACCGGGCGCGGCCCGCTGCGGTCCGGTGCTTGATCCAGCGCTATATTCCTATCAGGAGCAACCCGGTGCTCAGGTGCCTGCGCAATCCGTCTTTCGTGATTCGGATGGACGTGCGATGCGACTGGGTGAACTTTCACAAGGCACGCCGCTGATTCTGGTCCTCGGTTATTTTCATTGCTCGAGTTTGTGTGGGACCGTGCGTGCCAGCCTCTTCAGGGCGCTCGCCCCCACGGGGCTGAAGCCTGGGCGTGACTACGCGCTTGCGGTGCTCAGCATCGACCCGACCGAAACGAGCACGCAGGCGCGGGAGGCCAAAGCTGCAGATCTGTCGGCGTTCGGATCATTGGATGTGGAGCGCTATTGGCACTACCTGACAAGTTCTGCCGAGGAAATAGAGTCGGTCACCCATGCGGTCGGGTTTCGGGATCGGTTTGATCAGCGAACTCAGCAATTCATCCATCCCGCCGGGATCATCTTCGTGACACCCGACGGCATTGTGTCGAATTATCTGCTGGGCGTCGGTTACACGCCGGCGGCTGTCCGATCGGCCGTAGAGCGCGCAGGCGCGGGCAGCGTCGCGGTGGCCGGCTCGCCTCTCTTGCTGATCTGTTTTCATTTTGATCCCGCGACCGGCCGCTATTCGCTAGAAATCCTAAAAGTACTGCGCCTCGCCGGGATCCTGACAATCTTCACTCTCGCCACGGTGCTGTATCTGCTGTACCGCAGGGAGCGGATCTAAGTCATGGATCTCCTTCTGCCCGCGGCATCGAGCAGTGCGTCGGAGGTAGATCATCTGCTGCTGGCGCTGCTGCTGATCTCAGGCGCAGTTCTCGTGCTCGTATTCGCGCTGATGTTTCGCTACATTGTGAAGTATCGTGCCAGCAGCGGTTTCGATCGCGGCGCAGTGGCACAAAAAACGTGGATTCTCGAGGGCGCGTGGACGGTGGCGACGCTGCTAGTCTTCTTCGGACTCTTCATTTGGGGGGCCGAGTTGTATGTGCGCCTGTTTCAGCCGCCCCCTGGCGCGCTCAAGATCTACGTCATTGCCAAGCAGTGGATGTGGAAGGTGGAGCACTCCGGCGGCCAGCGCGAGATCAATACGCTGCATCTCCCTGTCGGCCGGGCCATTGAACTCGTCATGACGTCCGAGGATGTGATCCATGATTTCTCGGTGCCTGCCTTTCGCATCAAGCACGATGTGCTGCCGGATCGCTACGAAACGCTCTGGTTCACGGTGACCCGCCCGGGCACGTACCATTTGTTCTGCACGCAATTTTGCGGCCTGGATCACTCGAAAATGGTGGGGGCAATCGTGGCTCTGACGCCGCCGCAGTTCCAAGCCTGGTTGGAGCAGAACGGGACAGCGGGTACGTTGGAGGCGGAAGGCAAGATCTTGTTCATGCGCTACGGCTGCAGTGGCTGCCATGGCGGCAACGGGAACGGCGGCAACCAATCTGAAAGCACGGTGCGAGCGCCGCCGCTGACGGGCTTATACGGCGGCCCCGTGCCTCTGTCGAACGGAACCGTGGTGATTGCCGACGAGCGGTACATTCACGACTCGATCGTGCTGCCCGATCAGCAAATCGTGGCAGGGTATGCCCCGATCATGCCGTCCTTCGCCGGCCAGATCGGCGAGGAGGATATTCTGAAGCTCGTCGCCTACATCAAATCGCTGGCGCCGGAGAGGCCGCAATGAATTCCCCCACGATGGCGTCGACTGTGGTCGAAGCCGGTCAGATCGACGGATCGTATCTTACGGACGGTTTTACGATACGTAGTTGGCTGCTGACCACCGATCACAAGCGCATCGCAGTGCTATATCTCGCGAGCATCACGATGTTTTTCTTTATCGGGGGCATCGCCGCGGCCCTGGTGCGCCTCAATCTCATCGTACCGGAAGGATTGCTCGGGTCCGCTGAAGCGTACAACCGCTTGTTCACGATGCATGGCGTCGTCATGGTCTGGTTCTTCCTTGTGCCCGCCGTACCGGTCACGTTGGGCAATTTTCTCATTCCCCTGATGTTAGGAGCGCGCGATTTGGCGTTCCCGCGCCTCAACCTGTTTAGCTGGTATTTATTTATCCTGGGGGGTGCAGTGACTCTCTGGGCGCTGTTCGCCGGCGGCGTCGATACCGGCTGGACGTTTTATACGCCGCTTTCCACGACCTACTCCAAGGGCCATGTGGTGCTCGCCGCCGTCGGCATCTTTATCGCGGGCTTTTCGTCAATCGCCACCGGGCTTAATTTTATCGTCAGCATTCATCGACTACGAGCGCCGGGCTTAACTTGGTACCGAATGCCCGTGTTTCTGTGGTCGCTATATTCCTTGAGCGTACTGCTCGTGCTTGCGACTCCAGTCCTCGCCATTACACTGCTCCTGGTGGTGCTCGAGCGGATATTTCATATCGGCGTTTTCGATCCGGCGATCGGCGGCGACCCGCTGCTGTTTCAGCACCTGTTCTGGTTTTACTCGCATCCGGCCGTTTATATGATGATCCTGCCAGGCTTCGGCGTGGTCAGTGAAATCATTCCGGCCTTCTCGCGCAAACGCATCTTCGGCTACAAATTTATCGTCTGGGCGAGTGTCTCTATCGCGGTCATTAGCTTCTTTGTCTGGGGCCATCACATGTTCGTGGCCGGCACATCGCTGTATTCCGCGGTGCTCTTCTCGATCTTAAGTTACCTAGTCGCCGTGCCCTCGGCCATCAAAGTCTTCAATTGGCTGGGCACCATGCACAAAGGCTATATCCGCTTCGATGCGCCTATGCTCTATGCGTTGGGTTTCATCGGGTTGTTCACGATCGGGGGCGTGACCGGCTTGTGGGTTGCAGCCCTTGCCGCCGATGTTCACCTGACGCAAACGTACTTCGTGGTTGCGCATTTCCACTACATCATGGTGGGCGGCATGGTGTCGGCCTTTTTTGGTGGGTTGCACTTCTGGTGGTCAAAGATCACGGGCCGCATGTATCCGGAAATGTGGGCTCGCGTCGCGGCTCTCATCATGTTCATTGGTTTCAACCTGACGTTCTTCCCGCAGTTCATCTTGGGTTATCTCGGTATGCCGCGGCGCTACTTTTCCTATGCACCGGAGTTTCAGGTGTTGAACGTGCTGTCATCGGCCGGCGCGACGATTCTTGCTGCAGCATATCTGTTACCGCTTGCCTATCTGGTCTGGTCCCTGCTCTATGGCGAGTACGCGCCGGCGAATCCGTGGGGCGCGACCGGGCTCGAATGGCAGACACCGTCGCCGCCACCGACCGTGAATTTCATCCAAACACCCCTCGTCACGCAGGGGCCGTACGCGTATCCACCACCCGAAACCGGGCGGGAGCGGCATGTCTAGCACAGTCGTCCATGATTTTCAGTACGAGAGCCCCTCGCATCAGGCGCAGACCGCCATTGCCGGTATGTGGTTGTTCCTGGCGACCGAGGTTCTCTTCTTTGGCGGCCTGATCCTGAGCTGGATCTATTCGCGTCACTGGAATCAGATCGGCTTCGATGCCGGAGCGCGTGAAACCAAGCTGTGGATCGGTACACTCAACACCGGCATTCTCATTACGAGTAGTTTTACCTATGCCGCTGGATTGGCTTGGATTCGCGCGGGCAATACCCGCCGGCTGATCCAGTGCATTACCGTGACGCTGATGCTGGGTTTGGCGTTCCTCGCGCTCAAGTTCGGACTGGAATGGCGTGACGATTTCTCCCAGCACCTGTTTCCGGCGGCATCGATCTTCAAGATCACGGGGGCGGAGGAGGGCGGTGCGCGCCTGTTTTTTATCTTTTATTTCATCAGCACAGGTCTGCATGGTGTGCACATGGTGGTGGGGGTAGCGCTGTTGTTGTGGATAATTCGGCGCGCGCGCCGCGGCGAGTTCTCGCCCCTTTATCACACGCCGGTCCATGCAGTGGGACTGTACTGGAGTTTTGTCGACATCGTCTGGTTGACGCTGTATCCGCTCATCTATTTGGTGGGGAGAGGTTGATGTGGCACCCAATCGCGCGATTGCGGTCGCGGCCGGGCGGTGCGTCCGATGACCCGCAGGATCAGGAGCAGGCGGTCCACGCGCAGCTCAACCGTCTGCTACGGGCGTGGCTGCTGCTGGTGCTCTTGGGCGGCGCGGAATTCGCAGTTAGTTTTCTACCCTTGGCTCGGCCCTTGCGTCCGCTCGTGATGATTCCGGGTGTGCTAATGGTGGTGACCGTAACGGTCGCTTTCATGGAGCTCAGGAGAGGACCGGTCCTCGTCCGGGCCTTCGCCGTTGCTGCGATGCTCTGGTTGCTTGTTTTATTGAGCTTAGGTAGCGCCGACCCGTTGACTCGCACGGAGTTTCACGTGCCCAACGTACAGGTTAAGTAACTACGGGCGGCGCACTCAGATCTCGATAAGTGAATGGATCTCGGATATCCCGCCTCTACTCTCGGGGGACCCTCACCCTGGCAACAACGCCGGTTGGTTCCTCACCTACGCCATGGCCGCCATTCGGATCGCGTCGGATTGTGCCGGATAGCTGTGTAAGATTCTGGACAACTGACGCATACCGATTTTGGCGCTCATGATGACGGCCATTTCGTTGATCATCTCGCTCGCGCGCGCAGCGACAATAGTCGCACCCAGAATTTCGTCGGTGCCTTACCTCACGTAAATCTTCACGAAGCCGTCGCGCTGCCCATCTGTAATAGCGCGATCCACGTCCTACATCATTATCGTAACTTTCGCCGGGATCGATCGCTGCCACGCCTGCACGACATTCATGCCAATGCGCGCGATTTTCGAATCGCAATAGGTGCACGATGGAATCATTAGATGGCTCACTCGGTGGGCTCGCCCATCGGGCAGCGCAGCGGGGCTCGAGCCCAGAAGGGAGATTGGACGACTAACTGAGGTTCGGATCGAAGACTGATCCCAGGGGCGCCCGGGCGCAGGTTCGGCCAAATCAAAGACGGTCGAGATGTGCGCAACTAAGACGAGGCCGGCGCCAAGCGCACCTCGAGTGCGATTGGGCTCAGGGTAACTTCGGAAGACCCGTGGTATCCGGGGCGTCTGGGGCGGCCAGAACTTTTCCCATCCAGGTGAAAATCGGGGTCTCCGTTTCGGGTGCGGCGTGTTCGAGCGTTTGATTCTGGAGGTCGACGCCGCGCAGCTCGACGGGGCCGGCCTGGTTCAGAAGTTGTAGCGCGCGTTGTGTCTCATGTCACCGCGCGGCTGCACGGCGACCGCCGCTTTCCCGTCCAGCACGGCACGTTGAAAAAGTGGCACCCAGCGCTCGCCGCTGCCGTTAGTGCCGCTTTGAAACAACTTGCGACAATATTCCGTCAGCTTCTCACCAACGCCCTCCCTCGGTACGAGCTTGACCTGACCGAGCTCCTGACAGGAGGGGAGCTCCACCCGATCCGTTGGGAAACCGTCTCTCAGCTGCTCATCTGCGCATCGCACACGCCGTTCGCCATTCACACCCACCAGCGAGGTGCCGAGCGCCTCTGATCCGCCTGAGGTCACAGCCACCTGACCAGCAGGTAGGCTACAAGGGTGATGCCGATCAACACGGCCGCCCATGCGGCCTTGGGATGGCGGCCGGCGACCATCTCCCAGCTTTTCGTGCGTGCTTGATCGTCGAAGCGGCCATGAGCGCCGTAGGCACCGGTCACCGGCTCGAACAAGTTGCCTGGAGCATCCGGATCCGACGGCTGATCGCTGAGCTGGCCGGTGTAGCCGGACTTTGCTAGATAGCGGTCGAGCAGCCCCGGCACGATCCGATTGGCGATGATCGCTTTCACGGTCGGAAAACCGACCCAGATCTGTCGGCGCGGGTGGAAGGCGCCGAAGTAAATCGCCCGCGCCGCCACTTCTGGCTGGAATATCGGCGGCACGGGCCGTGCCTTTTTCCCCATCTTGTTTCGCGCCCAATCGAATTGCGGCGTGTTGACCGCCGGCAGATCGACCGCAGTCAGCGTTATCTTGATCTTGTCGTGGTAGAGCTCGGATCGCAGCGCATCCAGGAAGCCGCGGATGGCGAACTTGGCGCCGCAGTAAATCGATTGCAAGGGCACCGACCGATAGGCAAGGGCCGAGCCGACGCTGACGATGGAGCCGCGGTTGCGAGGCCTCATATATCTGAGCGCCGCCATCGTCCCATGGACCTGCCCCAGATAGGTCACCGCGGTACCTCGCTGAAACTCCTCGGGTGTGAGTTTGTGAACGGGTGCGAAGACGGTGGCCATGGCCACGTTCACCCAGACATCTATCGGACCGAGTTCACGCTCCACCCGCTCTGCCGCGGCGTCCACGGCCTTGGCGTCCGCCACATCGGTTGGGATCGGAAGAGCGCGCCCGCCAAATTGCTCCAGTTCAGCCGCGGCTCGCTCCAGTCTAGAAGGATCGCGCGACAGCAGGGCGACATCGCAGCCGTTGCGAGCGAATTCCGTAGCAACCGCGCGGCCAACTCCTGCGCCGGCCCCCGTGATGACCACAATCTTTCGCAAGTTGGCTTCCTCAGGTCGACACCGCCGCAGCGCGGTACAGTGGTTTTTCGAGTGTTGGAGCTCGTGGGTAACGTGCCGCCGCGTAGTGTAATTGATGCTGTAAATTCGGCCGATTTCTGCCAGAGATGGCGGTATAAGCTTCGCTCTTTAACCGTCTCGAGCGCGCCGCGCAGATCAGCGTTGGATATGCACACCGCCGAAGAACCAGAGCACCAGAGGAATGACAACTACCAATGCTAAAGCGCCTCCGAGCCCAGATCCACCATACCGCCTGTACCCGTAATAGCCACCGCCACCGCCGAGCAGCAGGACGACCACGACAATGATCAAAATTAGGCCCATCTTGCACCTTACCTTGCCGACCCCGGACAGAGCGCGCGACAGATCCAATCCACAAGCCGATGCGAGCTGCCTATAAGTCGAACTCAATTACGTTTCACTCACTCCCCCGTCTTGATCGTCGGATCCTTGCGCGCGTTAAATGCCAGATCGCCCCGCCGCAGGGGGAAATGCTCCGCTTCCCCGCCGGTATCCTTGTTGCTGCGCATCAAGGCAAGCGCCTAATCCTACCCTACTCAGTCCGGGCGGCGGTACGACAGTTGCCAATGATTAGTCACTCTGGCACACAGAAGAATCCTCGTGCGCTCCTATGCGACAGGCCTTCATGGCCGGACCCGCATCTCTAGTCCAAGTCATGAGGCAGCTCCCGACGAATCACGACGATGATGGCGAGCGCTTGCACTCGATCCACGAATCTCAGAGTGATCAGACCGTCGATGACTACTACCGCGGCCGCTGTCCCCTAGGGAAGGTCTGCGCAGGTGAGCGCGCAGGAGTGCGATGAGGTGAAAGTCGGTCGGATACTCATGAGAAAGGCGAAAAAGGGCTCGCTGGCGAGGGATCTGGCCTCGGATCGGCGGTGCGTT
>Ga0302326_10014871_pt1 | contig 16414 bp, 12 predicted proteins | sample Palsa_T0_3_FD_202264 | JGI IMG/M metagenome (GOLD analysis project Ga0302326, IMG submission 202264) | Peat permafrost microbial communities from Stordalen Mire near Abisko, Sweden - Palsa_T0_3 | ecosystem: Environmental > Terrestrial > Soil > Palsa > Peat permafrost | place: Sweden: Abisko... | reverse complement strand
CCGCAACCGGCTACCACGTCAGCTTCCCCTTCTTACCCAAGGGGCTGGTTCCGGTAAAAGATGGGCTGGCGCTGCTCTATGCCGAGTGTCTTTTGTCGGATTTCAAGAACCTCTACATTATCGGCACTGGCCAGCTTCGCTACGGTTTCGGACCTTTGCTTACACCAGCTGGCGATTTGATCGCCCAAATGATCCAGTTGCAGGAAAAAATGGAACTGCCGCTGGGCTTGGTTTTGCGTGAATCGGGTGCGCGATTGTCCAACACACATCTAACCAATCCGCACGAGTCCTTGCGTAGCATGCGGATCGCCAAGCACACTTTGCCTCTGCTTTTGGGAAGGGAGCGGCTGTTGCGGCAGCGTATTGCGACGCCGACTCCGCCTGTTTACGCACATGGCGAGCCGTCCCCGCTCGAGGTTCACTAATGAGAGACCTGAACGGTGCCGTTGCTGTCGTCACGGGTGCTGGTTCGGGTATTGGCCGCGCCTTAGCTCAGGAATTAGCTGGACGAGGAGCTGAATTGGCGCTCGCTGATATTGACAGTGAGGCCATGGAGCAAACTCGCCGATCGCTAGGCGGCACGAATGCAAGGACTTACATCGTGGATGTTGCTGATCAAGGAGCTGTGCAAAACTTTGCCCGGGACGTGGGGAGTGATTTCCGGAGGATCACTCTTCTCATCAACAACGCCGGGGTCTCGCTTCACGGAACGTTCGCCGAGATCTCGATTGCGGACATGGAATGGCTGATTAGGATAAATCTCTGGGGCGCAATTTACGGCTGCAGATATTTTCTTCCGCTGCTCCTGCGAGAACCGGAAGCCCACATTGTTAATATGTCCAGCGTCTTTGGCCTGATTGGTCAGCCCGGTCAAACCGCCTATTGCGCCAGCAAATTCGCTGTCAGGGGATTTACCGAAGCATTGAGGCTTGAATTAAAGGAAACTGCGGTTAAAGTGACTTGCGTGCTACCAGGAGGCGTCAGGACCGCGATTGCCAAGAACGCACGCGCCGGGGCAGAAGCCTTGCCGGGTTGTATACGCGAAGATGCCGAGCGTTTTGACAAGCTCGCCCCGACTACTGCCGCAGAGGCCGCTCGCGCAATTGTCAGAGGCGTTCTGAAGAACAAATCCCGCTTATTGATCGGAGCAGATGCCCTTCGGATCGATCTTATGCAGCGCTTTATGCCCGTGGAAGCTGCCGGGATCTTTGCCACTTCGGTTGCGAAGCGAGTCTCCTGAGGTTCGAATTCCAGACATTCCACGCCCTTCCCTGACGAGGTTATGTTCGAAAACGCGAACGTTGGTTGCCGAATTGCAGTCTCCGCAGTACAGAGGCTCGGAGCCGCGATTCTTTCCGAAGACAAAACCGCTTACGGCGCTCTACCGGCGGAACAGCTTGATTCCGGCTCTGGCATCACGCACGGATTCGTGGACTCTGACGTATTCTCAAAACCATCTTTTTTTCTTGAGCGCAACCATCGTGGAAAAACTATGGTTCCTCTCGTGGAAGAGCTATGGTTCCTTTCACCTTCACCGTGTTGCCATCGTCCTTCTTGGCCATCGCTTGTCGTAAGTTTTGGATGACTAAGGCAAAGTTCTCTCTTACTCCGCCCCTGTCGATCGGGCAGGGCAGAGCGAAATCGACGTAACGGGTGTGAGTGTGGATATAGCCGGTCTCGACCGTCGTCAGTTCGTACAGGAATGTTTCCCGGACCGCGTCAGGAGGCAGTGCCGCCGCGGCAATCGGGCCTGCGCTACCCGCATTGGACAATAGAGCGCTAGAAGACACAACCGACAGAATCGTGGAGAGAGTTTGCCCTTGCACCTGGGCTGAGGCTTCATTCAGTGTTCCATCGCTGGCGAAGGTTGCATGAATCTGAGATGTTCCAATCAAAGGGCGTGGAGCGTTGTAGTAATAGACACGGGAATAGTCGACAACTGCTTCGGCAGTGGAAGCGTTAGACAATTCGAAAGCATCACCGGACGCCGCTAAGGCATCTTCATTCGCGGCGAGCGGCTGGTAGTCCGGAAGATCCGATATCTTCTTCCACGCGTCGTCAATAAGCTTGGCCTGAAGGGGATCAGTGGGCCGAGGTTGACTCAGTAACGTTTTAAGGTTTTGAAGGTCGTTGGAGTTGGCCTGATGCAGAGACAAGACTTTCGTTACGTTGAAACGCACAACGGATTCCGGCGGTCCGGCATTGGCGTCATGGGCCTGAGCCGTTCTCTGATCGGCGAAACTGAAGATGGAGGTTTTCTTCAGCGCGAGAGTGTAAACGGGTTGGAGCCAGGATGTTTCTTGTTTACACTTTGCAACTTTGATGTAGAAAGGGACGCCGCGCACTTTGGTGTTGCGCTTGCTTTTGTCGGTCAACGATAAGGGATCTCGATTCACCCTCACCGTGGAGAGGCAGCCACACATCGCAATAGTCCCAATCAGTACGGAGCTGAGTATTGAACGCATAACTACCCCCACGGATTAAGAGTCTGGTCGTGAAGTCTTTTGTTCCAGCGGGCCGCGAAGGACCAGTTCACTTCTTGCAGGCTGCCGCGCGAGCGCATTTGGGATATGAGGGCAACGACGGTGTGCTCAGATTTCGGATTGGGACGCGTCAAGGGCAGAAACGATTGACGCGCCGTTGGGACTGCCCCAGCCGGTGCAGGCGCTCCATCCTGGGCTGGCGCTGTAGGCGCCATTGTTGCCGGCAGTAACGTTGTAAAAAGCGGAGGTTGCCGCGTTCTTGGCGTAAAGAAGCGGAGTGAGATTGCCGGCCCGCTTCGCCCGTATCTGGTTGACGAGAGCCACGAGGCCCGCCCAAAGGGGCGCCACCGCACTCGTTCCTCCCAGCACCGTCATTTGGCCGTCCACGTAAACGTCATAGCCGGTAAGGGGATCGGCGTTACCGGCAACGTCGGGCACGCCGCGCCCCACGAAATTGCCGGGATTCCTGGACGGAGGTACGCCTGCGCTGGCCTGGTAGGTTGGCTTGGGAAAGAAATCACTGACGCCTCCACCGGTGGCGCCTTGCTGCTTGTCCATCTCATTCCAGACGACCTCCTGGGAGATTTTGTCATCGGCAATTTTGAGACTGGTTCCTCCACAGGCCAGCACGAAGGGACTTGAGGAGGGGAAGTCAACGTGCTCGAGACCATCCTGGAGTCCATCGGTTGATCCGTTATCGCCGGAGGCGACACAGACGGTCACACCCAGGCGGACAGCATCCTGCAGCAAGTTGTTGTACTCGGTCAGGGATTGCTGGCTCCAGGTCGACTCGGGACCTCCCCAACTGATGGAAATGATCCCAGGGTTGTAGCGAGTGTCGTGGACGGCCGCGGCAATCGCATTGTAAAAACCCTGGTCACTGTTGGTAGCGAAATACACCGCGATGGTCGCCCGGGGAGCGACGGCACCGGCGACTGCGATATCCAGCATGACCTCGGCGTCCGGACTACTTATACTTCCTGCCGGAGCGTTGCTGGAGCCATCGACCGACACGGCGACAACTCTGGGAACGGGCAGCTTCAATACATCCAGGAAATAGTGAGTGATATCCTCGGACCTGAAGCCTCCCCCGAGTTCCACGATCGCGATGCATTGGCCGGTGCCGTCGGCCTGTTTGGGAAAACCGTAGATGGCGGCCACCTGCGCGGGTGTGAAGGTGCCTTCCGGTTGCGCGGTCCGCACATGCATGTGGTGGGGAGGCAAATGCGTCCGGAAATGTGGATGCGCCTGGGGCCGGTTGTCCAGTCCCATCACTGCCCTCACGATAGAGGCAAGTTCAGTTGGAATGTGGATGGATCCGCTGCGCCCGCGATAGGATTTTCCCGAATGTTCATACCGCTTCAACTCAACGTGAAATGCCTTGGCGAAACTCGCAACCGTGCCCACCAGCATCACTGTCCGTTTCGCTAAACTTGCCTCCGCGATTGTCAGGTTGTATTCGTGGGCGAACGCTTCGATTTTTTGCAAATCTTGCTGGCTTGCTCCATAGGTATCGAGGAACTCTTGGTGGGAGAGGTGTCTGTGTCGAGCAGAAGAATTTTCTGACGAGAGCTCCGAGCTCTTAGTGATGCCGGCAGCAGCAGTTTCCACGTCGGTACGGGTGCGCAAGAGCAGCGTAACTTGGAGGGTCTCCTCCGAGTTGGCGGCGCCCGCGGCCTGGGCGCCGATCAGAGGCACACGTTCGCTTCCCGGTAGAGGGATGTAATCCTTGTAATTTGGCATGGGATCCGTTCAATCCTTGGGAAATGGAATGATGAAAAGACGATGGCGAGTCGAAGACAATATTTCCGGCCCCTTCGTGTGGTATTAGACTGCACTCTGCGGGGCGCCGCCTTCTCTGCGATTGCTGAGTTCGGCCGGGCTGAAAGAAATTACAGTTGCTCATCGGCGTTGTGCCGTCGCGAAGGCTTATGGTTCGGCGTAACGTCCGAGAGCCAGTCGCAACGAATCGGGGATAGGTTCAGGCAGAGTGCGATCTCCCGCTCGGCGCATGCAGGCAATACGCTGCTTCCCGCGAGCGACCAGTTCAAGTTTTTCCTCGCCGCTGGCACGAACGTACTCGAACTTCATCGTTATGTAGTGTCGCGTCAGTTCGTCGATGAACATGCGGACTATGACCTCGTCGAAGGCCCACACCTCGGCGAAATAATCGCAACTGCAATGCGCCGTGACCAGGCATAAATCCCTGGACAGGTCAGTCAGTAATTCCGGCGTGTGTTGGCGGAGAAAGGCCTCGCGGCAGCGGCCTTGCCAGCGGAGATAATTGACGTAGTAGACATTACCCACCAAGTTAGTCTCTTCGAAGGAAACAATGTGACGGTATTCGTAAGGCCGCGACATCGTCTACCTTTGGAGGGCGCTTTGCGCTGAATCGCTATAGGATTCGACCGGGCGACTAGCCCCCCGTTGCGTGAGGAAGGCCACGGAGAGAGCCGTACGATGTCTGGCTGATCTGAGTTGTGCGACCACCGTAGCAACCGCCCATGGCCCAGCGGTCAATTGCAACCAGCCATCCTTTTCCACTGAGGTGAAGAGCAAAGGAGCGTCGCGCGGCGCTCCTGCCTTCTTCAAGGATTCCAGAGCTGACCAAACGCGACTGGCGGCTGCATCCTGGTCCTCGGCCCCTTCCGCCGCCAGCACACTGACCAGGGAAAAGTGATGCGCCCCCAGCAAATTTCGCCAAACCGATGGTGGCCTGTTCTCGACGATTTCGGCATCGCAGCCGAGGGCTGCCGATCCTGCGACTGCCAGAGTGGCTCCATCGCAGTGCGAACTGGAAACTGCGATGCCGGGCAATTCCGGTTTTCCGTCGCTTCTCCGCAGTGGGGATACGTTGTTCCCGGTGACGAGGCGGATGGCATGATCGCCATTGACAGCGCTGGAGCGATTGAAGACAGCTCTGATTCCACACTCCGGCCACCGCGCGTGCAGGCATCGTTCGACGTACGGACCGAACAGCGGCTCGGGCCATGCAGCGGGGTGTGGCAGCGGTTCAACGCTCCGAAGATGCAGCCCCTCCCATGTTTCGCGGAGCGTCAGGTCCGCCGACCTCAGCTCCAAGTCGTAAACAAACCGGTCCTTATCGCGCACCCGTTCGACGGCGCGAAGAGTATAAGGAGGCGGCGCTTCGGTGGAGTGGACAGCGATGCGATCGACCGCAACGGGCAGAATCCGGCGATGGGGTATGCAAGCTTGAATGGCGTGAATGGCGGCGTCGCGCACACCCGGATCGCCGAGAGTAAACGTTCCCGGCAGATATCGAGCAAACCAAGTATCGGTCTGGCGGGGTGCGATCTCCGCCACGCATCTACTTGCCGTCAGCTCAGTGTAGTGAGACAGGCATTGGAAGCGGGGTCCCTGAAACAGGATTTGTCCGTAAAGATCGCGAATTGGATCAAGGGGCAGATGGGTGGCGCCGGTATGGCGATCATGGAAAAGGGTTGCCCGCTGATGATCCTCGAAGGAGCACACAGCTCGAAAGTGATCCACGGAGAATCCCGTGTCGCTGGTGCGCAAGGCAACTTGCACTCGGCCCCGGGACTCGGCAAGCGCCACGGCACGCACAACCGTCGCGCCATCGCCACCGACGATGATAGGGCGAGTGAATTCCACACGCTCGAATACAGGATGAGTTTGAGCTCCGGCCACTGCCATGGCGGCTTGGGCCATCTGTTCGAGGCCCATGACCGCAGGCAAAATCTGCTCTTGATGCAGTTCGTGATCCTTGAGGTAAGGATCGGTCTCGGCGGACAAATGCGCGTCGGAAACTATCTCAACTTGAGGGTAAAAAACCCGCGTCTGCTCCAGGAATCGTAAGTGGGGCAGAGTCTGAGGTTTCAACTCCACGGTGGGGGGTTGCCCGAACCTGCTGCTGGCTACCAGTGCTACGCCCGGCAGTTGGCTGCGAAGCAGGTGCAGAAGAAACTTCGTTCCCGATTCGGGGGGAATCATAGAAATCCCCTGGTTTTGCAGCCTGCGGAGGTTTGCAATCTTTGCTCCCATGCCCACGCCAGACCACGCCGACCATTCAATCGCCAGGCAGCGGCATTGTGGATGTTCCGTCTGCCACTGTTCGGTCAAGTAAGTCATCCACTCATTCGCGAGTGCGTAGTCGGCTTCGCCTTGAAAGCCAGTGCGGGCGATGATGGAACCAAACGTAATCAACAGGCGTAAGTGATTGGCGTCGAGAATTGAAAGCAAGATTTGCAGCCCAGTGACCTTTGGTGCAAGAGTGCGCTGGCATGCGTCCAGATCGAGAGTGCGAATCGGTTGTGGCGTGTTGGCGCCGGCTGCATGGAGCACGGCCGTGATCCGCCCCAGTGCTGACTCGCCTTGCTTGATCGCCTGCCGAAGGGATTCGGGATTGGACACATCCGCCGAGCAGTAGTGGAAATCAGCCCCTGCCGCTTCAAGTCTCTCTAGGTTGACTCTTAGCTCGGAATCGCTGGCCGGCTTCGAGCGTCCGAGCAGCAACAAGCGGACACCGGTGGCCTCGGCCAGGGTCAAAGCACATTCGGCGGCAATCCCTTTCCCACCGCCGGTAACCAACAGCACATCGTCCCGCGTAAGGTTGGCGTCACGATGCTCGGGCGAAGGCGGAGCAGGACATAAATCATCGAGTGAAGCGGCGCATAAATAAGGTTGCAGACGCCGTCCGTCCTGTTCATAGCAGACCTCATGGTAGCCCTGCGAGGCGTGGGCCTCCTTGAGGACCCACTCGCACGCCTGGGGATGACCGAAGGGCACGCGGACGACGCAGATGGTTACATGGGGGGCTTCGAGATGCAGCGAGCGTGCGAAGGACGCCCCGACTGCGCAGGACTGCACTATCACCAAACGTGGCCCCGTGGTGCTTTGGAGAACAGCTTGTGCGCCCTCGATCAGTAGGCCGGGAACGGAGTTGTCGGGTTCCGGCGGAAGGCAGATGAACAAACCACTGGCGGTTGATTTTGTAAGCTCGAGGGACAGAGTCCTGGCCAGAGGATGGCCGGGTGACGCTAACACCTTGCTGGGGCCCACAATCTGTTTCTCATGTTGCGGGAATGGAGATTCCTCCAGATTGACTGTGAACGCACGCAACCATGAGTCAAGTCCAGCGGGAAACTCCGCAACCTCTGGCGATCCCCTTGCGCCCTTCAATGCTCCAACGGCATTGGCAATTTCGGTAACACTGGCATCGGCGTAATCCATGACATCGACTGGAGGATCCGTTGCCATCGCCTTGGCTGCCTGGACCATGATTTGTCCAACTGCGATGGAGTTGAGGTGAAGATCGCTCAGTAGCCGGTGATCGTCGTGCACCGAAGTGGCCGGGAGTTCCGCACGTTGCGCTACGAGTCGCCGCACTACTTCCAAAGGAGTCTCCGCCTGAGGCAAAGAGGTTTGCTCCTTTGAATCTTCAGCGGGAACGCGCGAAGGCGATGAACCTGGCTGCGGCTCGAGCGGGGCCGGCGCCTGTTCACAGGGATTCGCGATGAACTTGGGCTGCCGGTCAAGATCGATGGGGCGCACGAAGCGCGTTTCAAAGAGCGGGCGGAGATCGATGGGAGCGCCATGAACAAAAAGTGCGCCGATGGCCTCCAGCAGGGGTCGCAGCGATGGACCTCCGGCGTCGACACTTACCACACGAGGTGCTCCGCTCTCAGTGAGCATTCTGGAAAGAACTTGACCCGGCCCAACCTCAATCCACAGAGTCACGCCGCGCTGGCTGGCCGCACGGAAGGCATCAGTGAACCGGACTGCCTGGGTAACTTGTTCGCAGAGGAGTTCCTCCACGTTGGAGAGTGGGTCCAATATTCCCCCCGTGACGGTTGAGGCCACGGGCCGAACCATAGGCCGGAAAGCTTCGCCGTGTAGAACCTCGCGTAAGGCAGGAGTAACGGGTTCCATCAAAGGAGAATGGAACGCACATGCGACTGGCAGGATGACGGACCGGATACCGTGGGTGCGTGCCGATTTGAGAATCCCCGCGACGGCGTGCTTGCTGCCAGAAATCACGGTTGTCTCGGGGCCATTGATCGCGGAAATTACGACATCCGAGCCCTCTAGCAGCGAAGCCACTTCAGGGCCAGGCGCATCCAGGCTGGCCATGGCTCCGTTGGGCCGCGCCAGTGTTGCCATAAGTTGTCCGCGAGAACGGGCGATACGAAACAGCGTTTGCTCATCAAAGGCGCCAGCCCAATGTAGGGCGACAAGTTCGCCGAGGCTGTGTCCGACCGCGACTTCGGCTTCAATACCCATCGTGCGCAGGATCCGAAGTGCGGCAACCGACCATCCCACGATGCCCGGTTGGGCGACCGCGGTGGAGCATTGATCGCCGGTGGCGGGAATTGCGCCTTGTTCGTAGAGTTCTTGCGCCTGCGTAAATCGCCGCAGGAAGAGGCCCCCGTCCAGACTGAAGGGTGCGCCTTGGCCGGGGTAGGCGAAACCAATTTTCGGGACATCCAGGCGTCTGTCCGCGCGAACGGCGAGGCTGCCCTCGAAGACCTCGGGTACCGTCGCAGTCAGAAGCCCGTTCAGTTTTTCCAGCACCCTTACCAGTTCGGTGGGATTCGAAGCGATGACCGCGGCGCGCGCTTCATCAGGCTCAAGGTGTTCAGCCAGATGGACAGCCAGATCGCCCAATTCCCCAAGAGATAAGCGTGGCGCAACCGTGGCCACGGCCTGGACCTGGCGACGCAAGCTTTCGCTGTCTGGCCCGGAGAACAGGAAGAGCTCGCAATCTTGAACGGAAGCCGCGATGTTACGGGTGCGTTGCCCCTGGTCGTCGAGGCGCTCGGCTGCCACGCCTTCCAGTGCGACGTGGACGTTGATGCCGCCAAATCCCATCGCGCTCACGCCCGCACGCAACTGGCCTCCGGCGGGCCAAGGCTCGGCAGTGCGAAGCGTGCGCAGCGCCGGAGTTTCACCCGCAAGTTCGGGATGAATCGCAGATGAGCCAGTAGTGGGAGGAAGGATTTGTGCTTCCAGGGCGCAAACGGCTTTGATCAGTCCAGCCAGGCCGGCAGCGGCTTTTGAGTGGCCAATGTTCGCTTTGACCGACCCGATGGCCGCCGGCGCGGTGGCACCAGCTTCCCGCCGCGCAACCGAGAGGGAGCGCAATTCTGTTGCATCGCCGACGGTTGTTCCGGTGCCGTGGCCTTCGAAGTATTCCACCGTGTCGATTCCGATTGCAGCCTTGCGGTAGGCACGTTGCAGGGCCAACAACTGGCCCGCGACTTCCGGACGGGTGATTCCTCCGTTGCCGTCTGAAGAAAGCCCCCAGCCACGAATGAGCGCATAGATATGGCGGTTCTGGGAGACGGCATCGGAATGCCGCATCAGAACCACGAAGCCACAGCCTTCCCCGGGAATAAAGCCAGCCGAGCGTGAGTCGAAGACGCGCATCTCGTCCTCCGCGAGAGCACCCACCTTGGCGAAGCCTACCAGCTCGAAAGGATCAAGACTGACATCGACACCACCCGCGAGAGCCACATCCAGCTCGCCGAGGCCGAGGGCGGAGCAGGCATGCGCAACCGCTAGCAACGACGATGAGCAGGCCCCGTCGACCGTATACCCCGCACCTTTCAAGTCGAAGTAGTTGCAGATGCGACCAGCGATGGTGTTGGAGAGCCCGCCCGCGAGAGTCTCTTCCGTAATTGGAGCAAATGGAGCTTTGTAATTTTCTTCCAGAGCCTCAAGAAACACTGTGCGATGTTGGGCATCCCATCCCTCGTTGGCGAGTGCGGTTTGCAGAACCCGGGCCATGTAGGGCCAGCGCAACCGAATCTGATTGGCCCGGGAGATTTCTCCCGTTAGGGTGTTGCCGACAAGGACGCCCGTAGTTTCACGGGCCAAGCCGGCACCTTCGTCGAAGCCAGCGTCGGACAATGCCTGTGACGCGACGTCGAGGGCAAGCCAGTGAGCAATATCCACAGAGCGGAAGGCAGTGCCCGATATCTTAAAGCGGACCCGATCAAATTCATATCCTTCGATGACCGCAGCCTGGAATGCATAAATGCGATCCGGAGCCTCGCGGTCGGATGAGAAATAATCTTCGAATCGCAGTCGCTCCCGGGGGATACGGCGAAATGCGCGCCGCTGAGAAAGAACGTTGTGCCACAGTTCCGTGGGAGTGTTTGCTTCGGGATACCGACAAGCCATGCCGACAATTGCAATTGGTTCCATCAGGCCTCACTTGTGTTGCTGCAACCCTAGGGCGGGTAACTTAACCATGTGTTACGAACTGGGAGAGCGATGCCAGTGTCAACGACTGGGCATCTGGGATCATGTGCAAAGTGAAAACGACAAAGGCAGCGCGCTACTCATGGACACGAGCGGGACATACCAGCGATTGCCGTAGAGCCAACCGCGGAATACTCCCTGGACCACGAAGCCAACGATCCAGGCGAAGCAGAGGGGCCAGCGCCCGGTGAATTGCGCGTGAATGACGATGCCAGAAAGAAGGATGAAGAACGGCACAACCCAGATCCATTCTCCGTGAGGTTGCACGTGAAATGGTAAGACGGAGCAAATCCCACCCACGGAACAGCAAAAGCCACGCCCGCTGCCGTGTAACCAAGCAGAAATTGCTTGTCCATGGATCGATCCTCTCATTCGGATAAGTACATTCGGATGGCGGCCCGCCAAGTTTCATACGCTGGGTCTGCACCTTCGACAGCGCGGCCGAGCATGAGATCAGAGAGAGCAGCGGCCTCGACTGCCGATAACCCGGCGAACAATCGGCAGGCTTCGTCGGCATACTCTGTAGGATTTCCAGCACGGCTGCGTGTCTTGGCGGCGAAAACTGCTCCTTGAGCGAGATGCGGCCACCACGATCCAGCAGCACTACGAAGCTGCCCCATTTCTTCGGGATCAGCGCCACCCGCATAGGTGCAGGCCAAGCCAATGCCACTCCAAATGTCCCCGCGGCAGGAATCGGGAAATCCTTCTACGAAGTCGACAATGACTTCTGGATCAGCGCCGCCGACAAACCAGATACTGCGTCCGAGGCCCTGATGGAAAGCCCGCTGCGCATAACCCTTCAACTTGCGCGGATGGGACTTTCCGCCCGAGTAGTGTGGCCAATTGAAAAAGCCCTCATGAAACCCCCACCCATCGATCGCCAGCCAACGAAGCAATGGATCGAGACTTGAAAACCTGCGGGTGAACCCCAGACTCAGGCGTGCCATGGACCAGCCGATCCCCACGATGGTCATATACGTATGAGGTTCGGCTGGGCCGGCGAGGAATCTCGATGTGCGCGTTTGACCCCAAGGTGTCACTTGATCCAGCAAATCCAAAGCCATCGCGGCACCTTCATAGCCGAACCCGCGGAACTCAGCGCTGATGGTATCGAGTTGTATTGCCAGAGTGTCCAACGGGCCATCCACAAGCGCTGCGTGGTAACCCTGCAAGAAGGTTTCCCCAATATGTTCCAGCCTGTCGCGCACATTCTCCCGAGGAATATGGAACCCTCGACGGAGCAAGTTGACTTCCGCCGGGCGAATGGAGAGTAGCGATCCCAGAATGGAGGACATGAGGAGTCTCGAAAGAGATGGAAAACAACTATTGTTTGGGTCGGGCTGGGTACGTTTCGGTACGGTCTGCCGAATGCGTGTCACAAACTGGAGAACTTCTGTTGTTGGGGCGACTCAACCCCCTCAAGACATTGCCTCCGTCCCCAACTTCGAGAGAACACGAATACTCGGACTTGGCGCTTGTACGCTCAGGATTCGCACCGAAGCCGAGCGCAAGAAACAGCGTAATCGCCCCACTCGCATCCCGTGCCAGGTAGCAGCGGCAATCTCCATCTTCAAGTTTCTGCCGCTCCTGTTCATGAAGAAAATACAGGTCAACATGGGATTTGAGTGCAGCCGCTTCCAGCCGCAGCAATTGACGTTTCACTATCGTCCTCCATTAGCTGCTTCCCCTATTCTTGCGATAGGGCGTTAATTCCCAGGAAAGTGTCCGAGAGCGGAGTTTGACGTTTGGTTCGGGAGAAGTGTGCGCTAGTACCGGATCCCTGGCACCGCACCACCGCGGGGAGAGCGTAGAACTCCGAAATGGCTCTTTGGTTTTCGGTCGCTTGCAGATACGCATGCGTACGGTCATCGATACACACCAGCACGAGCGGAGTTTCCACCAAGACAGTCGTGAAAGCATTGGCGGTCATGCCGTGAACATCTCCTTCGTGCTCCACGGTGATGACCGTTACTCCAGTCGCAAAGCACCCGCGCGCTCTGCGGAAATCTACTGAAGTAACGGTCACCATTTCGTGGCCTGATAAAACTGACGGCGCTGTCATCTTTCGTTCTTTTATTCTTAAGCGGAGGCGGCCTTCGAAATTGCCGGTGTGGAATGAACAGGAATCATTGTTGGAGATGGCAACGGGCTGGGACGTCGAATGTACACAGCAAGCCCGCGCATGCCAGACACCAGCGTCAGCGCAAAGAAGAAGCCGAACACCACGTGCAGAATAACCAACAGTCCATAGAACGCGGCCACGGCAAGTCCAAATGTTATTTGACTGCGCCTTGCGAAAGGTGTCGTGGCTGGGTCGGTGATCATGTAGAAACTGAATAAGATGAAGGCCACGCCAGTCATGGGGCCCAGCGCCGATATCAAGGATGTTCCGAAAATCATGTTGCGAAGCGCAGCCTGTGCGAGAAATCCCACCCACCAAGCCGCTATCAACGGCAAGCGTCCGGTAAAACGCCAGTTCACCAGGGTGCCTGAGATGCAAATTAGGGACGGAAGGATCACTGAGCCTGCGGGAGGCAGATTTTCTGTGAAGTGATACGGCGGCGCAATGCCGACCCAGGGAAAAAGCAGCAGGACAACCGTAATTCCAAAATTGGAGGGATTCAGAAAGTGGCGCAAACGTCCTCCAACAGAAAGACGAAGCGTTGCTTTGGAAACGATCGCAACCGCCGAGGCCAACATGATGGGCAGCAAGCGGTCGCTGGAATACAACAGCATGGCCACGGCGAGGGCGGTAATGTGGGCAGGCAAGAGGGAATTGCACAACTGTTTCCAACCCTCGAGAAAGTAAGGCCGCTTGCCCGCACTGACCGCATCGATCCACTCCACCAGCAATTCGAGCACATAGGCTGTCGCCAGGGACGCGATGGGTTGCGCCCACGACTGCTCAAATCCGAAGACAGTGTGCCCCAGTATGTTGAAAACCGTTATGGCCACCGCAAAGCGCCGAAGCCCACCCAGGCGACGCGCTTGGCCCCAGGAATCAGTTGTGTTCATTCGGTGTTGTCCCCAGAAAAACGGTATGCCAGCCAGGGGCCAGCGTTGTGTCGTAGTGTTGGATCGCTCCGTTGCGATCACGCCAGACAAGGGAAACTGGCAAGTCTTGTTGCCCGATTGCCCCCAGGCCAAAATGCAGGTCCGTACTGCTCTTACCTGAGTGTCCGTTGCCGCCATCGACCTGTTGCACCAACCTTCGACCATCGGGAAGGCGAACGGTCGCTCGAGTGCCGATCGCTGGATAGCCAGGAGTGTCGCCCCGGGGATGGCCATTGCTGATTCTTATTGGCATGGGATGGACGGGAAGAAGCAAGTGCAGGCCCAGGAATTCTCCCGTTGATGCGCTCGTGTTGTGAAAAAAGAATGAGTCTCCCCATTGATTGGCCAGGGCAAAATCCAATCGGCCATCGCCGTCAACATCAGCCGTGGCTACTCCTCGGCTCACCTGCGGATCTCCCAGTCCGATCTCCCGAGCGATATCAAAGTATCTCCCCGAACCTGTGCGGACAAAAAAATGGTCGTGATTTTGCCCACTGATGTCGGCGCCGGGCACAAACTGCGGCCAATGCTTCGGATCTCGAACCATCAAGTCGTTGGCCAAAGCGAGTTCGTGCAACTCCGGCCAGCGATTGATTTTTCCCTGCATAAATCCGTTGGCCTGAACGATCTGTGGTCTGCCGCTGTTGTCGAAGTCGCCAAAGCGCACATCCCAGGCCCATCCGCTGCGGGCGAGTCCCAAACTCTCCCCTTGCTCACGGTACGGCGCAAAACCGGATGACATCGCACTGCTACTTCCGGTACTCATGAACACTAGATTCCCTTCTTCAAGAGCGTAGGTGTCACTGATATTGCTCACCATGAAATCAGGAATTCCGTCGCCGTTGAGGTCGGAGCAATCAACTCCCATGCCTTTGTATGAATCCTGGCCCAGCACTTTCGATTTCGGAGTAGTCCATCCGCGGTGTCCGCGCAAAGGCTGGAATAACAGGTGCCCGGGCGTGGACAAGTTGTGCAGCAACCGGTCTGGGCCGAAGTCATTGGCAATGTAGATCTCCGGCAATAGATCGCCATCGACATCGCACGCGGCCAAGGCAAGTGTCCATCCATTTCCGAGAGTCTCCCTCATTTTCACGACTTCAAAATCGACTGAGGGGTTTTCGCCCGACGAAGCCGACTTCCACAGCAGAATGGGCTTGTTGCCACCATTTCCGGCGCGCGACATCGAGTTCTGCATTTCTATCGGTCCCGCTCCGCCCAACACCGCGGATCCATCGGCGAAGTAGTTTCCGAATAGAAGATCGGAGTGTCCGTCACCATCAAGATCAGCGGTCAATCCGGCGTTCGTGTACCAGCGTTGGCCGCCCGGAACCAATTCCTGCGGGGCGAAACTCGCAGCTGTGAGCGGCACACCGGCCTTGCTTTGGCGGCGCAGAAACGCGATGGGAGTGCGTCCCCAATAGTAGACAACCAGATCTCGCAGACCATCCTCGTTGAGGTCAGCCATCATGCAGCCCATGGGGGCCATCGTGACAGAGTCGAACGTCAATGGATGCGGATCCAATATGAAGGGCTGGAACCGCTGACCCGTTCCCGGCACGGGAGTCACAATGACCTGGTCGGTTCTGGGATCTACGAGACACGCGTCGTTTGGCAATCCGTCTCCGTCCAGGTCCCCCAATGCGATGCCCGCACCAACAGATGAAATCCAAGCGGCGAGTCCATGCAACCGTGGATTGACTGCGCGGTAGGATCGGGCCCCCTCGGAAAGTTTCGGGAATGACTTCCGCTCGAAGCTAAAATGCTTCGCCAAGTCCCTTGTTTCCTCTCTGGAGAGCCGCGGTAGCCGTGCGCACCACCACAGAGCCACGACCATTCCCCAGAGTAAGACCGTTTTGATCCAGGATCTCATATACGGCGATTCAGAAGCAGAGCAGTCTTCATCTCCACATCCGGGAGAGAAGCGGTACAAAGTTGTCGATCAAGACGGCGGTTGAAAACTGGGGGCCCCTTGGGATTACTTTCCGAAACGTTAATGAAAAGGAAGACTCCTGGTGGTTCGACCCGTCCTAGACAGGCTGCCGCCATCGGCGTCCCAGATTCTTCGCCTCCCAAAGCTGCAACGCTGAGCGGAGTATTACTCGCGATTGCTAATCGGAACAATCCTCCCACGATTCAAAAAAGGGCCACGCATCGACGGAGATGCTCAGGGGATTGCCTACTGCGCCAAGCCCACAAGTCGGGCGAGCGCTCCTTTGTCCAGAGCGAAACCGAATTGCACCCGCACTCAAGCTGTGGAGTTTCCGAGACAGGCTCGTGGCTTACCTTGTTTAAAAACCACGACACAGGTCTGGTCAACAGACCTAGACCGGAAGCCCAGGACGTGAATCAGTTCTGAATCGCTGGGAGGATTGCTCACGCATGAAGACGTGACGTATAGGAGATAGATCGATTGTGGGGTCCAGAGATAGTCACAAGAGATAGTCAAACAGTCAATAGGAGGCGGCAGCCTGCCTGCCAGACCACCGTGATGTTACAAGACTGCGAAGGCCGATGGTTTGCTATTCAAGTTCGCCCGAAGGCTGAGTATGCGGCGTTGGCCGGGCTGCGGAGCAAAGGGTACGAAGCATATCTACCCACGTTCCACTGCACTCGGCAATGGTCCGACCGCACAA
>Ga0302326_10014867_pt1 | contig 16418 bp, 8 predicted proteins | sample Palsa_T0_3_FD_202264 | JGI IMG/M metagenome (GOLD analysis project Ga0302326, IMG submission 202264) | Peat permafrost microbial communities from Stordalen Mire near Abisko, Sweden - Palsa_T0_3 | ecosystem: Environmental > Terrestrial > Soil > Palsa > Peat permafrost | place: Sweden: Abisko... | reverse complement strand
TCCTTTAAACCCGATATTTTGCGTGTGCTTCGTGTCCTAACCCCATGATTCCACACGGTAGGGGGAGGGGGGGTACCCCCTCCCTCCGACGAAGTATGTAGATTTTTCTCAGTCCGAATGTCTTCACCTCTATGTCCACCACCGTCCCCGAAACAATTGTGAGCGGGATCACATTTACACTCCTTTCACATGGCCGCTCTATGCTAGCTTCTCCAGATCTCGCGAGTTCCCCATGATTGCAAAACAATGACTGCAAAACAAACTCCGCCCTCGCGAACGAAACGCCGTTCGACTTCCACGCGATCCCGAGCCGCTGAAGCTCGTTCCCGTCTCTCTGATACTGGCAGTGAAGACCTGGCTGAAGACGAACTGACGGCCCTTGTCGTCCGCGGTTGCCTGATTGCCCGCGATGCGGTCTTCAATGTCAGAGACTTTATTGCCGACGGTTCGCGCCTCGCTTTCCTTGCCATCAAGGATTGCGAGAAAGAACTCGACCAGATCGAGCGTAAGATCGATGAGAAACTGCCCGAAGCCATCACCCGCGTGGGCGAGGCGAAGGCGCGTGAGCTGCTGGCCTGCCTGAAGTTCATCACCGACCTCGAACGCATCGGAGATCTAGCCTACAGCGCGGTCATGCAGCTGCAATCGCGGCGCGAGAAATTGCCGGCAGCGGACTCCCGTCAGCTGGTGGAGATGGCTTCCCTGCTTTGCGAAATGCTGGAACAGGTCCATCAGGGTTTCCTCAAGCGTGACGTGTCGCACGCGCAGACCGTTCTGCAATCCGATCCGGAAGTGGACCGGTTGTGCCATTCCTTGTTTCACAGGCACCTGGCCGAGCCCAACAGCCCGACCGGCCAGCAGAATTTCGACATCCTGCTCGCCGCCCAGGCGCTGGAGCGCATCGGCGACCACGCCAAGAATCTGGCGGAAGAATTGTATGGTTTATCGGAGGGCCGCTCGCTGCGCCACAATGCCAGGAAGCTCTCAACGGCCTAGCGCAGAAGTTGAGGATTTAGTAAGCCCAGTACGGCCCAGTTCCGCCCGGCGTATTGTGTCCCTGGATGGCAGTAAAGACGTTGCGTCCGTAGAAGAAAGGCAAGCCCCAATCGAAGCCCGACAAAGAATTCGGCCCTGCTAATTGCTCAAAAACGTTATCGCTGGAGTAGTTGTTGAACAGATTGTCAGCATTGGCGACGCTGAAACTGACAGCCCCGCTTGGAGTTCCGGTCGATCCCGCATTGGTGGCCGTAAGATTCTGCGTCGAGGACGGGCAATAGAAGTAGTTGGCGTCGGAACAAACTGGTATCCCGGTCGCGCTACTGTCCAGAAAGTAAAATCCGTTCGAGCCGCTATCAATGAAGCTCTGGTTGTATGACTGATTATTGTAGGTTGTGATGAAGTTTCCGTCATCGTCCACCGTATACACGGTCGCCCCGTTCAATGCGTTGTTCGATTGCGTTCCGATGCCGAAAATCAGCGATCCGCTCAGCGTCAGCTCTGGCCCGCTGACTGCCGGCAGTTCGATGATGACCCCGTTGTTATCGGTCGAAAAAAGAGCTACAGGGTTTTGCACCTGCAGGGCCAGACTTTCGCCGGCCTCCACACAACCAGAGGCTGGGCATTCCCAATAGATGGGACTCGCTGATTCACAGCCCTGGCCGCAGTCCTGCGCCATCGTTCCCACCCCCAGAATGCCATTTGCACCCAGGGCCGAAAGCGTTTCTTGAGGGCTTCCGAAATTCGCGCAGGCGGTCGGAACAGGAAAATCCGAGCCACTGATCACCTGGATTGGCACCGAACTGGCCTTCTCCCCGGAGAGCTCAATGTCCGCCGTCTGCACCGGACCCCAGGTATAGCCGCTGACAAATGGAAGACACTCGACCACCGCATTGCCGTCGGATGCCTTCTGTTGCGGCAGGGCGGCGGTCAGGACCGAAGAAAGAAGTCTCAGCCCCGATGATCCCGTATCCACCAATACATCGTCGATCGTCTGACAGGTAGTGGTGGACGGCACGCATACGGTCACGCTGGCAAATGCGCCATTGGCATAGCCTCCGTTTGGTCCGGCGTTCACCGAAATGGCCAGCACGTTGTTACTCGGAGGGGTAGTACCGGTCGAACCACCGGAGCTCGACCCACTTCCTCCACAAGCGACGGTAAACATCAACCCTCCGCAAATCGCGGCAGTCGTTATTCTTCGATTCATGATTCGATTCGTGCCTGTCGTGATGCACCTCATCGAATTGCCTCCGCGCTTACTCCCTGCGGCAGCATTTCCGGGATGTAGGCCCGCCCGCTGAACGACCTCATATGTCCACCCGATTGCACCACGAGTCCGGGCTGGTCGATCACCAGCGGCCTTCGACCAGCGCGCGAATTCACCTGTGCCTGGGTGGCCTGCTGATACTGTCCGAAATAGCCGGCTAATATCTGCCGCATATCTGGAGGCCATGGCCCCTGCCACGCCACGCCAAACACCTTTCCCGTCGGTGAAACGAATTCACGTACGACAATGCCCGACGGAGCCTGAATCTCATGCAGCGTGTAGGCTTGAGTTTGCGTGGTTCGCAGACTGCCTTGCATGTGGGCCTGGTCGGCCTGTACGGAACTCACGTCCTCACCGAGACCGGCAAAGGCGGGCAAAGAAATAGTCAGCATCGCCAAGTAAAGAATGACCGCCCACCGTCCGGACTTCGCAGCATTCACGGAAAGAGCATTCACGAAAAAAAAGCTCACAGCAAAAGCCTCCTTCGATTTGAAGCTGAATGGTGCGGACACTTCAACTGGTGGAGTGTGGTTGTTTAGATTTGGCATCGGCTGCAGGGGTTGCCAAGTTTGACGGTAAGGATTTGTAAAGAAAAGTGACGAAAGGGCAGACCAATTGATCTTATTGCGTTTTTGGAGGGGATTGCTTCAACAATGCCGTAAAATCTGCGGAATTGTGCCAGTTACAGGGGTTGGGCTCTCGCGTCTCAATGAAAATCGTGGGACACCGTCTCTGCCCGCGTGACATTGAGCGGCGAGACTTTTTCCGCCCGAATATGAATCACGTTGTCCTGATTCTGCAGAATCCCTTCAATCATCAGAAATCGTTCCGAAATCAGCAGCACCCGATTCCTCTGCAGAAGATCCGGGGCGAAGATCGCATTGGCAATTCCCGTTTCATCTTCCAGGCTCATGAACATCATTCCCTTGGCCGTTCCCGGACGCTGGCGGGCAATTACACATCCGCCGATGCGCAATCGGCGCCCATTCGGAAGGTGCGCCAGATCGGAAGCGCTATAAATCCCCATCCGCTTCATTTCCGCCCGCCGGTACTGCATGGGATGAGGACCCACCGTCAGCCCGGTAGCGTGAAAATCGGCCACCAGTCGCTCTTCCTGAGTCATGGCGGTGAGCGGAGATTCTCCTTCATTTTCCGGCAGCTCATCCAGCAACGGACCCGGCCGGCGCACTGCGCGCTCCACCTGCCAAAGCGCATCGCGGCGACTCTGTGCTGAACCCCCGATTGCATTCAGCGCCCCAATTTCCGCCAGCGTCGTTAATTCATCCTTGCGCAACTCGGGCACACGCCGTGCCAGATCCTGAACCGAAGCAAACGGCGCCAAGCTGCGTTCTCGAACCAAAGCCTGCCCCGCCGGCTCCCGCAACCCACGAGCATATTTCAAGCCAAGACGCAGCGAATGCTGACTGCTGATAGCAGACGGCTCCAGCGTGCACTTCCAATCCGACTTCGTCACATCCATCGGCAGCACTTTCAAGCCGTGCCGTTGCGCGTCTTTCACAATCGTCGACGGATGATAAAAACCCATCGGCTGATTATTCAGCAGCGCCGCCGTGAACGCCGCCAGATAATGACATTTCAAATAAGCGCTGGCATACGCAATCAATGCAAAGCTGGCGGCATGCGACTCCGGAAACCCGTAAAGAGCAAACGAAGTAATCGACTGGATGATCTGCTCCTGCGTTTTCCCCAGGATTCCGTTGCGCGTCATACCGGCACGCAACTTTTCTTCGATCACTTTCATTCGCACCTCGGAACGTTTGAAGCCCATAGCGCGACGCAACTCCTCCGCTTCGCCGCCCGTAAAGTTCGCGGTGATCATCGCCATGCGCAGCAACTGCTCCTGAAACAGCGGCACGCCCATGGTGCGACTGAGTACGGTTTCAAGCGACGGATGGGGATACGTGACCGCTTCCCTGCCCTGCCTGCGCTTAAGAAATGGGTTCACCATATTCCCAACAATCGGTCCGGGCCGGATAATCGCCACCTGCACAACGATGTCATAAAATTTCAGCGGCTTTAGACGCGGCAGGCACGCCATCTGCGCCCGGCTCTCTACCTGGAACATTCCTACGGTATCGGCTTTTTGCAGCGTAGAATATACGACCGGGTCGTCCGCTGGAAGGTGCGCCAGATCCACTTCTTCTTCGTAATAATCATGGATCAGTTGGAGAGAATCTTTCAGTACAGCCATCATGCCGAGGCCCAGCAGATCGACTTTAATGATGCCCATGTCCGCGCAGTTTTCTTTATCCCACTGCACCACGACGCGGCCGGGCATGGAAGCGGGCTCCAGCGGGACGACCGAATCCAGACGGCCTTCACAGATGACCATGCCTCCGGAGTGCTGACCTAAATGTCGCGGCAGGTCCTGAACCGCGAGACATAACTCGAAATATTTGCGAATCCGGGGATGGGTAAGATCGAGCCCGGCATCGCGCAGCCGGCGATCGAGCGCATCATTTTCGTCTTTGAATTCCCATGTGGCCACCGCCGATGAAATTCGCTTCAGCGTCTCCGGATCGAAGCCCATCACTTTGCCCATTTCGCGCGCCGCCATGCGATTGCGATACGTGATCACATTGGCGGTCATGGCTGCGCCGCGTTGGCCGTACTGTTGATAGACGTACTGGATTACGCGCTCGCGCTCGTCCCCACTGGGCAAATCGATATCGATATCAGGCCACTCGCCGCGTTCTTCGGAAAGAAATCGTTCAAATAATAATTCCATGCCAATCGGATCCACTGCCGTGATGCCGAGCGAGTAGCAAACCGCGCTGTTGGCGGCCGACCCGCGGCCTTGGACCAGGATGTTCTCTCTGCGGCAGAAGTCCACCAGATCCCAGACAATGAGGAAGTACCCGGCGAGTTTCAGTTTTTCTATCAAGTTCAACTCGCGCTCGATCTGCCGGCGCGCGCGCTTTTTCAATTCGGCCTCCGCCCGCCCATACCGACTCTGCCATCCTTCCCGGGTGCGCTCCCGCAGAAATGACATCATGGTTTCTCCCTCCGGCACGGGATAACGCGGAAACTCATATCCAAGATTGTTCAGCGTGAACTCAAGCCGTGAGGAAAGGTCAACCGTGTTCGCAATGGCCTGTGGAAGATCGGCAAAAAGCGCTCGCATGGCTGCGGGAGATTTAAGATAGCGTTCGGCATTACGCGCCAGCAGACGTCCGGCATTGGCCAGAGTGCGATGATGACGCAGCGCGGTGAGCGCATCCATCAACTCGCGCTCGTGAGCCATGGCATAGTTCACGCCATTCGTCACCAATAGCGGCAATTGCAAAGCTTCCGCAATCTCGATCGCAACCCGGTTTCGATACTCTTCATCGCGATGAAAATGCCGCTGCAATTCGACGTAAACATTGGACTGACCACCATTCGATCGGCCAAAAATCTCAACCAGCCGCTTCACGGCTTCGAACGCCGCTCGCGGTCCACCGTGCGTAAGCGCGGCCGCCAGCGGACCTTCCTCTCCGCCAGTCAGGCAGATTAAGCCATCGGCATGCTCAATAAAATCCAGATCCGATGCACAGGCTCCTTCCTTGCGGCCAACGCGCAACTTCATTTTTGTAATCAGGCGGCAGAGATTTTGATATCCAGCACGCGTAGCAACCAGAAGTGAAAGCCGAAACGCAGTACACGTCACTTCCGCCCCAATATGCGCCTTGATTTTGGCTTTTGTGGCGGCGAGATGGAAGCGCGGCGAACCGTATACTCCATCTCGATCGAGCAATGCCATCGCCGGCATTCTCAGATTCGCGCACACCGCGATCAGTTCCTCGGGAATAGAAGCGCCTTCGAGAAAGCTGAACGCGGAGCGGGAATGGAGTTCAACGTACATCAGTTGCCTTGCAGTCTATGGCAAAAGACTTTTGTCATTCCGAGCGAAGCGAGGGATGACAATTTATGAGAGTTATTACCCAGCAACTACGGTCTCAGTCATACGTTCCTTCTACAAACCAGTTTCCCTTCAGCTTGTCCTGCACCAGGCGATACAATACGAGGCCACTTTCGGCAACCACGGCGATGTCCCACTCTTCGCGTGACCAGCCTTCCTGTTCCGACCAGTCGCCGGAAGAGCGCCAGGGGCCGGCGGTCCAGACGATTTCGCCGGCGATGTCCTCACGCTGCAGGCATCGCATCTGCACCGGCTTTGCTTCACGCACACTAACGCTCACGCCCAGCGGCGGACGAAACAGGCGCAAGGCAATCACTGCGCTCATTTGTTCTTCAGCATTTTCTTTTGCATTTTCCACAAGCTTTTCCTCGACCTGGCATGCAGAGTCATTTACTTGCATAGACATTTCCTCCTTTCGCTTTCCAGACGGCTTCCCTTTGGGCTCTGCGGCCGCGAACTGTGCGGGTGCAAAGTGCCGCACCGCAAACGTGCCTTCGCGATGAGTATCCAGTAACTCCGCCGACCCGACTTTTCCCTCGCCGACAATTGCCGCGATGCGCGCCAGCGTCAGCTCCAGTTTCTCAGGCTCCGGAAAAACCGGCTGAAATAATCCACTTTGCAGAATTCGCGAGCGCGCCGAATCCGCCGACAAATGAACCTTCACGATGGGCGCTCCTGGCGGATGCGCCTGCAAATCAAGCTGTAACAATTTCAGAAATAGTCTCGCGTCCAGCATGGGCGTTGGCAACAGCAGCGTACGGCTGAACGTGCGGGTGAGTGTTCGATCGACCGACGCGCAATCATTGGACTGCATTGCTGCCAATTCCAGATTCAGATGCAACTCCTGCGCTGCTAGTGCACGGGCTGACAATCGGGCGCACACTTGCTCCAGCATGCGGTTCAGCAAAAGCGCCAGCGGTTCCAGCAGCACGATGGGATATTCCAGATCCACACTCTCGGCAAAAATCAGCGGCGGTTGCAACATCTGCAAATTACGCGATGCCGCGCCCCGCGCCAGTTTTTGCAGACGGATTCCCTGTTGTCCCAGGCGCTCACTGAGCGGAACTTCGGGAAGAGCCGCGAGCGCCCGCAGTTTGCGAATGCCCCAGCGATCAAAGGTTTCCGCCCAGCGTGCAGCTTCCTCCACATCGGAAGAAAAACTTTCCAGCAACGAATCCACCGGCAGATCTCCGAGACGCTCGGCTTCCTGCCCGGCGGAAATCAAAGTCACGCCGGAAAAACCGCGGGCCGCGAGCAAAGCAGTATCTGGATCCGCAGCCACGGCGACGTTTGCTTCCAGTCCCATCTGAGAGACACGATGCGCCAAATCGCGGGCTATCTTTGCCAGCGGACCGAGCAACGGCTCGAGTCCGGCAAGGTTTAGAAGCGCCGTGCCGGGCGAGGTGTCTTCCACTTCCGGGGAGAACGATTGCGCGCAATCGAGCAACGCAGCGTGTGCCGACGTCTCCTGCGACTCCGAGCGCGGGCGCAGGATTAGTTTTTCCCATGCTTCCAATTGCGATTTAGTTGCCCCGATTTCTACGCCCGTCTGCCTGGCCCTTTCGTTTAGCCCTATCACTTTCTCCAGCGGAGGCCGTCCGGTGAGTACGGCGATACTGCGGGCGCGTAATTCAGGTTCAAAGCGAATGATCGCTTGTACGGGAAAATCGGGAATGAAGATACAGGCAAACATGGGACACCAGGTATCAGGCCTCGGTTCTCAGTTCTCAGATTCGAGATCCTTGTCGTCGTACTCGTCCTTCAATGAATCAGCTTTTGCTGAGAACTGGAAACTGAGAACTGAGAACTCAATGCACTATCCCGCCCAGGCGGCTCGACTGTTGAAACTTGCCGTCGATTGCGCCGGCTTGCGCTCCAATCGCGAGCGCAATAACTCGGCGGTAATCTCGAATTCATCCAGCAATTCTGAATGCGGCAACTCCGAATGCAGTAGTCGATTTCCTGATAGCTGAGAGCTGACCGCCGACAGCTTTTTCCCTGAAACCTTCACCAGCACCGACGAACAACTCCCGGCAATCGGCTGCTGTTCCAAAACCAGCATTGCGGTCGGCGTGTGCTCAATGGCACGGCGGAAGCGGAACCACGAAGCCAATGGAATACGCCGCGCGCTCCGCACGGGAACATCGCCGAGATCGAGAGCGATCATTCCGAAACCATTGCTTTGCAGCAGCAGGTCGGTAACTTTAAGCATTTGCCCGAGCTGCGATTCGCAGCGCTGGCGCTCTGGATTTTTCCAACTGGAAAATCCACCCACGCGGCAATCTGCCCTGAGCGCGGGCGAAGGAGGTTTACGCGAGGGATATTTTTCTCCGCAGCGTACCCACAGCAAACGGTTCATTTCCATACCGGCAGCCGCCGCTGAGGCCGGATCGAACGCATCGCTTGCATCCACGAGGGCGCACACTTCCCCGCGTTGGGTAGCGCGGGCCAGCGCGAGAAGCAACAGGCTGGTCCTTCCCGAGGAAGCTGTGCCGCAGATTTCCGTAAGGCAACCGCGAGCCAGGCCGCCGGTCAGCGAGTCGAGTTGCGGAATGCCGCTCGAAACCATTTCCGGCGCTGGACGCACATCGAGGCGCGAGGCTGGAACGACCGCGGCCAGTTTTGGGATTGCGCCGACCTGGGCTAAAATTTCCGCGATCTTTTTTGCAGTCTCCTCCGCAGGCTTCTCGCCGCTCGAGCGTGGAGAGGGCTGCGGAGAAAAAATAAAAGTGCGACCCATGGCCGCCGATGAAAAAATCGGAGAGACAGACATACTTTCTCGCAATTGTCAGGGAACACAGAGGCAGAGGATCAGCCTGGGCGATCGCTACAATGTTCGCTTTTTGTTCGCCTATGAAATTATCCCTCTCCCGCCAGAAATTGTCAAGGACTTTCGCTACGAAAAGTGACGTGACCGGTGCCGGTTCATCGCGAGGGTCGAAACGTGGTCGCAAACCCGGAAGAGTTGAGTCGATGGCTCCAGCGAACCTGGGTGAGCCAGTCGGTGTTGACATCATTCGTCGATACGATTCGCGTCTCACGACGCTCACCTTTTTGCTGTAACCGCAGTGCGTGCAACATTGCGCAGTGATGTCAGACGACGTTGAGCCAAGGTGTACGATCCGTCCGGATACTCGATCTTAGGCTTTTCTACTCTGCCGTACATTCTCTCGGCAGCATCGACGACGCCATATCGCTCAGCAATTAGCGCAAATCCGAGCCAGACTACAGAGTTCGGCTCCTCCAGATGGAGCGCATCCATCGCCTTAAGTAATAGATCCCGAGCCTCGCTGGTTTTCCCCGCTTGTGCACTCACGCAGGCAAGCGTATGTAAAATGGAAAAATTGCTGCTCTTGGTTAGTTCGTTAGCGCGCTGACCTTCGTCGATCGCCTCCTGTTCAATGGGGCCAGGAAGAAACAGCGCGTACCACGCGAATGAATTCAGATCAGACGGGTTAGCCTGTCCCTTATCGATAATAGTCTTGATGATCGCCCGCGACTTGCCGAATTCTCCACGATAGGCGGCAAGATTTGCAGACGAGCGGACGTACTCGAGTTCGTCGGAATATTTCAGCATGCGCGACCGGACCAAATTGTTCCATTCATCGAAGCGCTTCAATCCAGCATAGGCCGTCGTTGCAAGGTCGAAGGCACGCACCGAAGAGGGCAAGGATTTCATAAGTTCCTCGGTCAGCGGCAGCATATCGGCCCACTGTTCTTGGGCTGAGTAAGCATAGGTCATCACCATTGTCAGGCGATTGCGATCGATTTCTGTCTTTGCCGACAACCGAGCATGGTCCAGCATCGTCAGATATGATCCCTTGAGTGCCTTCGAAGGGAGCAGCACCAGGGCTGCTGTGCGCATGGTTGTTACGTCGGCGTCCTGCCCCTTAGTCCAGAAATAAGGAAACGGTGAACCTGCCAACGGATCGTCTCCGCCGTTCACGTGAATCTTGTCGCGCGCCCGATCCAACCATTTCCTGGCAGCGACCAGGTCATTTTTCTCAATTGCTCGCAGGGCTAGAGGCGCTAACTCCTCAACGTCGGACCCGTTCGCCGAGAATGCAGCTACTTTGTAATGCGTTCCATCCTTGATGACATACATGTCCTGGGTGTCCGCCCCGGGGCTCTCGATGGTGATCTTGTAACCGACCGCGTCATCGCCGTCCATCGTGTAGTGCATGTTGGAGATCGCGAGATCCGCGGCGACCGTAAGTGGTAGGCCCGTAGCACCTATCTCAGATCTGAGCATGGACATCATATGCTCGAACTGCTTTTGGTCCGGCGCCTCATAGCTGTCGTTCGGGTCCACGTATATGAGAGACAACAACTGAGTAATCGTCATCTCGCCGGTTAACATTCCACTGAAAAGCTTTTGTATCACGCTCCGCGGGTCGGTTTCTTCGAAATCGATGTCGGTGTAGGGCTTACTTCTACTGAACAGGTCCGCGCTTCGCATGATTTGGCTCTCATTGCTTTGTCCGCGCGCTCCCTCTTTCATCAACGCAGCGCCTTCCTGATATCTTCTGACACGTACCAAGACCGCTCCCGCCGTAGCCAGCGCTCTGCTTCTCTCCTGATCGTCGCTTGTGATCTCGAGCGCCTTTTTCAGCGCCGCATCTTTACCTAGTTGTAAGGCAGTCGCCGCCAGAAGCATCCCTTTTCTTACGTCGGTGCTTGGCAAGGGCGCGAGACAGTCGAGCACACCTTTGTAGTCGTGAGCGTACCAAAGGTCGTAGATAATGTTGTCATCATAGGTACGACCATAGTCTTCATCGAGTTTTTTCAGGTCGCGCAAGACATCCACCGCTTCCTTGAGACCTGCTTTCTCGCTGTATCGCGTACCTTCGGCGTCATACTCAAGCAAGAGAGCGAGGTTCGCTCGTGTTTCTTTATCCTTAGGATCGAGCTTGATGGCCTTATGGTAGGCAAGCACGGCGCCGTCGTAATCCATTCCTTTCTTCAGCAGACGACCGATCAGATCATGCTTCAGAACCATTCCAAGAATGCTGAATGCCAGGGCAGAGTCCGGCTCAAGACGTGTAGCCTCCAAAGCTTCGCTACGCGCCTCTTCCCCGAGTCCGGCCGTGAGCAGAGCATCCGCCAGTTGCACCTTGTGCAATGCTTCTCTCGGATGTTGCGCGGCGACCTGCCCGTAGGCTACTAATCCTTCTTTGATTTTGCCCGCTGAGATCAATGAGTGTCCAACGTTATCGAACGAGATCAAGATAGGATCGGCGCTACGCGCTTTCAAAACAGCATCGCGAAACTCCTTGCCTTGCTCCACGGTCATTCTCGTATTTGTATTCTGAACCTGGAGTGCAGCCTCTACGACAGTGCCCTCAGAATTACTCGAATATTTCTGAGTAAAGCTCAATCCAATAAATTGTTCACTCTTCTCGGAGGGAAGCGCGCGTAGCTTAAAGCCGAGCGGTGCCGTAATCCTGTATCGCCATTCGATCGTGAAGGGCGTAACCCACCAGTCAACAGTGCGCGGGTGTCGCTTTTCCGACTCGTCCGTGTCGGGCGACTGCTCCTCTTCCTTTGTTCTAAAATATTTTGGAAGGCTGTCGAAAAGAGCTTCAACACGAATAGCTGCGAGTGCCGTATTCAAATCCGTGTTGCCGCGCTTACCCTTCGTAATGAACTTGATTGTGGCGGGCTTGTCCAGGTCAGACAAATCGCCATGCTCCAGAGTCGGGATGGACTCGGCAAGATACACTGCTTTTACATAGGTCTCGCTAGCCTCATTGACCGTCTTGCTGTCTCCGCTATAGTAGCCTCGGTAGTCGGCTTCCTCTGGGCCGGTCTCCTCGTCGGTTTCGACGATATTTGCCATCCCGTACTCGGCGAATGTGAAATCGCGGAGTTCCCGGTGAATATTTTCGGTAGCAGTTATGGCAGGAATCTTCTTCAACGGATCGTCTTTATCGCCAACAATCAGTGCCCAGCGTCCATAATCCATCCAGGGCAGCGTACCAACTTGCGAGTATTGAGCGGTAGCATCAATCCACAATTCAGGATGCGACGCGGAAGCCGGAACATAAACGATGGCGTGATCGAACATGCCCAAGCCGGGAAGATCAGTATTGATATCCCTGCCTGGTCCAGCGTCAAGAAGGGCCAGATTCGCCGCAATCCCCGCACTTCGCAGCATTGCCACGAGCAGGGTTGCTTTGTCTTTGCAGTCGCCGTATTTACGCTTTAAGGTTTCGGATGGAAACTGCGGGATGAAACTGGACTGGCCAAATTCCACACCGGTATAACGCACGTATTTATGCAGGGTTGAGACGAGTCGACGAACAATATCCTCTTCTTTTAGTCCCTTGACGTCAATCTTCGCGATGAAAGCTTCAACTTCCGTCGAATGGAGTTTCTCGTCGGATAAATGCGCATACTCGGTTGCAACCTGCTGCCACGATGTCCCGTTAGAAAACTCAATCTCCGGATACAAAACGACATCCGACGGGACGTGGTCTATTTGCTCGGTATAGGCCGGTAATGGTCCTTGATCGAGCGTGATCGTTTCCACTCCGCTCTTGAGTGACTTCGTTACGGTAGCCTCCGGCAACATATGCACTTGATAATGGAGAGGAGCAGATTCGGGATGGGTTATAACAAGATGAGTCTTATTTACCGGCACCGCCCATGCAAACACCCACCGGTGTGTTGTCCCCGAGGCGAAAAGCGGCGCCGTGTCGCGAATGACTATCTCTTCCTCGATGATTGCACCGGGAGCGATCGCTGGCAGCGGTCCGCCATATCTTCGTTCATCGCTGTACACGTCCGGCGCATTTTGGTGAACGGGGACGTCGTTCAGAGTCTTAAGGTCGAGCCAATGTTCAGCTTCTTCGGAAGTAATGACACGAGCTTTAATCAGCGGCCTGTCCTGATGCCACGGCTCCCAAAGCCCACTAGTTTCAGCCCAGTTATCCACCCCTTGCTGATTCTCAATCCGGTAAATCACGTGACGGGTTTGTACCATCTTGCCCGATTCGTCGAACTCGAAATGCAAATCGTTCAGAAGTAGGGTAGCTTCGCTGTGCTTTTCTGCCTTAACTGTACTAGCCGCCTTGCGAAGGGTAGGAACATCCACAGTGAAAGCCGGACTATCCCAGACTTCGGCAGCGCTCATCTGCGTGGCAAAGAGCAGCAGAGTAAGTCCGAGCAATCTCAATGGATAGGATGGTAAGAGCACGATCGAGACCTCATGGTCCAAGATACGAAGTACTTTGTACGCTAATAACGCACTCAGCGCAAGACAAATGGCCTGCAATTGGTGTTTCCAGTTTGTAGCCGGAACGGGCTCTCTCTTGTCGGATGAAAGTTATGTATCTCGTAAACGGTGTTGTAAGGTCGACAACCTCGTGCTGGACACATTATGCGTTGGCGGAATGAGAACGACACTGGCACCGAAGTGCACCTAGCGATCCCAAAACCGATCGTGCGAACTGACACGGGAGATTTATCGGAGATGGGACGACACGCCTGGCCGCTCGTCGAAATCGTGCTACTAATGAGGTCGCGGTGATCTCTGTTTGATTGTTCAAGAGCAATGAGTGGCAGAGGGTCGGCAAGTCGAGGCAACACGAAAAGGAAGTCAACGGCCTGGTGATAGCGAGGTTACACGACGATCTAAACGCTTCCCGCTTTCACCAGGCCTGGGCAGGACATTACCCCGGCTGGCGAATGTCAGACTTATGCCGCCTTCTTTTGCTGCGCCCTAACCTTCGCCCAGCGCGCTTTTTGAGCCGCCGCGATCTTCCTTCGAGCTGATGCCGACATAATTCTCTTCGCAGGAGCGGAGACAGATGTCGACTCCGACTGCGATTGTTTCCGTAAGCTCGCCCAGCGCGCTCTCTGCGCCCGAGCCATTTTTCGCCGCGAAGCCGCGGATACGATCCTCGTCGGTCGGCTTGACCCATGGGATGGTCCCGTAACGTTCAAAGATTCTATCCCGGAAATTATCTGGTTCAACTTCTCAATTTCTATCTGCGCCCTCTTGCGCTTCTCACGAAGCTCATGAAGCGCATTCTGTAGATTCGACATTGTTGCCCCCTCGGGTATTTTGACAGCGGCTCAATTCTATAGGAGGCGGGGTGACTTGTTGCGGTGGGCGGGCGTTCCAGTGGGATAGCCGGCGCCGCAGTACTGTCTGTAGAGAATTGTTATCAGTCAGAACCAATCAAGCCGCTTAACCTTTGATAGTTGTCGTCGTCGATCAAAATGAACTTGAAAGGCTGCAGGCACTTGAGGGTGGCCGAAGCTGGAGTTAGCATTTCTGCGATTCCTAGGACCGGCCCGCCATGAGCTGTGAATATCACCTCTATTAGCGTCCCGGGCACGAGCGGTTTAGACAACCGAAGTAGGCCGCCGGTTAAAGAGATTGCCCGCAATTTGCCCAGACCGCGACGACCGTCCTCGAACTGGATCGCCGCAGCACGCATGCTTTGAAATTGCACACGAGCGGCACGTTGGTTCTCGTGCGGTTGGGAAAAATGAGTCTTGTGCACCCTGAAGAGAGCCTAAACAGATTCGAAAAGGTCGGTCCGGAGATCTTCCTCACGACTCTAGCTATAGTTTTTGTAGCCAGGCGATTACACCCAGAGCCCGGATTATGGGTGTAAGGGGATTGATCGCCAACTGCACTCGAATTTGGGCCATGTTGTGCTGAATCAATCTGAAATGGAGCACCGATGTTGTCCAGCGAGGAATATGGCACTCGCGAAGCCTTTGCGAACGATAGTGCTCCCAAAAGCAACGCCACGCCGGGAAGAATGGCGCCGAATAACACTGCCATCGAGAAATAGACCCACTGAGGCTTGGCATAAACGAACTTGCCGGCGCGCAACCTAATCAATGCCGGAGTGCCGGAAACAAGCATTATGAAAATCTGCGGCTGGAAGACGCGCTCAGTGTTCGACAGGTACGCGGTAGCCTCAACCGCTGACTTGACGGCGGCCATGTCTCTCTGGGAGACTTCCTCTGAACATCTTTTGTCCCAAGGTAAAGGGTATAAAATAGGTAAAGTCGCCCAGCCTTTCCTCACGGGACGGTCACTAAAGCCGCATAAATATTGACTGTGGCGCTATCGTCTAGGGGTTAGGACGGAAGATTCTCAATCTTCAAACCCGGGTTCGATTCCCGGTAGCGCTACCAACACAGTCTAAAATGCAGAGAAATCCGCCCGGATTGCTCTGTGTTGTGAGACACAAGGATTTCTGCATGATTTCGATTTCCCCAGATATAGCCTTCAATCGAGCTCTACGCTCCCGCCATTAACGGAGATTACGGTTTGGCGGTAATCCGAAATCGATCAGTTTAGCGAGGAGGCAAGGTCGTAGCGATCAAGGTTCATTACCTTATTCCACGCTGCCGCGAAGTCCCTCACAAACGCCTGCTTCGAGTCGTCACACGCATAGACTTCTGCGATTGCCCGGAGCTGGGAGTGCGAACCAAAGAGGAGATCGACGCGCGTACCAGTCCACTTGATTTTATCCGTCGCCCGATCGCGCCCCTCAAACACGCCTTCCGTAGAGGAGGCCTGCCACTTCGTATTCATGTCGAGCAGGTTGACGAAGAAATCATTCGTCAGCGTCTCGGGCCGGTTGGTGAAGACGCCGTGTTTGGCCTGCCCGAAGTTCGCATTCAGGGCGCGCATGCCGCCGAGGAGAACCGTCATCTCGGGGGCAGTCAGCGTCAGCAGCTGCGCCCGATCCAACAGCCGCTCCTCAGCCGACAGTTTCTGGCCGCTTCGGAGATAGTTGCGGAACCCGTCCGCGGCGTGCTCCATTACGGCAAATGAGTGCAAGTCGGTCTGCTCCTGCGAAGCATCCGTGCGCCCCGGCGAGAAGGGTATCTTCACCTCGTGCCCGGCCTTCTTCGCAGCTTCCTCAACGGCTGCGCAGCCTCCCAGAACGATCAAGTCAGCCAGCGAGACCTTCTTCCCTTTGTTCCCGTTGGACTGCGAGCTGTTGAACTCCTTCTGGATTGCCTCCAGCTTCTGCAAGACCTTCGACAGTTCGGCCGGCTGGTTCACTTCCCAATCCTTTTGTGGCGTGAGGCGAATGCGCGCCCCGTTCGCCCCACCGCGCTTGTCGGAGCCGCGGAACGACGACGCCGATGCCCAGGCAGTCGTGACCAGTTGGGAGATCGACAGTCCGGACGCGAGGATCTTGGCCTTGAGAGCCGCGATGTCTTGCTCCCCGATCAATGTATGATCCACGGCGG
>Ga0302326_10014862_pt1 | contig 16420 bp, 15 predicted proteins | sample Palsa_T0_3_FD_202264 | JGI IMG/M metagenome (GOLD analysis project Ga0302326, IMG submission 202264) | Peat permafrost microbial communities from Stordalen Mire near Abisko, Sweden - Palsa_T0_3 | ecosystem: Environmental > Terrestrial > Soil > Palsa > Peat permafrost | place: Sweden: Abisko... | reverse complement strand
CCGTGTTCCACGCCCTTCGGACGGCTCAGGCCGCGGGGCTCCTCATGCCCCTTCAGTTCGTAGAGGGTAGTCAGCAGCGTCCAGCACAAGCCATCGCGCAGCCGCAGGTGCCCGCGCCCCCGGCCGGCCGCGGTCTCGAACTCGATCCACGCCTCGACCACGCCGCCCGCATCGGCGGGTTCCTCCCCCTCGGTGATCCGCCAGTTGCCCGGCCGCGTGCCCGGCAGCGTGGCGGCGAGCATCTCAGCGATCGCGGCGCGTCCCTCGAACGTCTTGATGTTCCAGGTAAAAGCGACGAGATCCCGCCAGTAGCAGTCCTGCAGGAATAACGCGGCCGCCGCGGCCGGGTCGCCGGCCGCCAGAGCCTGATCGAATGCGGACAGCCATGTCGTGACCGCGGCCGCGGCCTCGGTCTGCTGCGCCGTTGCGGTCATCTGCGGACTCCTGTCGTGGCGGGCGGCTTCCGTGAGCTCGGTGGCGCAGCAGCCAAACCGGGTCCTTCGCTCCGGCGGCCACGACGGCCGACGCTACGATAAGCAGAAGATGAGCACAGCACAAGCGCCAGCGGCCGCCGCCGAGTCCCGCGAGGGAAGCCGGGACGCGGTCATCCATACCGAGGACCTGACCAAGGTCTATCCCGGGGCGGACTTCACCGCGGTCGACAAGCTCAACCTGGACGTCCAGGCCGGCGAGATCTTCGGCTTGCTGGGACCCAACGGGGCGGGCAAGACGACTACCGCGGGGATGCTGACCACGCGGGTGGTGCCGACCTCGGGGCGGGCATTCCTCGCGGGGATCGACGTCGGCGCGCATCCGGCGCTGGCGAAGCAGCTCAGCGGGATCGTCTCCCAGCAGAACACCCTGGACCGCCAGCTCACAGTCCGGGAGAACCTCTACTTCCACGGCCGGCTGTTCGGCATCGGGTCCAGGGCATCGCGGCAGATCGCCGACGAGCTGCTCGAGCAGTTCCAGCTGTCCAAGTGGGCGAACGCGTCGGTGTACGCGCTGTCCGGCGGGATGGCGCAACGGCTGATGGTGGCGCGGGCCATCTTCCACCGCCCGTCGGTGCTCTTCCTCGACGAGCCGACGGCCGGGCTCGACCCGCAGAGCCGGCTCGCGCTGTGGGACCTGCTGGGCGAGCTGCACCGGGCCGGCCAGACCATCCTGCTGACCACCCACTACATGGAAGAGGCCGACCAGCTCTGCCAGCGGGTCGCCATCATGGACCATGGCCGGATCCTCGCCCTCGATACCCCGGCCGCGCTCAAGCAGAGCATCGGCGCCGACACCGTCGTCACGGTGAAGACTCCCGGCGACGCCGGCGGCCTCGCCGAGCTGCTCACCCGCGACGTGGCGGGCGTGACCAGGACCCGGCGCGTGGACGGCGGGCTCGAGCTGCACGTGCAGGGCAGCGACCGGCTCGTCCCGCGCATCGTCCTGTCCGCGGAGCGCGGCGGGTTCGACCTGGTCGACCTGTCGATCTCCGAGCCGAGCCTGGAGACGGTATTCATCAACCTCACGGGCAAGGAGCTGCGGGACTGATGGCCACGTCCGTAATGTCGCAGGCGCCTAGCAGCCAGATCGGCGGCGGCCCGACCCGCTCCGTAGCGGCCGCGAGCTGGACCGCGCTGGGCGCGCTGATGCTGCGTGACCTCGTGGTGCTGCGCAAGCACCTGTGGGAGTTCGTGCTGCGCACGATCATCCAGCCGTTTCTGCTCTGCTTCGTCTTCCTCTTCGTCTTCCCGAAGATCGGGCAGGGCATCGGCGGGCACGGCACGGCAGAAGAGTCAGCGTTCGCCACCATTCTGGTGCCCGGCGTGGTCGGGATCACGATCATGTTCCAGGGCGTGCAGTCGATCGCCCTCGCGATGGCACAGGAGTTCGGCTTCACCCGCGAGATCGAGGACCGGGTGCAGGCGCCCTGCCCGATCTGGCTGGTGGCCATGGCCAAGGTTTTCTCGGGTGCGGCCCAGGGAGTGATATCGGCGGCCATCGTGCTGCCGATCGCCTCGGTCGTGCACGCGCCCGGTGTGCATGCGCACCTGTCGCTGCACTGGTGGATCATCGTGACGCTAGTGCCGCTCGCGTGCGTCGCGATGGCCGGCCTCGGGCTCGTGCTCGGCACCAGCTTCGAGCCGCGGAACATCGGCCTGATGTTCGGCTTCATCATCCTGCCGATCACGTTCCTCGGCGGCACGTACTACTCGTGGACCAGGCTCGCGCCCGTGACCATCGGCGGCTGGCACTGGCTTCAGACGATCGTGCTGATCAACCCGCTGATCTACGTGAACGAGGGCATGCGCGCGGCGTTCACCCAGGCACCGCACATGCACCTGTACGTGATCTACCCGGTGATATTTGCCTTCGGCGCCGCGTTCCTGACGATCGGGCTGCGCAACTTCCGGCGGCGCGTGCTGTCCTGACCCAGCCCGCCCGTTCCGCCTGACCCAGTCCCCCGTTCGGCCATGGCTTGACATAACGTGCTTATGCAAACTATAGTAAGCAGTTAACTATCCAGGAGGAGCCAATGGTCGACACCCGCGTTATCAGCCAGGAGCTGCAGGACAAGGTCCGCGGCCGGGTCCGCAAGGGCCGGGAGCAGATGCGCAAGGGCCAGGAGACAGTGACCGAGGCCATCAAGACCGCCGCGGCGGCCGCACAGTCCGTCAGACCGGACCTGCCGTCCCTGACTGACAGGCTTCCCTCCCGCGACGACCTGGTGGGCAGGCTCCCGTCCCGCGACGACCTGGTGGGCAGGCTCCCGTCCCGCGACGACCTGGTGGGCAGGCTCCCGTCCCGCGACGACCTGGTCGGCAGGCTCCCGTCCCGCGACGATCTCGAGGGCAGCGCCCACCATCTCGCCGGGCGGCTGCTGACCGCGCAGCGGAAGCTCACCGGCCAGGCTCGTGACGCGGTTTCGCCGCTGCTCGCCAGGGCAGGCGTGACGCCGGTCAGGTCCGTCACCAGGCCGGCCAGGTCAGTCGGCCAGACCACGTCCGCCAGGGCCGCGGGCACGCACGCCCCGGCAAGGCCGGGTGCACCGGCGGTCCCCAAGACCCCGGCCAGCAGGAAGACTGCCGCCGCCGGCCGGACCCCTGCCGCTGGCAAGGCAGCCGCCGCTGGCAAGACAGCCGCCGCTGGCAAGACAGCCGCGGCCAGCAAGGCCACGACCGCGGGCAGGACCCCGGCCGCCGCCAAGACTGCCGCCGCCAGCAAGGCCGCGGCCGCCAAGGCCCCGGCCGCGGGCAAAGCTGCCGCCGCCAAGAGCACGAGCGCCAGGAAGACGACCCCCGCCAGCAAGACGGGCACCGCCAGCACGGGCACCGCCAAGTCCGCCAGCACCGCGGCGAAGGTGGCCGACGACACCGGGAAGTGAGTCACGCGCGGCGGACCGGCTGTCCTGGTCCGCCGCGCGTGCGCAGCAGGCTCAGCCAGATCGGCGCAGGCACAGGCTCAACCCGAGGCGACCGTGAAAGACCCGTGGGACACCCAGATGGACGCGCTCGGCGCGTTCATCCGCAGTACCCGTAAGCAGGCGAACCTGTCGCTGCGCCAACTGGCGGAGATGACGAAGCTGTCCAACCCGTACCTGAGCCAGATCGAGCGCGGCCTGCATCAGCCGTCCGTTCGCGTGATCAAGCTCATCTCCGACGCGCTCAACGTTTCCGCTGAAACGCTGCTGACTCAGGCGGGCCTGCTGAACCCAGCCGGCCCCGGCGAGCCCGGCGACCGGGCCGCGACGCCATCGCAGGACAGCACAGTGGCCGCGATCCAGGCCGACGAGCGCCTTACCGACGCGCAGAAGACAGCCCTGATCGCCGTCTACAGCAGCATGCGCGGGCCCGAGTAGGGCGCCGAGGCGGCAGGACACGCCGCTGGACCAGCCAGATCCCGGAAGGGGGATCATGCTCGAGCAGGCGCGACTACCATCTGTGGGCGTGGACGACGCCAGCGAGGCCCCCCAGCCGCTTCCCCAGCGGCGCCCGGCCGCCGCGCCATCAACCGGGCTATCGACCGGACCGGCGCCCGGGCTAACGACCGGACCGGCGCCCGGGCTGACCAACGGCCAGCTGCCACGCCGGCCATCACGTGTCCCGGCAGCCGGGCGGCATCGCAGCCCGCACCGGCTGACCCTGCCGCCGGACGCCCCGCCCCTCGTCATCGCGATAGCAGGCGCTGCCTGCCCGTCCAGTGACGAACTCGGCGCCGACATAGCGGATGCGGTCGGCGTGTCCTGCCCGGGCGCGACCATCCGGCTGGCCTATCTCGATGGCGCGGACCAAAGCCTCTCGGTGCTGCTGGGCCCGCCAGACCAGGACGAAGCCCCGCCGACGCATCCCGCCATCATCGTGCCGCTGCTGACCGGCCCGCATCCGCTGTCGGACGCGGTCCTGACCAACGCGGTCGCCACTGCCGCCATACCGGTCATCCTCACTGGCCCGCTCGGCCCGCACCCGCTGATCGCCGAGGCGCTGCACACCCGGCTGGCCGAGGCCGGGCTGGCCCGTGCGGCAAGGACCCGCGGGCTGAGCGTCTCTAGCCCGACCAGCGGCGTTATCGTGCTCGCCGACCGCGGCCCGGAGGCCGCGCAGGCGGCGGAGGTCGCGGCGGTGCTGCTCGCCTCCCGGATCGCCGCGCCGGTCGCGGCTGCCTCGCTCGGCGACCAGGCCAGCGTCGATGCCGCGATCGCCAGGCTGCACGCCGCCGGGGCATCCGAGCTGGCGGTCGCGCCGTGCGTGATCGGCCCGGAGACCGACCCGGGGGAGCTGGCGGCGGCCTGCGAGGCAATCGGGGCGGAGCACTCCGCCGCGCTGTCCGCCCATCCTGCGATCAGCCAGCTCGTCGCGATGCGCTACGGCGCCGCGCTGGCCGACCGCCGCCTGGCCGGCTAACACAGCGGCGCTCCAATGACGTGGTTGGGACTCCACTGCGGAAACAGCGACAGTGGAGGGACTACCACGCTGAATCAGGGGACGCCGCAGCGGGGAAAACGCCGAGCAGCGGGCACTCATGGCCTACCCGGGAAGCTGCGCCCGGCTGGCACGCCGAATTCTGGGTGGTTGGTCACGGGAAGGGCCTGGCCGGTGGCCTGAGTCCAAGCCAGAGGAGCAGTGTCAGTCGTCCGGCGGGAGGTAGCGGACGTCCGGCGGGAGGTAGCGGATCGCCCGGTCGGCCTGCTGATAGATCGCGGGGCCCGCCGGGCGGCGCATTTCCTCGGCCAGGTGCCCGAGCAGCCCGGCGGCCCTGGCCAGCAGGGCGAACCCGCGCAAGGTGTCCGGCTCGAAGCCGAGGTCGGCCAGCGCTGCGCCGCAGACCCCGGCGCCGTTCAGCGGCAGCGTCCGGCCGAGTATCTCCGGATGCACCCGGCCGACTGCCTCGAACAGCAGCAGATGCGGCCCCAGCGTCCCGGCCTCGGCGGCGATGCGCAGCAGCGCCGGGGTGCGGGGATCGCCGGTCTTGTGCAGCGGGTGGCCGAGGCCGGGGACCAGCAGCCCGGCGTCGCGCTGGGTCCACACCGCGGCGGCGGCGATCACGTCCCAGCCCTCGTCATCGGCGGCGGCCGGCAGCGGCCCGTCGTGCGCGGCCAGCGACTCGGCCAGGAACCGGCCGCAGTCCTGCGTCACGCCGAGGAACCGCGACCCGCCGCCGAGCAGCCCCGCGGCCATTGCGCCCTGGACGGACTCGGGCGCGCCGGTCAGGGTGAGCCGCGCCGCGATCGCCGACGGCGTGAAGCCGTGGTCGGCGAGCGCGACCAGCACCGCCTCGAACACCCGCAGCTCGCCGGGGGACGGGCGGCGTAGCGCCACCAGCCAGAACGCCAGTTCGCCGAAGCTCACGTGCCCCATCAGCTCGCTGGCCAGGTCATGCCCGAGCACCGAGATCGAGGTCGCGTCCGCGGTACCGATGGACGTGAGATACGGATCCGTCATGGCTATTCCTCTCCGCCGGGCGCTGTGGCCGCGGCGCCGGTCACCCCGGCCGCCCCCGCGCCGGTCACGCCGGGCGCCGCCTCGGCATCGTATTCGCCGGGCGGATGACCGGCGGGCAGCAGGTGCCTGGCCACCCGGGACGTCGGGGTGCGCGGCAGGTCGCCGACCTGCTGCCAGTACCTGGGCACCTTGAACGCGGCCAGCCGCCCGGCGGCGAACTGCCGCAGCTCGCCGAAGTCGAGCGCGGCGCCGTCGGCGGCCACCACGAATGCCTTCACGTCCTCCTCGGACAGCTCGGACGGTACGCCGACGACCGCGCACTCGAGCACCGCGGGATGGGCGGCGAGCGCCTCCTCGACCTCGAGCGGGGAGAGGTTCTCGCCGCGGCGGCGCAGCACCTCCTTCACCCGCGACACGAACGTGTAGGTGCCGTCGGCGCCCACCGTGACCAGGTCCCCGGTATGCAGCCAGCCGTCGGTGATCACCCGGGCCGTCTCCTCCGGCATCCCCCAGTACCCGGGCGTGACCGTCGGGTTGCGCAGCAGCAGCTCGCCGGTCTCCCCCGGCCCGAGGTCCGCGCCGGAGCCGCCGGTCACCCGCGCCTCGTTGACGACGCCGAGCACGGGATGCTGCCGGACCGCGCCGAGCGTGCCGAACGGCCGGGTGCCGCGCGGCCAGATCAGCCCGTACGGCGACTCGGACATCCCGTAGCCGACCACGATCCGCAGCCCGAACCTGGCCTCGATCGCGAGCTGCCGCGACCGCTCCGGGGCCGGCCCGGTGTAGCAGAGCCGCAGCAGGCTGTCCGCGTCATCGGCGCGGGGCGGCTGGCGCATCAGGATCTCCAGCATCGCCCCGATCGCGTTGAACTCCGTGGCCCCGTGCCTGCGCGCGGAGTCGAGGAACCCGCTGGCGGAGAACCTCGGCAGCAGCACCAGGCCGGCCCCGCAGGCCAGCGACCCCAGCACCGAGTAGGCGGGCGCGTTGATGTGGAACAGCGGCAGCGACGTCATCAGCCGGTCAGCGGCGGTCAGCTCCATCCAGAACGGGAACCCCTCCCCCGCCATTGCGTACGCCCGGTGCGTCTGCATCACCAGCTTGGACCTGCCCGTGGTCCCCGATGTCGGGATCACCGCCGCGAGGTCGTCGGGGTGAACGCCGGCGTCCGGCAGCTCGGCATAGCCGCGATCGGGGCTGAGCGCGTCGACGTCGAGCACCCCGAGCTCGGGCACCGTACTGACGCCGGACGCGCCTGCCAGGCCGGCCAGCCCGGCGTCGGTGATCAGCGCCCGCGGGCTCACCTGCCGGACCAGCCCGGCCAGCTCGGCCGGGGCGCTGCGCGGGTTCGCCGCCGCCGTGACCGCGCCGAGCGAGGCCAGCGCCAGCCAGCACAGCAGGTACGGCGGCGTGCCGCGCGCCGTGACCACGACCAGGTCGCCGCGCCGGACACCCGCCTCGCGCAGCGCGGCGGCCACCGCGCCGACCCGCCCCGCGGCCCCGGCGAAGGTCAGCCCGCGGCCCTCGGCGAAGGCAGGCCCGGCGTCGTCGGCGCGCAGCCAGATGCCGTCCGGATCCCGGCTGGCCGCCAGGGTGAGCAGCTCCGGAATGGTGCGGGCGGCGATTGGTCCGGCGATCATGAGCCAGACGATACGTCCAGGCCGCCCGCCCGCGCAGGCGGCAGGCCGCCCGCGAGTACCCGCAGCAGGTCGTCGAGCACGTCGTCGGGCACCCGGCCGCCCGCGGTCCACTCCGCCCAGCGCATGCCGACGAAATTGCCGAGGCCCGTGTAGACGTAGGCGACGACCTCGGGGTCGTACCGGGCGTCGACCTCGCCGCCGAGCTGCGCGGCCCGCACGCCGCGGGCGTACCCCCTGGCCAGCCGCTCGTAGTACTCCCGGAACAGGGCCGGGGCGACGAACTCCGCCTCGCGCACGATCCGGTATATCCACGGCCGCTCGGACATCAGGTCGAAGTACGCGCGGAAGCTGGCGCGCTCCCGGTCCCGCTGGCCGTGGCCGGCATCCCGCACCGCGGCGGCCATCGCGGCCCGCAGGTCGGAGTTGATCCGCCGGAGCACGGCCGCGAAGATGTCCGCCTTCGAGCGGTAGTGCGCGTAGAAGCTGCCGGTCGCGATGCCCGCCCCCGCGCAGATCCCGGCTACGGTGGTCCGCCGGTAACTGCGTTCCCCGAACAGCTGCTCGGCCGCCACCAGCAGCCGCTCCCCTGGCGGCCTGTCATCGGCCGCGGCCGGCCTGCGCGCTGCTGCCACGGTCACCCGGATTTCCCCGTTATCAACGCTGAACGGGCTCCCCATGGCCGGTCCGGCGGGCAGCGCGGCAGCCCGGCTGGGCGCCAGTGCCAGTCCGGCGAGCTGGGGGGCAGCCCGGCGGCCGCCCCCCAGCGCCCGGTCATGGCGCGGGAATCCCGCTGGTCGGCGCGGACGGCTGCGCCGTGGTGTACGGGGTGATCGCGCCGGTCGGGCTGGTGTCAGTGACGAGCACCGGGCCCTTCTGCACGAGCTCGCCGTTCTTGATGATGCCGATATAGGCGCCGGTCATGCCGTTGTGGTCAGTCGCCGAGTAGGCGTACGGTGCCACGGCCGGACCCTGCGGCAAGCCGCCGTTGATGGCTGTGAGCAGGTCCTGCCTGGTCGGGTTGCGGCCGGCCTTGAACATGGCCTGGACGAACGTGTAGGCGGCGGCGATGCCGTAGGCCACGTTGCCGTCAAACGGGAGCTTGGGCAGGTACTGGCTGTGGATCTTCATGAGCAGGGCGATCCAGCTGTTGCTCATGTCGCCGAGCGACGGCAGGTAGCCATCGGTGATGATGCCCTGGGTGAGCGCGTTACCCGACACCGTCGCGCCGCCCTGCTTGGCGAACGACTCCAGCAGGCCAGCCAGGGTGATCGGGTCGGAGCCCACGTCGCTGACCGCGAGCTGCGGGGCGAACTTCAGCTTCAGGCTGTTCAGCTCGAGCAGCGCGGTGAAGGCGGGCACGCTGAAGGAGATGACTACCTGGGCGCCGGCCGCCTTCAGCGCGGCCACCTGCGGGCCGACGTTGATGTTGGCCGGGTTGTAACTCTCCTTGGCGACCACCTGGGACTTGGGGATCTCGTAGTTCAGGCCCTTGACGCCGTCCATGCCGAACTCGTCGTCCTGGTAGAAGTAGCCGATCTTCTTGCCCTTGAAGTGCTGCTCGATGTAGTTGCCGAGGATCTTGCCCTCGCGGATGTAGTCGAGCTGCCAGCCGTAGGTGTACGGCCAGGTGGCCGGGGCGTTCCAGCACTCGCAGCCGGAGGCGACGAAGACGTCGGGCACCTTCTGGGCGTTCAGGAACGGCGCGACCGCCAGGTGGGTCGGGGTGCCGAGGCCGTTGAAGATCGCGTAGACGTTGTCCTGCAGCACGAGCTGGTGCACGACCGTCGAGGTGATGGCGGGGTTGTACTGGTCGTTGAGGTACTTGTAGACGATCTTGCGACCGTAGATGCCGCCGTGGGCGTTCACGTACTGGAAGTAGGCGTTGGACGCGGGGGCGATCTCGTCGTATCCGGGCGCGGCGACGCCGGTCAGCGGCTGGTGGCTGCCGATCGTGATCGTGGTCGCCGTGATGCCCGGCGCCGAGGCGGTAAGCGCGCCCGAAGAGGAGGAACCCGCGCTCGGGCTCGAGCTCGGGGTCGAGGTGCCGCTCGAGCCGCAGGCCGCGACAGCCATCGCGACGACGGCCAACCCGGCGACGAGGGGCAGGCTGGCCCGGTGTGTTCTTCTCATGTAGTGCCTTCCTCCTGTTTATCACTGGCCGGCCCACGCCGGCGCAATACGTTGAGTGGCCCGCTCGCCGCTGGCGCGACGGGGCCGAGCAGGCGGCGCAGGCCGCCCTGGATACCGGACGGGAACAGCAGCATGACCGCGATCAGGACGACGCCGTAGGCGGCGATCGGCACGTTGGAGCTCGCCCCGCTGGACAGGCCGTGGCTGGTGGCCACGTCGGTGACATAGGTGGGCACGAAGACGAGCACGAGGCTGCCCCAGACGGCGCCGGCCAGGCTGCCGAGGCCGCCGAGGATGGCGGCGGTGAGCACGCTGATGGACAGCGCGAGGGTGAAGGCGCCCGGCGACGCGATGTTCGTCACGACGGCGAGCAGCGCGCCGCCGAGGCCCGCGCACGCCGAGCTGACGACGAACGCGAGGACCCGCATCCTGGCGACGTTCAGCCCGGACAGCGCAGCGGCGATCTCGTTGTCCCGCAGCGCCCGCCAGTCGCGGCCGGTCCTGCCGCGGCCCAGGTTCGCCAGCAGGACCAGGGTGATCAGGGCGGCCGCGCAGGTGATCCAGGCCAGCCAGCGGGTCGGCGGGAACGCCGCGCCCAGCCAGGCCGGCGTGCTGATGGCGACGGTCAGGCCCTGGTCGCCACCGAAGACCCCGGCGTACTTGTCCGCGATCGACGGCAGCGCGACCGCGAGCATCAGCGTCGCCCCGGCCAGGTACGGGCCGCGCAGCCGGGCGGCGGCGACGCCGATGATCCCGCCGGCCGCGGCGCCGGCCAGCGCGCTCGCCGCGAAGACGAGCTCCAGCGGCCAGTGAAGGTGAATGAGCAGCAGCGCCGCGGCGTAGGCGCCGACGGCCATGAACGCGCCGTGCCCGACCGAGATCTGGCCGCTCAGCCCGATCAGGTAGGTCAGCCCGGCGACCGCCGTCACGTAGGCGGCCACCTCCGCGATCTGGTAGTCACGGAACGGGCCGAGCCGGAGGGTCAGGACCAGCAGCACGACCGCGACGAGCAGCGCGGCGCCGAGGTGGCGGGCCAGGGTCATGATCACACCCGCCTGACGGCCGTGGTGGAGAAGAGGCCGGCCGGGCGGACCATCAGCACCAGCATGAGCGCCCCGAGGCCGAAGATCGGCACCAGGTCGGAGCCGAGGTAGCCGCCCGCGTAGCTGAGCACCACGCCGAGGATGAGCCCGCCGACGACCGCCCCGAGCGGGCTCTCCAGGCCGCCGAGCACGGCGGCGGTGAAGCCGAGCACGAAGATCGAGTCCATGCTGTTCGGGTACAGGAACGTGGACGGGGTGACGAGCACGCCCGCCAGCGCCCCGATCAGCCCGGCCAGCGCCCAGCCCAGCGTGAGCACCCGCCCGATCCTGACGCCGAGCAGCCGGGCGACGCCGGCGTTGAACGCCGTGGCCCGCAGCCGCAGGCCCACCGAGGTGTACCGGAACAGCAGCGCGAGCAGCAGCGCGGCGGCGAGCACGGCCCCGGCGGTGAACAGGTCGTCGCGGGAGATGCCGAGCGCGGTCGAGCCGAAGGTGAGCCCGACAATAGAGAAGGCGGGCGGGAACGACCGGAACTGGCCGCCGTAAATGATGCCCGCCAGGCCCTCCAGGAAGACGAGTATGCCGATGGTCACGATCACGGCGTTCAGCGGCGGCTTGTTCTCGATCGGGCGGATGACGGCCCGCTCCAGCACGGCGCCGAGCACCAGGCCGGAGGCGAGCGCGACGGCGAAGCCCTCCCAGTAGTTGCCGGTGTGGTTGATGACGATCAGCGCCACGTAGGTGGTGAACATCGCCATGCCACCCTGGGAGTAGTTCAGGATCCGGGTGCCGCGCCAGATCAGCACCAGCGACAGGGCGATCGCGGCGTAGATCATCCCGACGGCGAGGCCGCCGAGCGTGAACTCAACGAACTCCTGCATGTCCCCCCTTCCTAGAAGCCCAGGTAATGACGGCGCAGCGCGACATCGGTGAGCAGCTCGGCGGCCCCGGACTCGGCCACGACCTTGCCCAGGTTGAGCACGACCCCGCGGTCGGCAATGCTCAGCGCGCTGCGGGCGTTCTGCTCCACCAGCAGTACCGTCAGGCCCGTGTCGTCGCGCAGTTGGCGCACCAGCTCCATCACCTGCGCGACAATCCTGGGCGCCAGTCCCAGCGACGGCTCGTCCAGCAGCAGCACCCGGGGCGCTGCCATCAGCGCCCGCGCGATGACCAGGATCTGCCGCTCGCCGCCGGACAGGGCGGCGGCCGGGCGCCTGCGCCGCTCGGCGAGCACGGCGAAGCGCTGGTAGCACTCCGCCAGCGCGGCGGATCTTGCGGCCCGGGAGCTGCGCAGCAGCCCGCCGAGCCGGAGGTTCTCCTCGACGGTGAGCTCGGCGATCACACCCTGGCCCTCGGGCACGTGCGCCACGCCGGCCCGCGCGACCGCCTCGGGCGGCCGCCTGGCGAGGTTGATCCCGTCGACGAGTACGCGTCCCTGGCGGGGCCGGACCAGGCCGGTGATGGTCCGCAGCAGCGTCGTCTTGCCGGCCCCGTTCGCGCCGAGCACGGCGGTGATCGTGCCGGGGCTAACCCTGATCGAGACGCCGTCCAGCACCGGGGCGCCGCGGTACCCGGCAACGAGATCCTCGACGGCCAGTGCCGCGGCGTCACTCACCGGCGGGAGTCCCGTCCCGACCCGCCGGCTTCCCCGCGCCCTCAGCCGGCTCGCCGACGCCCTCCGCCGGGCCAGGGACGTCCACCCCGAGGTACGCCGCGGTGACCGCGGGATCCGCCTGGACCTCGGCCGGCGTGCCGCCGGCGATCACCTTCCCGAAGTCCAGCACGGTAATGGTGTCGCAGACCGACATCATCAGGTCCATCCGGTGCTCGATCACCACCAGCGAGGCGTCGGCGGCGAGCTTGTCGATCAGGTCGCCGAGTTCACCGAGCTCGCTTTCGGACAGCCCGCTGGCGGGCTCGTCGAGCAGCAGCAGGCGCGGCCTGGCGACCAGTGCGCGCGCCAGGGCGACCCGCTTGCGCATGCCGTAAGCCAGGGTTCCCGGCATGCTGTCGGCCAGGTCAGCTACGCCGACCAGCTCAAGCGCGTCCATTGCCCGCCGCTTGAGCTGCCGCTCGTCCCGGTCCGACCACGGCAGGCCTGCCAGCGCGGACCAGAACCCGGCCCGCGCGTGGCAGGTCGCTCCGACCATGACGTTCTCCACGGTGGAGAGTCCGTCGAAGAGCCCGACTCCCTGCAGCGTGCGGGCGACGCCGAGGCCGACGAGCCGGTGCGGCCGCAGCCCGGTGAGCTCGCGGCGGTCGAACCAGATCTGGCCTGACTCAGGGCGGACCAGGCCGCATAGCACGTTGAGCAGGGTGGTCTTGCCGGCCCCGTTCGGGCCGATGATCCCGGTGACCTGACGCGGTCCGGCAGTGAGCGAGACGTCGTCGAGCGCGGTGATGCCGCCGAACCGGACCGTCACGCCCTGGATTTCGAGGGCTCCCGGCTGAGGAGCCCCGGCCGGCAGCGTTGACGGCTGGATCCGCTGTTTCCCGGATGAACCACCATTCATCGGGCCAACCCTTGTTAGAAGGGGCGCAACTGCGGTGTGGTGAACTCAGATTCATGGCATCGCGGGCCCCTCGCAAGACCTGAAACGGCTGCCGACCCCATTCGTGGCCAAACCGAGACCACACTAGGAGCCCCAGCGGAGCCCGTTTCATGATCACGGAAATTGAGGGCAGCTCCAGCTACCCCTTATTTCCGTAGTAATCAAGGAAACCGGCGGGGAAGCAGTCCGTCGGGTCAGGCAGCATGGATGGGTGACTCAGGCACCGGATAGAGCACGCGGTGGACTGGCTGACCCGCTGGGGGCGGCCGCTGGCCCGCTGGGGGCGCTGGCTGACCCGCTGGGGGCGGCCGCTGACATCGTGGCGGGCGGCGGCGTGGTGATCCTCAGCGGGGCCGGGCTGTCGACGGAGTCGGGGATCCCGGATTACCGCGGACCGAGCGGGCTGGCCCGGCGGGCGGAGCCGATGACCTACCAGACGTTCACCGGCGGCGCTGCCGCCCGCCGCCGGTACTGGGCGCGCAGTTATCAGGGGTGGCGGCACATCGCGGGCGCCGTCCCGAACGCCGGTCACCGCGCGGTCGCCGAACTCCAGCGCCGCGGACTGGTCGCCGGGATCATCACGCAGAACGTCGACGGCCTGCACCAGGCCGCCGGTGCGCAGCGGCTGATCGAGCTGCACGGAAGCCTGCACCGCGTCGTCTGCCTAGGCTGCGGTCAGCGGACCTCGCGCGCGGCACTCGACCAGCGGCTGCGCGCGGCCAACCACGGCTGGGCTGCCCCGGCGGCCCAGATCAGCCCGGACGGCGACGCCGTCCTCACCGATGAGCAGGCAGCGAGCTTCCGCATGGTGGACTGCCAGGACTGCGGCGGCGCGCTCAAGCCCGACGTGGTGTTCTTCGGCGAGAACGTGCCCCGGTCCCGGGTCGACGAGTGCTATGCGCTCACCGGGCGTGCCCGCGCGCTGCTGGTGCTGGGATCCTCGCTGACCGTGATGTCCGGCTACCGGTTCGTCCGGCACGCGGCCAGGCTCGGCGTGCCCATCGTGATCATCAACCAGGGACCGACACGCGGCGACGAGCACGCCACCCTGGTCCTGCACGCACCGCTCGGCCAGGCCCTCACCGCGCTCGCCGCCCGATGCGTCCCCTAAGAAGGGCTCGACGATCGGCTCGGGCTCGGGGAGGGCGAGGTCGAGGACGCCGTGGGCGACGGGCTGGGCGTCGATGACTGCGACGGCGACGGCGACGGCGTGGACGTGGGTGTCGGTGTCACGGTTAGCGTGACGGTCGGCTTCGGCGCGGGAGTCGTGTGGTCCGGCTTGGGCCGGGAGGCCGGCTGGCCGCCGGTCAGGTCGCTGACGGTTGTCCCATGGCTGGTCCGCCCCCAGATAAGCGCGTCGAGCGGCTTGCCGGCAGCCACCTCCACGACGGTGATGACGCCCATCGTGACGACGAATATGGCCACGGCAGCCGCGGCCCAGGTGAGCCAGCGCCGTCGGAGGCCGTGCCATCTGCCGGGCCCGCCTGACTCCCCTGCCGGGCCCCCCGGGCCAGCCGGGCCAGCCGCCGGCGTACCTCCCCTGCCGCCTCCCGCGGCGATGGCGGGAAATTCGTCGGTCGCCACCTGATCGGGCATCAGTGAGCGGCCGGCTGGCTGGCCTGCCGGCTGCGTCGCAGCCTGGGCGGTCCTGCTTGCCGTGCCTGCGGACTCGCCCGCGGTTGCCGGCCGGCCTCGGTGCGCTGCCAGGCCGGTGGCCCTCACCCGCGGCGCGATCACCACGGCCGCCGACCGTAGCTTCTCCTGGCTGCGCGCCAGGTAGTGCTTGTAGACCGCAGCCCCCGCGGTACTGATGACGCTCGCTACCGCCACGCCGACGACCGTCCCCGTGATGCCCGTGTAGGACGCGGCGATCGCGCCCGTCACGGCGGCGAGCATGCTGGCGATGACCTGGGTGGCGCTCAGCTCTATCCGGCGCCCGCTCATCCTTTCTCCTCCCGTCGTCCTTTCTCCCCCTGTCGTCGCGGCCCCCCGCGGCGGCTGTGATCGTGACTCCGGGCACGACAGCACAGCACCCGAGCCTACGTGGCCGGCCAGCCCGGCTCGCCGTGCAGCGCCCGGAGGGAGTCCCAGCCACCCGCCATCTCCGGTAGCCGCGTTACGGTCGGAAGGTGGCAAACAGGGAGCCCGACGTTGCCGTGATCGGGGCGGGCGTGTCCGGGCTGACGACCGCGATCTGCCTGGCCGAGACAGGCATAACGGTAGCCATCCACGCCGAGCGGCCGCCGTCGCGGACAACGTCGTCGGTGGCCGGCGCCATCTGGGGACCGCACCTGGTCGGGATGGACGACCGGGTCGCCCGCTGGGGCGCGGTCACCCTCGACCGCCTCCTCGACCTCGTCGCCGAGCCAGCCGCCGGAGTGCGCGTCGTCTCCGGCCGCCAGGCATCGCGCGCGCCCGCGGCCCCGCCGCGGTGGGTCACCGGGCTGCCCGGGTTCCGGCTGTGCGCCGACGGGGAGCTGCCGCTGGGATTCGCGGCCGGCTGGCGGTACTGCGCCCCCGTCGTCGAGATGCCGGTTTATCTCGGCTACCTGCTGGCCAGGTTCCGCGCCGCCGGGGGGCAGTTGCACGACGGCCAGTCGTTCGGCTCGCTGGACGAGGCGGCCGCGGTCACCGGCACCCGGGTGATCGTGCACTGCTCCGGGACCGGCGCCCGCAACCTCGTTCCTGATCATGACGTGATGCCGGTGCGCGGACAAGTCGTCGAGGCGATCAACCCCGGGATCACGGAGTTCTTCATCGGGCTGGCCGGCGAGTCCGCCGAGCTCACCTACATTTTCCCGCTCGGGGACACCGTGCGGCTCGGCGGCACGGAGGACGCCGGCGACTGGAGCCTGGAACCCGACCCGGCGACAGCCAAGCGCATCGTGCGCGATGCCGCGGCGATCGAGCCGGAACTCCGCGGCGCCAGGATACTGGCGCACCTGGTCGGCCTTAGGCCAGCGCGGCCGGCCGTCCGGCTGGAAGCCGGGGAGCTGCCCGAAGGCCGCGTGCTCGTGCACAACTACGGCCACGGCGGCGCGGGCGTCTCGCTGTCCTGGGGCTGCGCCCTCGATGCCGCCGCCCTGGTGCTGGCCGCCCTCGCCGTCCCGCGCGGTCAGCGGGCCGCC
>Ga0302326_10014861_pt1 | contig 16421 bp, 7 predicted proteins | sample Palsa_T0_3_FD_202264 | JGI IMG/M metagenome (GOLD analysis project Ga0302326, IMG submission 202264) | Peat permafrost microbial communities from Stordalen Mire near Abisko, Sweden - Palsa_T0_3 | ecosystem: Environmental > Terrestrial > Soil > Palsa > Peat permafrost | place: Sweden: Abisko... | reverse complement strand
GCCCACGGCGGCTTCGCGCGCGCCTGGCGTCAACGCCGGCCACGCGGTGAGGAGCATCCCGGAGACGCCGGCATCGCGCCGGTCCCGCAGCAATTGGATGAACGCGACACAGACCGGCTCGGGCTGATTCGGCTGGAGAAGTTTTTCCGCGAGCCCTTGCAGCGCCGGGAAATCGGCCAGCGCGAGGAGCTCGACGGATTGGGCGCGCTGATCCGCGGGCGCGCCGGCGGCCTGCGCGCCGATCTGCGCTTGGCCAGCCACGGCGCGCAGCCACGTTTGCGCGCCCGACGAGGCAAATGCGCCGGGCGTCTGGCCGTGCCGCGCGAGGCCTTTTGCCAGGCCCAGCGCGCCGGCCTCCGCCGATGCCGCGTGGGTGGTCGATGCCCGTTCCAAGGCGTCGAGGAAGGCGCGGCATTCTTCCGCCCTGGCTCCGCCTCCAACCATCCCGCCGACATCGCGCACAAAAGCCGCGGCGTCCGTGGAATCCGCGCTTCGCAAGACCGCGCCCGCCACATCCCCGAGGTGGGCGCCGGCGCTGCTCAGGATGGCGATGCGCATCCACGGGTCGTCGAGGTCGCGCACGGCCAGGGAGGTGAGGGCCGCCCCGGCGGCATCCGGCGCCTCGCCCAGCGAAAGGGCCGCCTGAAAGCGGACCCGCTTGGAGGCGTCTTCGGTCAAGCGCGCCACCGCGGTCCGCAGAGCCTCCGAGGCGCTCAGCCGCGGTTCGGCCAGCAGCGTGGCCGCCTCGCGCACGTGCTCGTCGGCGTCGCGCATGGCGACGAGGAGGTCGGCGTCGCTCAAGGCGCCCAGGCCGTCCAGCGTCCAGAGCGCATGCAAGCGCGCGAGCGGGCGGGCGTGTTTCATCATCATGTCGCGCACCGCGGTCACGGCGCCCTGATCCTGCCGCTCGAAGAGCAGGCGTTGGGCGGTGTCGCTGTGCCACGCATTCGGATGCGCGAGCAGCGCGACGAGTTCCGCGGCACTGGCCTGGCTGAGGCGTGGAGCCGGGCGTGGTTTGAAGTCGGGCGGGGCGAGGCGATACAGCCTCCCGCGATCGCGCCCGCGTTCGAGGTCCAGCGCGGCGTGGATGTCCTCGGGCAGACTCCACGGATGCTCGATGACTTCGCGATACATGTCGCAGACGTGCAGGCAGCCATCGGGCGCATTGACGAAATTGACCGGGCGAAACCAGATGTCCCTCCCCGCGCACCACTCCTGTTTTCCGTCCACGCGCGCGGCCTTGAAGGTGATGCTGTCCGGCCTGGTGGCGAGCCGGTAGAAGAGGTTCCCGGCGCAATCCGCCACGATCAGGTTCCCGCGGAACTCCGCGGGATAAGCATCGCCGCGATACGCCGTGATGCCGCTCGATGAGGTCACGACACCGGACCCGACCAGTTCGCTCCGCGGCATGTGCGCGGTGACCGTGGAATCGGCGGACCAACGCCGGGCGCGCAACTCCCGCCAGGCTTCGGGCGGGCTGACCCGATAGACCGGCAATTGGTCGCCGGAATCCGCGACATCGGCGAGGGCGCTCACGGCGGGCAGGTAGGGATTGCGCGCGAGGTAACGGCTTTGGACGGCGATGTGTTGCGCGGGGTTGCGAATATTGCACAGGAAGCGATTGCCCCAGTCGTCGCGGGTGTTGCCGAAACGCGCCCCTCCGCTCACGAGTTCGAGGGTATCGTCGCGCGGATCGAGGCGCAGATCCGCGCGGCGCATGCTCAAGGGCTTTCCTTCGGGATGCGTCAGATTCCGGATTTCGCCGCCGTTGCTGCCGCCGGAGATATAAAGCCGGTTGTCCAGGCCCCAGATCGGATTGTTCATCACCGCCTGGACGTTGAATTTCCGGAAGCCGGTGAAGAGCTTTTGACGCACGTCGGCCTGGCCGTCGCCCTTGGTGTCCTTGAAGTACCAGATGTCGGGCGTGGCGGTGACGATGATGCCGCCCTTCCAGCAAGCGATGCCCGTGGGCCACGAGAGGCCTTCCGCGAAGACGCTGCTGTGCGTGAACCTGCCGGTCCCGTCGTCACCGGTGAGCAACCGGATTCTCCCAATGGGCGCGTCGGTGGGATTCTCCTGGCTGGCCTTGTGATGCGCCTTGTCGGTGTAGGGATAATCGACCATCTCCGCGACGTAGCAGCGCCCATCTTCGTCGTAGGCCATGGCCACCGGGCTCGCGACCATCGGCTCGGCCGCGAGCAAATCCATCCGGAAGCCGTGGAGGGTCTGGAACGTCTTTTCGGCTTCCGCGGGCGGTGTCGGCGGGATCGATGGAAACTTCAGCGGCTCGGCGCAAAACGCGGAGAGCGGGAGAAGAACCGCGAGCGCGGCAAGGCGCTGGCGCGCCCAGAGAGCGCTGGGCGTCGGAATGGGTGATGGCATTAATTTGGAGTTTGGTCGGCTCGTTTTTTGAGTTCTTTCTCACGGGTCGAGGAATTTACGCACATCCCTGAAAAGCACACATTGTAGTAATTATAATGTTCTGCCTCAATTCTCTGCACCATCTTTAATCACACCCGTGCGGCCCGGCGCGGCCGTCGCCATGTAATAATTAAAGGGCGCGCCATCGGAAATCCGCTTTCCAAAACATAAGTCCAGGCAGGAAGGAGTCGAGGCGCAGGCCACAAGCGTGTCGCGCGGTTCAAATCGGGATTTCCCTTTTGGAAAGGTGTTCATACAATGAGGGACATAATTCCGCCAGGCGATTATGCCTCATGACACGACCGAAACCTTCGCAGCATCCGCGCCCTCCGGGTTGCCGGCCAGGTTTGGGCGTTATCGGATTCTGAGCGAACTCGGCGCCGGCGGATTTGGCCGAGTGTTTCTCGCCCATGACGAATTGCTAAAGAGGCAGGTCGCGGTGAAGGTCCTGCATCTCAATTCCTCCTCGCCCGCCCTGGTCACGGCGCTGCTGGCCGAAGCGCGGATCATCGCGCAACTCGATCACCCGGGAATCGTTGCCGTCTTCGACGCGATCGAAACGGAGCAGACGGAATTCTGCATCGTTTCGCGGTTTGTGGAGGGAGTCACGCTACGCCACAGGCTGGGTGAAGGACCCATCCCCTGCGCGGAGGCGGGACGGCTGGCCATCAAACTTTGCGAGGCGTTGCAATACGCCCACCTGGCAGGCGTGGTGCATCGCGACGTGAAACCGGCGAACATCATGCTCGCCGCCAATGGCAACCCGCAGTTGCTGGATTTCGGGCTGGCCAAGAGCATCCACGATGTGGCCCGGGATGGGATGGTGGCCGGCACGCCGGGATACATGAGCCCGGAACAGGCGCGGGGTGAGGATCATCTCGTGGGCAGCCGCTCGGATATCTACAGCCTCGGCGTGGTCTTCTACGAGATGCTCACCGGACGTCGCGCATTCAAGATCGCATCGTGCGCGGAGCATTTGCGCGCCCTGGCCGCCGGGGAGCCTCCAGCACCGCGGGAGGTCGCGCCTGGCGTGCCGAAAGAGCTGTCGCGGATCTGCATGAAAGCGATGAACCCCCAGATCCGGTGGCGCTATCCCGTGGCGGCTGACATGGCGGATGACCTCAAGGATTGGCTGGCCAATACGAACGATACCGTGATTGAACCAGCGATCGTGAGTCCTCCGATGGGGCCGGTTGACCCCTCGGAGAATTCCGAGGCCGTTCGCGTCGTGCCGCGAGGCCTGCGGGCCTTCGACCAGGGCGATTCGGAATTCTTTTTGAAACTCGTTCCCGGGCCTCGAGACCAGTACGGGCTGCCGGAAAGCCTCCGATTCTGGAAACAGCGAATCGAAAGCAAGGACATCCATCTCGCGTTCCGGGTGGGGGTGTTGTATGGGCCATCCGGGTGCGGAAAATCGTCGCTCGTCGGCGCGGGCCTGCTGCCGCGCTGCGCGGGGAGCGTGCGCACGATCTTTTATGAAGCGCGGGACTCGGGCAATGCCGTGCGACTGGCGCGCACCTTGAGCGCGAAGTTTCCCGTGCTGGAGGCAAACGGGGCGGAGCCGGCGAATCTCATCCACAAGGTGCGCCTCGGCGGCGTCCTTGGACCGGGAGAGAAGCTGCTCGTGGTGATCGATCAAACCGAACAGTGGTTGCGCGCCGGCGAGTCCAGCGAGGCCGCCGAAACTGGCGAAGGCACGGCCTTGCTCAACATGCTGCGCCAGTGCGATGGGAGCACGGTCCAGGCGCTCTTGCTGGTGCGCGACGATTTCTGGCGGGGCGTGAGCCGGCTGCTGGCGGATGCCGATGTCGAGATCGACGGCAACAACAGCGCGCTGGTCGACTTGTTTGATCCCCGCCATGCCGAAGCGGTCCTGGAAAGTTTCGGGCGGGCGTACCGCTGCCTGCCCGATGACCCGCGGGCGCCAATCGCCGCGGCGGCGCGCGCGTTCATCCAGCGCTCCGTGCAAAACCTGGCGGAAGGCGGCAAGATCTCCCCGGTGCGGTTGACGCTCTTCACGGAAATGTTTCGCCAACGCCCGTGGACCCTGGCCTCCCTGCGCGATGTCGGCGGGGCGAGTGGCGTGGCCGTCGCATTCCTCGACGACGTCTTCTGCGCGCCGTCTTCCGGCGGCCGGCGGCGTCTGCACGAACAAGCAGCGCGACGGGTCTTCGAGCAGCTCGTGCCTCCCTCCGGCGACGTGCGCGGTCCGGCCTGCCCGCAAGCCCGGATGCTCGAGGCCTCGGGTTACGCCGAACGGCCGGAGTCCTTTCATGAGCTGCTGCAGATCCTGGATGCGGAACTGCGCCTCATCACCCCGGTCGACCCCACCGCAGACCGCGAACCGGCGTGGCAGCTCACTCACGATCACATGGTGCCCGCGCTCCGGCAGTGGCTGCTGGCGCGCCAGGCGCTGACCCGGCGCGGACGCGCGGAGATCACCCTGGCGGAGCGCGCCCGCGAATGGCAAGTGCGGCCCGAGCCTTTGCGGCTCCCGCGATTCCTGGAGTGGTTTCAATTGCGCGTCCTGACCCGCCGTTCGAGATGGTCTTTGGTGGAAACGGATTGGATGCACGCCGGCATGCGCCGGGTGAGACTGGCGTGCGTGTGCGCGATCCTGGCGGCGATCGTCGCGCTGCTCGCGCTCGGCGAGTGGAGAAATTCCGTGCGAGGACGGGCGCTGGCCGAACAAATCCTCACGGTCAAGCCGGAGGAAGTGGCGGCATTGGTAAACGACGGGAAAAACTGGAAAAACTGGACCCGGCCGATGCTCGAGCAATCCCTCGCCTCGCCGGTGACGTCATCGGCCGGACTCAACGCGCGGCTGGCGCTGGTGGCAACCGATCCGCGCCATGCCGAAACCCTTGCCGCCGCGATGCTCGAATCGGATGCGCGCACGTTTGGAGCGATTCGCGACGCACTTCGGAAGACCGCGTCGCCACCGGTGACGATCTTTGAACAGACGCTGCAGGAATCCGGGTCAACCAATGCGCGCAGGTTGCGGGCAGTCGCCGCGCTGGCAGCTTTCCACAAGGATGACCCGGCGCTGACGCAGGTCTATGGGGACGCGGCCCATTGGCTTCTGACATCGGTCAATGATATTCCATCGTGGGCGGCACATCTCCAGCCGTTGGCCCACGAGCTTTCACCCACCCTGGAGAATACCCTGACCTCGGGCGGGTCGGAGACGCACGCCGCGGCCGTGGCCCTCGCGGGCTTGCATTCGGCAAATGCCGCGGAGTTGATCCGATTGTTGCAGGTTTTTCCGCCGGCGGAAGTCTCCCTATTCGTAGCGCCGCTGCGCAAGCATCCCGAGGCGCCGTCATTACTCGCAGCCGCCTTGAGCGCGGTCAAACTGCCCGCCGCGTCATGGGAGTTTCTGGGCAAGGACGAAGAATCGGCCTATAACGCGGAATCCAATCTGTTGCTTAGCGGCCTCAGCCTGGGCCGGGACGAGAGCTTCTGGCCGCATTTGTCCCGCGCCTCCGACCGGACTTTGCGCTCCTATCTGTCGCTGAACGCGGCCGCCGCCGGAGTTCCGGCTGAAGTATTTGCCACGCGCCTGGTCGAGGAAAAAGATGCCGGACAGCGACAGGCCATCCTAACCGCTTTGGGTGCTTATCCGATTTCCGCATTGCCGGCCGCGCGGCGCGAACCGCTCTTTGCCTGGCTCCACAAAGCATTTCTGACTGATCCTGATGCCGGTGTCCATTCGATGGTCATTAGCCTGATGAAGCTCCTGGCCTTGACTCGGGAACTGGAAGCTTTGCAGGTCGAAGCGCGGGCGACGCCGGCCGGTCAACCGGAAAGGGATTGGCGGGTCACACCGAGCGGAGTCGATATGCGTATAGTGGCGATGAAAGACGGCCGCCGGCTGGCCCTCGGCGCCTGTGAAGTGACGGTCACGGAGTTTCATCGATTTAAGAGGTTACAGCAGAAGTACTTAACCAAAGACATGGAGCCGGATCCGAATGCCCCGATTGTCGGGCTCTCCTGGGTTGACGCGGTGCAGTACTGCAACTGGCTGACGAAGCGCGAAGGCCTAGGTCCGGAGAATAACTGTTACGTCGAGACAAACGGGAAATGGGAGGCATATCCTGATGCTCTCAATCGAGGCGGCTATCGACTTCCCACGAAGGCGGAATGGCTGGCCGGCGCCTCGTCCACAAAAGGAGAGCCATGGGACTTTGGGCGCGCGTTTGCCCACGGCAATAACTACGGTTGGACGGCGGCCAACGCCGGAGACCGGCCCCGCCCGGTGGGTAGCTTGCTTCCCAATGAACAGGGTCTATGGGACGTGCTCGGGAATGCCACGGAGTGGGTCCACGAGCGGCGGGATTTCAACGCGGACCACCTTGGCGAATTGCTCGGACCCGATTACACTTCCTTCCGGACGGGATTGACCACCGATGGCCGATTCTCAGTGGCCGAGTACCCAAATTCGAAAGCTGGCTTGCGGTTGGCTCGGTCGCTCGGTCGCGGCGCGGCGCCCTAAATCATCTGGCTGCGAGCGAACGAAAGTGTTGCCAAACGCAAATACTTAGTCATAGACTCGACCCATGGCTACGAATACGGATGATGAAACGTCGGAGAAGAGTGTTTCGATCAATCGGGAATCGAACGCATTGACTCTAGGGTCTTGTCCCCCAAACCAAACGGGTTGTGCCTGCGGGATGGCAATTATCGCGATCCCTCCCAACGGCGGCAATCCCTACACTGTCGACCAACACGGCTGTACCGATGGCTGCATCTCGCCGGAAGGCGATCGTTTTCCGCAGGCAATCATAAAGGACCTCCTGCTTTCCTCGGAGTGCTTTTACACGGCCTGCTGCGTGCCGCCGCCGTCGTCCAGCCACTAGCCTTTTCCCACCGTCGAACGAAATCCGCCTGCGTGACTGTGCCGCAGAACCCGTCACTTGCCGATTGTGTCTATCGGAAGCCGCTCCACGCGGCCTCGGGTGAGGCGGCGCACTATTGTGCATTAGTAATGAGCATTCTCGGCACACGGCAAACTGCCCTCTGCGCAGTCAACGCGAGGCAATGCCAGGCCTGCTCCGGCCTGCGCGTTCCATCGGCCGAAAACCCAAATCCCTTGGTGGCCACGGTCGTCTATAAGGCCGCGCGCAATATCAGGGAAACCGGCGGCGGGGAAGATATTGATGTCACCGAGGCCAGGCGCCTCATGGCCTTCGCGATCCCGTTTCTGATACCTCTCGATGGGCCGGCAAAGTTCCGGGCTCCCACGCGCGAAACGCCGCCCTATACCAGCGTCTGTCGTCATCTGGGAGCGAATATTGGGGAACGGGAATGCAAGCGTTGCCGCGGCAATGTCCGCCTAAAGCTTTTTGCGTGCGGTCATCCGCTCCATCAGGAGACGACGATCCAGGAGTGCCGTCACTGCTCGGATTATCGCCCGTCTGATTCGACGCCCTGAACCGGGAGGTGGGTAGCATGACTAGCGTTCGTTCCCCCGAAAATTGTAACCATCGGCAGGCTTTGCGCGACGCCACGGGCGAGGCTTCTCACTTTTGCGCGCTAGCGCTCGGCATCCTCGGTGTGGATGAACCTTCGTTCTGCGCGGTCAGCATGGCCCAGTGCGAGGTTTGCTGCAACCAGCGCCTTCCCCAAGCCGAAAGTCCCAACCCACTGGTCGCCACCATTGTCTACAAAGCGGCGCGGCGCATCAGGGAATGCGTTGGCGTGGAAGGTTGCGATGCCCACAAGGCGGACCAACTCATGGCGTTCGCCGTCAATTTTTTAATGTCCCTCGATGCGCTCCGGCGGGCGCGAAAGCCGGCGCCGGCGGCATCCGCCCAGATGGGGGCCTGCCGGTTCCTGGGAAAGAAAGTCGGCCGCCAGCTTTTGCAGATTCATGGCGGCGACCCGGTCTTTGGCTGTCACCACCCGCTCCACCGGGAAACCACCATCCCAAAGTGCAGGAAGTGCCCTGATTATGAACTTGGGAAAAACCGTCATAGCGTCGAAGACTGGGCCATCGGACTGACTACGGCGTCCCGCGCGCCCAGCACCCTTGAGCGATCGATGCGCTCTTTGCGCAAAGCCGGATGGAAGGGAATGGTGCACGTATTCGCGGAGCAATCCGCACCGTTGCCGCCGGGCCACGCCGGGCTCGGGCGCGTCTCCGTGCTGCGGAGAAGCGGCCCGGCGCTGGGCGCGTGGGGAAATTTCCTGCTCGGTCTCAGCGAACTGTGCCTGCGGAAACCGCTGGCCGACGCCTACCTGATGTTGCAGGACGACGTCCTGTATTGCCAGGGGCTGCGCGCTTATCTGGAAAGCTGCTTGTGGCCCGGACCTCGCCCCGGCGTCGTTTCCCTGCACACAGCGCGGCATCTCGCCTCGAAAATGGGGACCGGTTGGTTTCAAGCCGATCTCGGCTGGAGCACGTGGGGAGCGCAGGCCTTCATCTTCTCGAATGCTTCGGCCCGGGCTTTCCTTGCCGATCCGGCCGTCATGGATCACGCGCTCAAGGGTCTGTTTGATGGGAAGAAGAATGTGGACTCCGTCGTCGGAGCCTGGTGTCGGCGCAGGAAACATGAATTCTGGCTGCATGCTCCCAGCCTCGCGGAGCATATCGGCGCCAGTTCCACGGTCTGGCCGAAAGCCAGACTCGAGGGGCGCCGCACGTCAGCGGATTTCCCCGGCGACAAACGTCCGGTCCTCAAGTTGTTGGCGGATCATCGCCAAACGCGCGGCGAGGCCGCGCCGCCCCGGATTTGCGTGCTGACCGATGGATCCATCGAGCAGGTTTCGGAGACGGACGGACCGTCTGATTTGCCGGCGGAGCAAGAGTTGCTCGCGAAAGATGGATGTTCACCGATGGCGGCCAAGTCCTCTCATGCGGCCGTTGGCGTCAGTGTAGTCGTCATTTGTCACGCCGCTTATCTGCCCCGGCTCGAGACCGCGCTGGCGGGCATCGAGGGACAACGCCATTCTTTTCGGCAGCGCATCCTCGTGCTTGATGGCGTGCCTGAAACCGCGGTTCAGGCGCGAGTTGGTTGGAAAATCCTACGAGTGGAAGCGGGAAATCCCAACTTCGCGCGCAACACCGGCTTGAATGCCGTGGACCAGGACTGGACCGTCTTCTGGGATGCGGACAATCGCATGCCGTCATCCTATCTTGAAGGCGCGCGCGCTGCTTTGACGAGGTGCGCTGAAAACGTGGCCTTTCTTTACCCGCACATCCGCTACGTCAATGAAGATGGCGCCGCGTTGAAAGTCTTCGAAGTTCCTGCTTTCGACTATTGGCTCATGCGAGAAAAGGCGTTCGTGGATTCCTCCAGCCTATGGCGAACCAGCGCGCTGAGAGCGGTCGGCGGCTGGAGCGAGCGGCAGAACTGCCTGGATGACTATGAACTCGCTTTGAGGCTATCACGAAACGGCTGGAAAGGTCAGCCGTCAAACTCGTGGACGTCGATCACTCAGCACGGGAGTCGACGCTCGCAGACTGGCGACACGCGCCGGGCATTGTGGAATGCCTGGACGCTGGGCGTAGTCACGCTTTGGGGCGGACGAACTCCGATTATGGATCAGCTGCTGCAATGGTATGCGGCCGTCGAAATGCCGCCACAAACGCGGGTCTACTGGATGGACAATACCGGGTCCGCGACGCAACGCAAAAAGCTGGAAAAAGCCATTGCCGCCATGGCCAGGCGGGTTGAATCCGTGACCTTGACCGATGGCGGCGATCACTACCATGTGGCGCCGGGCGAATCGTACCTCACTCGGGAACGCCATCAGCATGTCGCCAACCTCTACAACTTATTGCTGCCGCGGGTAGGTGAAGATCTGGTGCTATTTGTGGAGGATGACAACCTGCCGGGAATGGAATCCCTGAGGCTGTTGCATGAATGCATGACACTCTGGGGAAAAGTGGCAGGCGTTGGGGCCGTCTATCGATCGCGCAACACTCCCGACAGAGTGTGCGCGTCGTTGGACCTGGAGGCCTGGCGCGCGCCTTTGCTCAGCTCGTTGCCGCCCTTTCCCGTGCCCGCGGGAATGCTTGGGGGAGGCTGCACCCTCTACTGGAACTCGGCGCTGAGGAAAGCGCTGCCCTTTCTCTGCACATTCCATGCAACGAATGGCTCTCTCACCGGGTGGGATGGCAACCTTGGCCGGGCATTGACATCCCATAACTATAAGCTCCTGCTCCATGGAGGCGTCCACGTCGATCACCGTTTCGAGATGCGCTAGCCCAATTTAACACTCCCACCAATGACCTTGGATATCCTCATCACCACGGGCGGCGGCTGGCCTTATCCGAAGCTCTGCATCGACTCGGTCATCGCAGGAATGTCAGATGGCGTGCGCATTCTTGTCCGCGACAATCCAGCGTCGAAGCAGGATGAGACGTTTGATTACCTGATGGATACGGCGAGCGCGCTTGGCCCCAAACGGTTTCTGTTGTTCTCTCCGGAATGGTCGGGCGAACACGGCCACAATATGGACTTTCTCGTCGGCAAGTGCGTCGCGGAATGGGCGCTCATTATTGATTCCGACCTCGAATTCGTTGATAAGAGATGGCTTGATAGTCTCTCGCAATTTATTAATGAATATCCATCGATGCAATGCGCGGTGGAGATGTCGGCTCAAAACCTGAAACGTGACGAGGTGGCGTTTATGCCGGGTCGTGGAGATATTCCCCGTCGTTGGATGCCTCGCGCTTCCTCGTGGTTCATGCTTTTTCGCCCGAAATTCGTCCGGGAGCAGGGCGTCAGTTTTGGGAGAAATGACTATGAAGTGCAAGTTCGCTTCCAGGACGTCTACAAATATCCGTTGCCAGGTTTCGTCGGACCCGCGCCTGTCCAGCGGTGGACGATGGAGAATGGTTGGCAGTTGCTCTGGGCGGGTCTTTACGCCAACGGATTGGAAGAGTATTCGTGCGTGCAGTTGCCCCCGCAAATTCGGAGTCTCTACATTCACCACGGCCATAAAATTTGCGCGTCGATGTTTCGAGCCGGCCACGCTCCCAACTCGCCGACGAACCGCAGGTTCTGGGGCTCTGAAATTCCGCAAATCATCCCTGAACCCGCACGCTAACACCGCTCTTGCGCGCGCCGATTCGCCCTCCACCATTTTCTCTTCCACTCTTAGACAAGTGAAACCCAGGTTCATCCAGAAATCTCGAGCCAGCTCGAGGCCACTGGGTGTTCCGCAAGCTAAAACCAAAAGCCCATGAACATAAGACACAAGAACATCGTCATCGGAACCACAGATACTCATGCGGAATTCAAGGTCCCGGTCGGAGGCGCTCCGACGGACTTTCAGAATATTAAATTCGCCGATAAAGCGATTACCTATACGTGGTACGTTCCGATCGACAACCTGTCGCAGTTGACCAGGTTCGATCACATCGAAGTCAAACCAGACCGCGCCAATGTAGGCGCCGTCACCCTGCGGCTTCGCGCCAACACGGCGGCCACGTCCGTTCGGATCGTCATTTATGGCATGACGGACTAGGATTGCGGCGGTTGCGACGAAAGATTAAGCGTAAGAGTAAGACTGCCAAATCGCTCTAATCCCCCAGGGTCAGAAACGAGTGGCGACCCTCGAACCCTTTCATCTCAAACTCGCCGGCCAGGGGAATGAATGGCAGCCGCCGCCCGATGGCTTCCGCCGCCGCGGTGGAAAAGATCATCGCGCTGCCGGCGCCCACCGCCAGTTTTTCGGCGCGGAAAACGTAATGCACCGCGGACCCGATCAGGCTTTCCGTGCCATCCAGGGGTTCCGTCGTGATCGTGAAATCGCCATGGTGCAGCACCACGCGGAATGCCAGCGAGGCCGTTCTTTGTTCGGCGCGCAATTCCCGCATGGTCGCGGCCACCAGTTCCACTGCTCGCGGGCCGCCCTGCCAGTAGGCGAGCAGGCCGTCCCCACGATGTTCGCAAACGGTCCCCTCGCCCTTCTCGATGATCGCCGCGCAAGCGCGCAGCCAACGGGCGAGGGTGGTGGCCAGTTGATCCGCGGCCAATTTTTGCACGAGCACTGTCGAGTTCACGATGTCGGTCACCAGCAGCCAACCCGGGCCGGAACGCGCTTCCCACATCGTCGAGTCCGAGCTCACGGATGGCGCGCATCCCGGCTCCGTCGAGCGCATGTGAAAAATGAACTCCTGGTCGGCAATGCGGATGCGGTCGCCATTGCACAATTGCAACGGCTGGCTCACGCGGCGCCCATTGACGAAGCTCCCATTGGCGCTTCCCGGATCAAACAGCCAATACTCGGTCCGCGTCGCCCGTTCCTGCACGTGAATTACCGCATGGCGCCGCGATGCTTTCGGCGATTGAATGCGGACGCTGCATTCCTCGGCCCGCCCAAATTCGAACCCGCCCTGCACCGGAATGGTTCCACCAGAGGCGCATTCGATCCAGGCATCAGGAGTTGAGGACGGCACGATCTTTGACTTACTGCACAAGGGTTTGGCTGGCCAGAGGGAATTGCCCGAGGCCGTACGGACCAGACATCGAAAGTGCGACGCCGCAGAACACCGTGTGATCAATCATGACGGGGAATCTCTGGGGTGAAGTCCCGCGACTGCGCAACTTCGGGAGCCGCAGCCAGGATGGCTGCACCATATTACTCACGCCCGGAGCGCGGAGGATCACGGCGCTGCCGATGGGTTGTCCGCCGGGACGAGTTTGGTGTAATCCATCTCGGGGACGGGAGGCTCTTCATAGCGGCGGGGGTCGCCGCTGAACGTGCGATAGCTCCGGGGGGGGATCGTCTGGCCGTCGATCATCCGGTGCAGGGTTGCGCCGAAATTGACGACCACGCCGGCGCCGGAGGAGAACAGCGTCTCCTGGACGAGATGGTCGGGCGTGACAAAACGGTGGGAGATCATCGCATCCCGGCCGATCCGGCGCGCCCAATCGCCGACATAGCGGGCCGTCTGGGCGATGCCGGGGCGGCATTGGAGAAAATCCGCGTAATAGAGGCGATAGATGGGGATGGCGCCATAGAGAATGCTCCACAGATTCTTGCGCTGCCACTGGCCAAGTTGCAGGTGGCCCGCGTCGCCAGCCATGCCATCGCCCCATCCCCAGGTGGAGACCGCTTCGTCGTGGTGGGTGAGTGCCCAAAATGGCACGCGGTATTTCGTCCCCAGATTGACGCCCCACGCCGCCTCGTCCGATGGCGCGGCAGCCGCGGGCCTGGCAGTGGCATCGAGCGAAGGGCCGGGAGATGAGGGAGGAGCGGGCGGAAGAAAGCCGACGAGGGTCATCGGCCCCTCGAACCAATCGATCCACGGAATGGTATAATCGAGGCCGCATTCCGCGCCGAGCAGCGGGCCGAGAGAATGCGCGTATTTGAGCAGATCTTCGCGCGCCGTGCGCGTGGCGTAGAGATCGCAGGGGTGGTCGGCCGACCAATCCTCGCCCACGTCAAAAGAGGCCGAGCCCACGCAATCGAGAAACCGCGCGTCAAACGGCGCGCGTTTCAAGTCCTCCGGCAGGCGTTTGCGGGCATAGCCGAGCGCCCGCTCCGGATTGATCACGCCGCTGGCCGGGCCGAACGGGCTGAGACGAGAGCCGTCCTCCCGATGGATGACGTCCTGGGGAAAGGCGTCGGAGTTATTTTGGTAGAGGGCATTCTTCCTCGCGTCCCAGGCAAAAGAATCGCGATACTGATCGTAGCGGTCGATGAGGAAGCCCAGTTCCTCCACGCGCCGGACGAGGGCCGGAACGTCGCGCTCGGGGACGAGCACGCCTGCGGAATCGAGCCGCGGCGGCGCGGGCAGCGCGATGAGCGCGCGCTCCACATGATCCTCCGCCAACGCTTCGGCGACTTCGCGCCCCTGCGCGACGGATCCGCAGTGCCAAAGGATGAGGCCGCCGATGAGCTTTTCCTCCCGGGGATTCTCCTGCGCCTTTTCCTCCAGAGTCCTGTGCAGACCGCGCCCGACAAACCACTCGCGGTAGCGTTCCGCCATGGCCACGTATCCGCCATTCGCCTGGAAGCACCATCGGATGCGAAACGGCTTGGGGAAACGATACCTGCTGGAGCGCCACGAAAGCTGGGGCGCGATGACGCGAGAGCTTCCGATCGTGAGTTCGGGCCAGCGCGCAAACGCGGACTCCACGGTATCGAGGATGGTGAGCAGACCGCCGCCGGTCTCCGTTTCGAGGAGGCCCATGCACGCTTCGTAAGCGCGGGTCCCTCCGTAAAACGCGCGCTCTGGGAGCTCGATGAAATCGGGAGAATCCTTCCGCACCGGCACGAGCATTCCTCCGGAATGCGGATAGAGGATCCGCGCGTCCTGGTCCGCGAGGGCAAAGACAAACGGGTAACGCGCTCCGCGCCATTCGCCGCGGCCATCGTGCGCGAAAGCCACCGAGATTTCGGGCCGGGCGGCATCGAGCGCCAGATCCACCAGAAAACGGGCCGGCGCGACTCGGCCTTCGCGAGGTTCGGCCGGAGCATCGCATTCGAAGCGCAAGGTCCTGGCCTCCAAGTCGATGTCCACCAGCCGCTGCGTGAATCGGGCTGGATCGGCCTCGACATTCGACTGGGTCCACCTGTGGCCAGTCCGCTTATCGAGAACGCTCAACTCTCCGCCTGGGGCGCGGACTTCGACGCGCAAAGCTTCGTTTTCGAGCGCGGGCGGCGGCGGCGCGGCGGCGACCGGCGCCTCCCCTGCGCCCACGATGAACAGCCATGCGAACAGGGCGCGAATCACTGGCAACGGGAGGGGCAAACTGGAATGGGGCACGGGAAGATCATCGCCCAGCGGGCAGGAATTTGGAAGGGGCGGATGTGACATCAAAAAATCCATTGCCGTCGAAGGTCGAGCCGCTAATGTCTCGCCCCCTTGCCATGATCATAGTTACCAAACCCGAGGCCACCGAAGAACAGGTGCAGCACATCATCGACCGCATCAAGGAATGGGGTCTAAAGGCGGAAGTGAGCCGAGGCGCCCTACGCGTGGTCATCGGCGTCATCGGGCCGGAAGATTCCATTCGCGAGAAGCCCATCGCGGCGATTCCGGGCGTCGCCTCCGTGACCCCGGTTCTGAAGCCCTACAAGCTCGTGGCCCGTGAATTTCGCGGCATGAATTCCAACGTAAAAATCGGCCCCGTGGTCATCGGCGGCGAGGAGATCGTTTTGATGTCCGGCCCATGCTCCGTGGAAAGCCGGGAGCAGATCACCGGCATCGCCAGCGCGATCAAGAAATCGGGGGCCAAGATTCTGCGCGGCGGCGCCTTCAAGCCACGCACATCCCCCTACAGCTTTCAGGGACTCGGAGTGGAAGGGCTCAAGCTTCTCGCGGAGGCGCGGGAGGAAACCGGCCTTCCCGTCATTACCGAGATCATGGATACGAAGGATCTCGATGTGATCGAGAAGTACGCGGATTGCCTCCAGGTGGGCGCGCGGAATATGCAAAACTTCGCGCTGCTGAAGGAAGTGGGCCGAAGCAAATTGCCCGTGATGCTGAAGCGCGGCATGAGCGCGACGATCAAGGATTTGCTGATGAGCGCGGAATACATCCTGAGCGAAGGCAATTTCAATGTGCTCCTGTGCGAGCGCGGAATCCGGACGTTTGAGACGTACACGCGCAACACGCTGGATCTCAATGCCGTGCCGGTGCTGAAAGCCGAGACGCATCTGCCTATCGTCGTCGATCCGACCCACGGAATCGGCCTCCGCGAGCACGTGGCGTCCATGGCGCTCGCCGCCGTGGCCGCGGGCGCGGACGCGATCATGACCGAGGTGCACAATTCCCCGGAACTCGCGAAGAGCGACGGCGAGCAGGCGCTGCTGCCCGATGAATATACCGACCTCGTCCAACGCGTCCGCAAAGTGGCGGAAGCGGTGGGGCGATCAGTTTAGGCCATACCGCACCGGCGCGCGGGTGTGATTGAATATGGTGTAGTTCAAAGAGTGCGATTTGCGGCTGAGAGAGATCTCGTTCTCGGTGTCGTCCTCGTCCCTCGTGCTCGTCCTCGTCCTCCGAGCCTTCCGGGGGAGGTGCTGGCGGCGATCCA
>Ga0302326_10014860_pt1 | contig 16422 bp, 15 predicted proteins | sample Palsa_T0_3_FD_202264 | JGI IMG/M metagenome (GOLD analysis project Ga0302326, IMG submission 202264) | Peat permafrost microbial communities from Stordalen Mire near Abisko, Sweden - Palsa_T0_3 | ecosystem: Environmental > Terrestrial > Soil > Palsa > Peat permafrost | place: Sweden: Abisko... | reverse complement strand
TCGATATGGCTGTTTGTGATGCCGACATAGCGAATTGCGGACGGTTTCACATCCAGCTGTTCCAGTTGCTTTGCCAAGCCTTTGGTGACGATCCAATTGGGCCGGCCGCCATAGCTCGGAACGCCGCCCGGGAGCGTCAGGAATTTGTCGGCGATGCCTGTGCCCCACAAGAAATCGCCTCGCGCGTGCCGGATGAGGTAACAATTATCCGAGAGGTCGAATGGTTTACCGTCGTTGTAACCCGGCGCGAAACGTCCTTGATCGGGTGCCGTGCCATGACCGCACTCGAGCACGTAAAGCCGGTCAATGCCTTCGGTCGTCTGTTGGGCCAAGCACGGTGATGCGATTGCACAAAGGACCAACGCGAACACGGCGATGAAGTTCGAACTGCCTCTCATTGACTTCTCCTTGACATCGTGGTTGCGCTTCCGGCGGGGGCCTCGGTGTGGCCGCAGCATCCCGCCGGCGGAAATCCTACTTTGCATGGGGTTGTTTTTTGGAAAAAGGCTGAACCCCACCCCGGGGGCGAAATCCTCAATGAATCTCCGGCTCCGGAATCGCCCCTCCGGCCAGCAGGAAGTCGAAATCGCAGCCCTCGTCGGCCTGGCCGATATGGGCGGCGTACATCGCGCCGTAGCCGCGTGGGTAGTGCGGCGCCGGTGCCTTCCAGGCGGCGCGGCGGCGCGCGAGTTCCTCGTCGGAGACGTGGAGGTGGATGCGGCGGGCGTCGGCATCGACTTCGATCTCGTCGCCCGTGCGCACGAAGGCGAGCGGGCCGCCGACGAAGCTTTCCGGCGCGACGTGGAGGATGCAGGCGCCGTAGCTGGTGCCGCTCATGCGGGCATCGGAAAGGCGCAGCATGTCGCGCACGCCCGCCTTCACCAGCTTCTTCGGGATCGGCAGCATGCCCCATTCCGGCATGCCGGGGCCGCCCTTGGGGCCGGCATTCTTGAGAACGATGACGTGGTCCGGCGTGACGTCGAGATCGTCGCGGTCGATCTCCGCCGCCATGTGGTTGTAGTCTTCGAAGGCGAGCGCCGGGCCGCGATGGCGCAGCAGCCGCGCCTCGGCGGCGGACGGCTTCATCACGCAGCCGCGCGGCGCCAGATTGCCGGTGAGGACGGCGGTCGCGCCCGCCGTCGAAACGGGATCGTTGAGGGAGTGGATGACGTCGCGCAGATGCACCTTGGCGCCGTCGATGCCGTCGCCGAGCGGCTTGCCGGTCACGGTGATGCAGGTCAGATCGAGCCGGTCGCGCAGCTCCGCCATCAGGCCGCGGATGCCGCCGGCATAATAGAAATCCTCCATGAGGTAGCGGCCAGACGGCCGCACATTGGCGAGCACCGGAATCTCGCGGGAGATGTCGTCGAAGCGCTTCATATCGAGGGCGACGCCGGCGCGCCGCGCCATGGCGACGAGGTGGATGATGGCATTGGTGGAGCCGCCCATCGCCATGTGGACGCGGATGGCGTTGTCGAAGGCGGTGGGGGTGAGGATGCGGGCCGGGGTGAGGTCGTCCCAGACCATGTCGACGATGCGGCGGCCGGATGCGGCGCACATGCGGGTATGGCTCGAATCGACCGCCGGGATCGAGGAGGCGCCCGGCAGAGCGAGGCCGAGCGCCTCGGTGATCGCCATCATGGTGGCGGCGGTGCCCATCACCATGCAGGTGCCGAATGAGCGCGAGATGCCGCCCTCGATCTCCTCCCAGTCCTTTTCGGTGATGTTGCCGATGCGCTTCTCGTCCCAGTATTTCCAGGCGTCGGAGCCCGATCCGAGCGTCTCGCCGCGCCAGTTGCCGCGCAGCGACGGCCCGGCCGGCACATAGATCGCCGGCACCCCCATGCTGATCGCGCCCATGACGAGGCCGGGGGTGGTCTTGTCGCAGCCGCCCATCAGCACCGCACCGTCGATCGGATGGCTGCGCAGCAATTCCTCGGTCTCCATCGCAAGAAAGTTGCGATAGAGCATGGTCGAGGGCTTCACCATCGGCTCGGCGAGCGACATCGCCGGCAGCTCGATGGGCAATCCGCCGGCCTGCAGCACGCCGCGCTTCACGTCCTGCGCCCGCTCCCGCAGGTGGCCGTGGCAGGCGTTGATGTCGCTCCAGGTGTTGATGATGCCGATGACCGGCTTGCCGCTCCAGTCGGCGGAATCATAGCCGAACTGGCGCAGCCGCGAGCGGTGGCCGAACGAGCGCAGGTCGTTGACCCCGAACCAGCGGTGGCTGCGCAGCTCGTCGGGACGCTTTCGGCTCATGCTGGTGTTGTGCTCCGAGGGTTCATTCACTTCAGTGTCATGCCCGCGAAAGCGGGCATCCAGCAACCCCTGTGATATCGGCGGAACTCAAGCCGTGCCCATTCCGGAGTTCCGTGGTTACTGGATCGCCCGGTCAAGCCGGGCGATGACAACAATTGGATACAAGCGTTGCAGACAGGACGCTATTCGATCGAGGCGCCGGAGAACTTGACGGCCTTCGCCCATTTCTCCGTCTCCGCCGCCATGACCTTTCCGAACTCGGCGGGCGTCCCGGTCATCGGAATGCCGCCGAGGTCGGCGAGCCGTGCCTTCATCTTGGGATCGGCGAGAGCGGCGTTGACGGTCTTGTTGAGCTTCTCGATGATGTCGGCTGGCGTGCCCTTCGGCGCGCCGATGCCGAACCAAGCGCTCGCTTCGTAGCCAGGCACCGTCTCGGCGACGGTGGGCACGTCGGGCAGCGCTTCGTTTCGCTTGTCGGTGGTGACGCCGAGCGCGCGCAGCTTGCCGGACTTGATGAACTCGATCGACGACGGCAGGTTGTCGAACATCACGTCCACGGTCCCGGCGATGAGGTCGGTGAGCGCCGGCCCGGCGCCGCGATAGGGCACGTGGGTCATCTTGACGCTGGTCATCGCCATGAACAATTCGCCCGACAGATGCACCGAGGTACCGTTGCCGGACGAAGCCATGTTGATCTTGCCGGGGTTGGCCTTGGCATAGGCGATGAACTCGCTGACCGTCTTGGCGGGGAACTTGTCGGTGGTTTCCATCACGTTCGGCACCCGCGTGATGCCGGCGACGGGCACGATGTCGCGCAGGAAATTGAACGGCAGCTTCTTGTACAGCGTCGCGTTGATGCCGTTGGCGGGATTGACCAGCAGGATCGTGTAGCCGTCGGGCGGGGAGTTCGCCACCACCTCGGTGCCGATGTTGTTGCCGGCACCGGGCCGGTTATCGATCACGAATTGCTGGCCCAGATGCTCGGACAGATACTGGCCGATGATCCGCGCCAGAATGTCGGTGGTACCGCCGGGTGGATAGGCCACCACCCATTTCACCGGCTTGTTCGGATAGTCCTCGGACCGTGCGGCGGTGACCGCGAGCGCCGACAGCACCACGAGGCCGAGCAGGCCCAATGTCTTGGATGGCTTGCGCATGGCGTTTCCCTTCGTGCCGGGTTGTCTTGGAGCCTTCTTCGCCGGGCCGCAGACGACCCGAAAAGGTTATGCAGGGATTGGCGGCCGGCACAAGCCCGTGGAAAACTGGCGCAATGCCGCTCCGGCGCAATGATTTTTGAGTTGCGCTGGCGGGATCGGCACTTTAACGCTTATGGACCGGGTTTTTGGCCGCGTCCAGGGGTGGGCGCGTCCGATCATGTAAGCGCGCAAAGGGGGGCCTGAGATGGCACAAGCGAATGGGTGCGTAACACTGCCGCAATTCGTCGAGAAAAGTCACGTCAGGCTCGCGCGCGGCGCAGCGGTTTTCGCCGCCGCGATCATGCTTTCTCTGCTGGCCGGTGCGTTCTCCAGCGCGAACGCGCAATACAAGGGGACGCCCGAGATGCAGCAGGCATGCACCCCCGACGTGATGCGGCTGTGCAATCCGGAAATTCCCGACATTGGAAAAATAACCGCGTGCATGCAGCGCAACCGGCTGAACCTCAGCCCGGCCTGCGGGGCCGTGTTCGGCGTGGGCGTCCGCGCCCACCGTCCGCGGCACCATCCGGACTAGCAGCCACTACGGTCGCGTTTGCGAACCGGTGCTCTCCTGCGTCGCCGCCGGGGGCGCGGCGATTTCGCGCCACAGCGCGATCAGGACCGCGAGCAGCGCAGGGCCGAGCAGCAGCCCCAGCAGCCCGAAGGTCTCTACGCCGCCGAGGATGCCGAGCAGCACCCACACGAAGGGCAGCCTGGTCGATCCGCCGATCAGAGCGGGCCGCACGAAATGATCCGCCACGAACACGACGACCGACCCGAATGCGACGAGGACGATGGCCGCGATGATCGCCGACTGGGCGAGAAGCCACAGGCCGGCGGCGATGAACACCAGCGGCGATGCGAACGGCACCACCGACATGATGCCGGTCGCGAGCCCGAGCAGCACCGGATGCGGGACGCCGGTCAGCTTATAGGCAATGCCGAGCAGCACCGCTTCGCCGATACCGACCAGCAGCAGCCCGTCGACCGTGCCGCGTATCGCTGCGGCGGCGACCTCCAGGAACCGTTGAGCCGACGGGCCCAGCAGCCGATGGCCGGCGGCCTGCGTCTGCCGCAGCAGCGTGTCGCTCTCGCGAAACACGAAGAACACGATCAGGAGCGCGAAGAACAACGTCGCTACGCGACGTGCCGCCTGGCCGCCGATGATCTTGCCCCATTCGGTGAGGGCGCCCGCATCGATGCCGGCGAACGGGCTTTGCTCGCCGCGCAACCGCGAATTGAGCCAGTCGGTCACTGATGCGCCGATCAAGGGCAGGTTTGCGATCCACTCCGGCGCCGCGACTTCGTGCCGGCGCAGCTGCGCGATCCATCGCACCACCGTGCCGTATTCCCGCCCCGCCTCGATGACGGCGTAAACCAGCGGCGCCAGGACGACGACGAGGATGAGCAAGGTCATCGCAGCCGCCGCCCAGTTGCGCCCGACCCGTTCGCGAACCGTGACGAACAGCGGCCACGTGGCGATGGCGAGCACGACCGACCAGGCGAGCGCCGGCAGGAAGGTCGCGAGCATCCACACCGCGAGCGCCAGCAGGCCGAGCGCTGCGGCGACGCCCGCGCCGCGCCGGGCGCCGGCCGCGCGGTTCGGCATCGGAATTTCCGCAGGCCTCATCTCGGTCATAGCTGGGATTGTAGCGCGATCCACTTCAAGATTCGCTAAACGTGCTGCCCACCATTGATGTGGATCTCGGCACCGTTCACATAGGACGAGGTCTCCGTGCACAGCACGTAGATGATCTTCGCGACCTCGTCGGGCGTGCCGAGCCGGCCGAGCGGGATCTGCGCGATGATCTTCTCGGTGCCGGGCGACAGGATCGGGGTGTCGATCTCGCCGGGAGCGATGGCGTTGACGCGGATGCCGCGCGGGCCGAAATCGTTGGCCATCTCGCGGGTGAGCGAGGCGAGCGCCGCCTTCGAGGTGGAATAGGCGGAGCCGGCGAAGGGATGCACGCGGGAGCCCGCGATCGAGGTGACGTTGACCACCGATCCCTTGGCCGCCTCCAGCTCCTCGACCAGACCGCGGGCCAGCATGATCGGCGCGAAGAAGTTGACCTGGAACACCTGCTGCCAGATCGAATAGTCCGTATTGATGGTTCCGAGCCGCGTGCCGGACGCCAGCTTCGGTGAAATTCCGGCATTGTTGACCAGCGCATGGAGCTCGCCATGGATGCGCCGCTTGATCTCGCCGATCGCCGCCAGGGTGTCCTCGGGATCGGCGAGGTCGACCTGGATGTGGTCCTCCGGACCCGCTTCCCACGGGCAATTCTCCGGGAACGGATGGCGCGAACAGGTGATCACGCGCCAGCCGGCCGCGGAGAAACGCTTCACCGTCGCGTGGCCGATGCCGCGGCTCGCCCCGGTGAGGAGCAGCGTGCGGCGTGGCAGATTGGAGGAAGGGTGCGCCATGGGGACAAAATCCGATCGATCGTCAATCGATTATATATATAGGCGTTTTCCCGTAGCCCGTAGGATATCGGCGGTCAGGGATAGAGGCGGGCTTTGGTCCAGCCGGTATCGGGGCCGGCGCGGCGGAATTCGATCCGGTCATGGAGCCGGTAGGGCCGGTCGTGCCAGAATTCCATCACGCTCGGCACCACGCGGTAGCCGACCCAGAACGGCGGCCGCGGCACCGCGCCCGCGGCATATTTGGCGGCATGAATCGCGATTGCCTTTTCGAAGGCGAGCCGGCTCTCCAGCGGGCTCGATTGCTTGCTGGCCCAGGCGCCGATCTGGGAGGACCGCGGGCGGCTGGCGAAATAGGCATCGGCCTCGGCGGCGCCGACCGGCTCGACGGTCCCGCGCAGCCGCACCTGGCGCCGCAGCGATTTCCAGTGGAAAGCGAGGCCCGCCTTGGCGTGGAGGGCGAGCTCGCGCCCCTTCTGGCTGCCCTCATTGCTGTAGAACACGAAGCCGCGCTGGTCGAACCCCTTGAGCAGCACCATCCGGACATTGGGCAGTCCGTCGGCGTCGACGGTCGCCAGCGCCATCGCCTCGGGATCGGCGGGCTCGGCCTTCCGGGCGTCTTCGAACCACGCAGCGAACAGCCGTAGCGGCTCCTCGGCCTCGGTGAAATCGCCTGTTAACGACCCCTGGTGTTCTATCGGCGCGGTGTGGGACATCGTGGGAAATTCTCTGGTGAGCGGCCTGCTGCCGGGCCTTGCGTCTCATCGATCCGCTTATAGTCGAAGCGCTGCACCGCGCCTATGGCCGCGGCTGCGCTTCTCGCTGCGATACGCGGGTGTGGCAGGGATTGCGCTCGCGGTCGCCGGCTGCAGCGTCACCACGCAGTTGGGCTCTTTCCTGGGCAAGGACAAGCCCGATGCCACCGCCACGGTCGCATCGGCGCAGCCGCTTACGGCGCCGGCCGACGCCGCCGACCTCACGCTGGTCCGGATCGCCGCGTCCACCATGCTCACCGCCGGGGAATCCGGCACGCAATGGGAAAATCCTGTGACCGGCGCGCGCGGCACGATCACCCCGATCGCATCGAACTATCCCCAGGGCGGCACGCAATGCCGCGACTTTCTCGCGAGCTATGTGCGCGAGCAGTCCGAATCCTGGCTGGAGGGCGAGGCATGCCGCACCGGGTCGGGCGGCTGGGACGTTCGCAGCCTCAGCCCGTGGAAGAAGTCTTGATGCGGACCACATAGGGCAGAGGATGGATGGGGCAGAGGATGGATGGGGCAGAGGATGGATGGGGCAGCGGACGGATGGGGCAGCGGACGGATGGGGGCGGCATGGTCTGACTCTTCGGTCTTCCGCCGTCATCCCCTCTTCCGCGTTGCGAAATCCCGCCTTTACCCCCACATTGCGTATGGAGTGGCCGGGGTTGGAACCGGCGGAAAGACCGGAGCTGGATGATGCGGGACCCCTATGAAGTGCTGGGGGTGAAGAAGAGCGCGGATGCGGCGGCCATCAAGAGCGCCTATCGGCGCCTTGCCAAGAAGCTGCATCCAGACGCCAACAAAAGCGATCCCAAGACGGCACAGCGGTTTGCCGAGATCAATTCGGCCTACGAAATCCTCGGCGAGGAGAAGAAACGCAAGGCGTTCGACGCCGGCGAGATCGATGCCGAGGGCAAGCCGCGCTTCCAGGGCTTCGGCGGCCCCCGCGGCGGCGCGGGCGGGGCCGGACCCAACACCCATTTCGAGACGTTTTCGTTCGGCCCCGAAGGCTTCGGGGCGCGCGGCGGCGGCGGCGGCGGGGGAAATTTCGAGGACGTCATCAGCCATATGTTCGGTGGCCTCGGGGGAGCGTCGCGAGGGCGTACCCGATCCTTCCGCGGCGGCTTCGAGCCCGAGGATCTCGGCGATTCCGCCGGGCGCGATGTCACCATTCCCGTGACCATAACGCTCGAGGAAGCGGCTGGCGGCGGTACCCGGCGCGTCCGGCTTCCCACCGGCAAGGAGGTCGACGTCAAGATCCCGGCCGGGATGGTGGACGGCAAGCAGATCCGCCTCAAGGGGCAGGGCGTGCCCGGGCCGGGCGGCCCCGGCGATGCGCTGATCACCGTCACGATCGCGCCCCATGCGCTGTTCGAGCGTGACGGCGCCAACCTGCGCACCAATGTGCCGATCACGCTCTACGATGCGGTTCTCGGCGGCAAGGTGAGGGTGCCGACGCTGGGCGGCGCGGTCGAACTCGCGATCCCTGCCGGCACCAGCGGCGGCCGTACCTTCCGCCTCAAGGGCAAGGGCCTGCCGGTGGAGGGCAACGCCGGCGACCTGTTCGCGACGGTGCGCATCGTGCTTCCCGAGCGGGCTGACCCCGAGCTCGAGGAATTGATGCGAAAGTGGCGCGAGAATAAGCCCTACGATCCGCGCCGCGACCCGAAATAGCAAATCCCTCCCCGGTTTCGGGGAGGGTGGCCGAGCCATCGGGTCCGGCCTTTGGCCGGCCCGATGACAGGCTCTGCTCGGTCGGGTGGGGGCCGCACGCACCGCCAATGAGAAAGAACCCCACCCTGCCCTCCCCGAAAACGGGGAGGGAAAAGCGTCGCCCTCTCCTGACGCACGAACCGGCGCGGCCGTCGGGTTGCATTGAGGGGCCCGGCACCCTATGCCATAGGTGGCGTCCGGTCCGTGACCGGCAAAACGAGGACGACATGCCGGAATCCGCGGGGCTGTTGCTGGGCAAGCGCGGCCTGATATTGGGCGTTGCCAACAATCGATCGATCGCCTGGGGCATCGCCAAATCCGCGAAGGCTCACGGAGCCGAACTCGCCTTCACCTATCAGGGCGATGCGCTGCGCAAGCGCGTCGAGCCGCTGGCCAAGGAGGTCGGCGGCCTCGTGGTCGGCCATTGCGACGTGACCGATCCGGCGTCCATCGACGCGGTGTTCGCAGCGACCGCGGCGCACTGGCCGGCGATCGATTTCCTGGTCCACGCCATCGCCTTCTCGGACCGCCACCAGCTCGACGGGCGCTACATCGACACCACCCAGGACAATTTCACCAATACGATGCTGATCAGCTGCTTCTCGCTCACCGCGGTGGCCCAGCGCGCCGAGAAGCTGATGACCAACGGCGGCGCGATGCTCACGCTCACCTATTACGGCGCCGAGAAATGGATGCCGCATTACAACGTGATGGGCGTCGCCAAGGCCGGCCTCGAGGCTTCGGTGCGCTATCTCGCGGCCGATCTCGGCACCAAGAACATCCGGGTCAACGCCATCTCCGCCGGCCCGATCAAGACGCTCGCCGCCTCCGGGATCGGCGACTTCCGCTACATCCTCAATTGGAACGAGCACAATGCGCCGCTGCGCCGCAACGTCACCGCCGACGAAGTCGGCGACACCGCCGTCTATCTGCTCTCGGACCTGTCGCGCGGGGTGACCGGCGAGATCCACCACGTCGATGCCGGCTATCACATCGTCGGCATGAAGCATCCCGATGCCCCCGACCTCTTCGTCGGCCGGGACTGAGTCCGGCCCGCGCCGCGACACGCCGGGGCGCAAGCTCTATTTCGTCAGGCACGGCGAAACCGATTGGAACGCCGAGCGCCGCCTGCAGGGGCGGCGCGACGTTCCTCTCAACGCCCTCGGCCGCAAGCAGGCGGCGCGCTGCGGCGAACTGCTGGGCGGCCTTCTCGCCGGCAGCGCCGCCGGCCCGCAGCAATTCACCTTCGCGTCGAGCCCGTTGTCGCGGGCACGCGAGACCATGGAAATCCTGCGCACGGCGCTCGGGATCCCGCCCGGGGACTATGCCGTCGATGCACGGCTCGCCGAGCTGTCGTTCGGGAGCTGGGAGGGCCTGACCTACAAGGACGTGAGGGCGCTGGACCGCTCGGTTCTCGCCACCCGCGACCGCGACAAATGGAATTTCCAACCGCCTGGCGGGGAGAGCTACGCCCAGCTGCTGGTGCGGGTGCGCGCGTGGCACGACGGCGTTTCCGGCGATGCCGTCGTCGTCGCCCATGGCGGCGTCGCCCGCGCGCTGCTGGTGCTGTACGCCGTCAAGCCGCCGTCCGAAGCGCCGCTCGGCGATGTCGCACAAGGCGTGGTCTACGAGTTCGCTCGGGGATTGATGAACCGGTACGGCTGAAAGCGGGAGGCCCGGAAAGCGGGCCCGCAAAGCACGAGGCCGGAAAGCGGAGGCCCGCGAAACAAAGGCCCGCAAAGCAAAGGGCCGGCGCGAGGCCGGCCCTTTTTATGTGCGCAAACGTCGAGCCGAAGCCGCGTCTGCATCCGTATCGCGCTCGCTCCGGTTTTGAAAGAGCGGCGGCGATATCGGAAATCACTTCTTCGTCTTCTTCGCCTTCTTCGCCATGATGAAATCCTCCAAAGTTGGACCGGCCGACCAAGCACCCGAACCTGTGTTCGAGAACCCCCGCACGGATCACATTTCACGCATACAGGATCGGCTTCGAATCCGCAATCTATTTGTTGTGAAAACCACTTATTTTTCAAAAGCTTAACGAACATTCATAAATCGATTAACAACGGTTCAGAAAGGCGGGGCGGCCTCCACTCGAAGGCGCTTTCGAAAGCGGTGGAGGAGCCCGGGGATCGATGCGCGACGCAGGCGCGGTCGATCGCGGCACGTGGGCTCGAAACGCGCCGCGGCATCGTTCGCAGATCGGCAAGTCTCCTCATTTGACCCTGTGCCGGGCGCGGGCTACCAGAGCGCAGGCTCAATCTCATGTCCCACAACAGCTTCGGCCATTTGTTTCGGGTGACCACCTTCGGCGAAAGCCATGGTGCCGCGATCGGCTGCGTGGTCGACGGTTGTCCGCCGCGGCTGGCGCTGACGGCGGCCGACATCCAGCGCGATCTCGATCGCCGCCGTCCCGGCCAGTCGCGCTTCACCACCCAGCGCCGCGAACCCGACGAGGTGAAGATCCTCTCCGGGGTCATGATCGACGACGCCGGCGGGGAACAGGTGACGACGGGATCGCCGATCGCCCTGGTGATCGAGAATGTCGACCAGCGCTCGAAGGATTACTCGGAAATCCGCGACCTCTACCGCCCCGGCCATGCCGACTACACCTACGACGCCAAATACGGCCTGCGCGATTACCGCGGCGGCGGTCGCGCTTCGGCGCGGGAGACGGCGGCGCGGGTGGCCGCCGGCGCGGTGGCGCGCAAGGTCATCTCCGGCGTGACGGTGCGCGCGGCGCTGGTGCAGATGGGGCCGCACGCGATCGACCGCAGCCGATGGGACTGGGACGAGGTCCCGCGCAACCCGTTCTTTTGCCCGGATGCCGACATGGCCGCGTTCTTCGAGGATTACCTCGACGGCATCCGCAAGCAGGGCTCTTCCATCGGCGCCGTCATCGAGGTCATCGCCGAGGGGGTGCCGGCCGGGCTCGGCGCGCCGGTCTACGGCAAGCTCGACAGCGACATCGCGGCGGCGCTGATGGGCATCAATGCGGTCAAGGGCGTCGAGATCGGCGCCGGCTTCGGCGCGGCGGCGTTGTCGGGCGAGGACAATGCCGACGAGATGCGGATGGGCAATGACGGCCGGCCGCGCTTCCTGTCCAACCGGGCCGGCGGCATTCTCGGCGGCATCTCGACCGGCCAGCCCGTCGTCGCCCGCTTCGCCGTCAAGCCGACGTCGTCGATCCTCACCCCGCGCGCGACCGTCGACCGCTATGGCCGCGAGGCCGAGATCTCCACCAAAGGCCGCCACGACCCCTGTGTCGGCATCCGTGCGGTGCCGGTCGGCGAGGCGATGCTCGCATGCGTGCTGGCCGATCACTATCTGCGTCACCGGGGCCAGGTCGGCGAGACGCCGCCATGGCCGCGGCGCAGGCCCGGGGAACAGCCCTCGTGATATGTGCCCCCGTGGCAAGGAACGCTTTGCATGATCACGCGTGAATCCCAGATCCTCGTGGAATCGGCCGCTGCCGCCTTTGCGCGCGGCGAGATCGTCGTCGTCGCCGATGACGACGACCGCGAGAACGAAGGCGATTTGTTCGTTGCGGCATCCATGTGCACGCCGGAGAAGATGGCTTTCATCATCCGCCACACCTCCGGCATCGTCTGTGCGCCGCTGTCGGTGGAGGAGGCCAAGCGCCTTCACCTCGATCCCATGGTGGCCCTGAACGACGCGCCGCTCGGCACCGCCTTCACCGTATCGGTGGATGTGCGCCACGGGCTCACCACCGGGATTTCCGCCGAGGAGCGCTCCAACACCGTGCGCGCGCTCGCCAACGGCAACAACGGCGCGGCCGACTTCGTCCGCCCCGGCCACGTGTTTCCGCTGGTGGCGCGGGAAGGCGGCGTGCTGATGCGCTCGGGCCATACCGAAGCCTGCATCGATCTATGCCGGCTGGCCGGGCTGCCGCCGGTCGGGGTCCTCGCCGAGCTCATGAACGACGACGGCACCGTGATGCGCGGGGCCGGCGTGGCGCGGTTCGCCGACGCCCATGGCCTCAAGCGCATCACCATCGCCGATCTCATCGCCTACCGGCAGGTGCGCGAAAAGCTGGTCGAACGGGTGAGCGAATTCACGGTGCCGACCGAGATCGGCACGCTCAAGGGCTATGCCTATGTGACGCCGTTCGACAAGGTCTATCACATGGCGCTGGTGCACGGCCGCATCGGCGACGGCCGCGACGTGCCGACGCGGCTTCACCGCGCCGATCTCCTGCGCGATATCTTCGGCGGCGCCACCACCGTCCATGGGGCGCTGCGCCGGTTCGAGCGGGAAGGCCGCGGCGTGATCGTGATCCTGCGCGACGGCTCGGCCGGCGTGCCGGTGTCGGCCTTGCCGCAGGACGGCAGCGCCGGCTCCGAGGCGGCGCGGCAACGGGAATGGCGCGAGATCGGGCTGGGGGCGCAGATCCTCAGGGACCTCGGCATATCCTCGATCCGGCTGCTGACCTCCGCCGAGCATCGCTATGTCGGCCTCGCCGGCTTCGGCATCGAAATCGCCGCCAGCGAGCCGATCGGCTGAGGGCTTGTAATCGTTTTCCGACCTCATCCCGAGAGCGCGCCCGCCGGCTCGCCGGTTTCACGGCCGTGCGGCCCGCCGCTGCGCCCACAACAGCGCAAAGCCGATCAGCGGCAGGAAGATATCGCTCCAGAAGATGATGCCGGCATTGCCGGGCGCGAAATTGTGGGCGGTGATCATCTGGTAGGCGTGGCCGACCGCGGCGCCGAGCATGAAAATGCCGGGACCGATGATCGCCGCGAGGCGAAGGTCGAAGCTCCCGAATGCGGCGAGGAAGCCGACCGCGGCGAAGCCGAAGCTGGCCGTGCCCACTTCAAACTGAAACGGGCTGTCCTCCCAGCCGATGTAGTACGCCGCGAGCTTCCCGAAGAAGACATGAAAAATGGCGTTGTAGAAATACAGCACGCCGATCGTCCAGAACACGAACCACGACATCAGCTTCTCGATCGCGGCTGCCCGGCCGACCGGTTTCGGCGCGCTGGCGATCGCGACGGCGGAGAACACCAGCCCCACGACAAAGAAGGTGAGGGTGAAGTTCCCGAGCACGAAGGCGATGGACGAGCCGATCATTTGCACAGTCCGTTAGTGCGGCTGCCGTTAGTGCGGCTGCCGTTAGTGCGGCTGCCGTTAGTGCGGCTGCCGTTAGTGCGGCTGCCTTTAGCGCGGCCGCCTTTGGTGGGCCTGCGTCTCATGCATTCCCGGCCATCGCGGCGGCAGGCGCGGCGGGGGCGGTCTTGGCATCGTTACGGCGCTTGGCCGCTTGCACCAGCGGCGGGCAGCGCTTGTCGTCGTAGTATTCGACTTGGCAATCCAGGCACTGGAAGCATTCCGCCGTGATGATCTTGCCGGACGGCTCGATCGCGCGCACCGGGCAGGACCGCTCGCACAGATGGCAGGGGTTGCCGCATTCGGGGCGGCGCTTGAGCAGATCGAGGAGGTGCAGCCGGTCGAGGAACGCCAGCACGCCGCCGAGCGGGCACAGGAAGCGGCAATAGGCGCGTTCGGAGAACAGGCCGATCGCCAGCAGGATTCCCGCATAGGCGACATAGGGCCAGGCGCGGGTGAATTTCGAGATGATCGCGGTCTTGAACGGCTCGATCTCGGTTACCGACTCCGCCCAGTCGCCCGCGAACAGCGCCAGCGCGAGCACCGCGGCGGCCGCGATGTACTTGCCCATCCACAGGCGCTGCTCCAGCGCCGGCGACGGATTCCATTGCGGCACGCCGAGCGCGCGGGAGAGCTGTCCCAATAGTTCCTGGAGCGCGCCGAACGGGCACAGCCAGCCGCAGAACACGCCCCGCCCGATCACTACGAGCGAGACCAGCGTGTAGGCGGCGATCATCACCATCAGCGGCTCGGCCAGGTAGAGCCCGATGCCGAAGCCGCGGAACGGCGCCTGGATATAGTTGATGACATTGACGATGGAGAGCTGCGCGCCGGCGGTCCAGCCGAGCCACACCAGCACCACCAGCAGGAAGCCGTTGCGGACCAGACGGTGGGCGCGGCGCGAACGCGACAGCTGCGCCTGGAACGCAAAGATCGCGGTGAGCACCGCAAGCAGCACGGCGAGGATCGCGACGTTCACCCTCCCATCGTGCCAAGCTTCGACCCAGGCCGCGACCGGCGGCGCCTCCGGCATGAGGATATACGCGGCCGGCAGCTTGTATTCGAGCGGGAACACCGCGGCGGGAAGCTGCCCGGCGGCGTTGACCACGAGCTCGAGGCGCCAGGGCTTGACCGGATCGAGACCGGCACCGGCGGGCACGGTGAACAGTCCGGCATCTCGCTGGGCCTGGAGGCCCGACGCGGAGGGCGTGAGCAGCTTCTGGAAGTCGTCATGGACGAAACCGATGGTGCGGCCGTCCTGGACGATGCGGATGCGGTTGAAGCGGTAGCCGTCGGCTTTCCAGAAATAGCTGGTGCCGTGAAAATCATAGGGGCCGTTGGACGCCATGAAGAGCATTTGGCCGCCTTTCGGGATCCCGCCGCGCAGGTCCTCGAAATTGCGCACGCCCATCACGTTGGCGCCGATCCCGGCCGGCGTCAGCAGGCCGAAGAACACCTCGCTGTAGAGATCGTCGGGCTTGCCGAGCGGCACTTCGAGCGCCGCGTCCGCCGCACCCGCCTTGGCGAGTGCCGCCGCTACCTCGCCCGACGTCACCCGCAGGCGCGCCACCGCGCCCTCGGCGATGAGCTCATCCCAAGACTTCAGGGTGAAGCCGTCGGCATCGAGGGTCGGGACCTCGACGGCCCGGCGCCCGACCCGCGTCGCCAGCACCAGCCGCGCGGTGTCGTGGATTCCGGCCCGCATGAGACGCGCCGTGATGGTCGCCCCGGCGACAAAATCCGGCCGCAGCATGGGCGCGTCGCCGGCGAGCGGCATCCCCGCCTCGCGCGCCAGGAAGGTGTCGAGCAGGGGCTGGCGCACGGCGTCGTGGTAGACATAGGGCTCGCGATGAAACACCACCTTGGCGCCGGTGATGCGGCCGTCGGGTTCGACGCCAGCGATCACGTCATAGGGGATGGGCGCGTAGGCGGGCGCGGCGATGATGTCGAGCGTTGAGAAGATGTAGGCCACCACCTTGTCGCCCTTGTAGACGGCGATGGCCGGCGGCGATCCCTCCTCCGGCCCGAGCCGCTCGGCGCCGGGATAGACCACCGCCATGACCTCGGGCGTCAGCCGCTCCCGCAGCTTGCCCTTTTCCGCCGTAGCCGGCGAGGCGAAGGCAAACGCGACCAGTGCAAGCAACAGCGAGAGCGGCGTGCGGCGGGAAGCGAAGGGCCAGGAAATCATTTCGTTGCGCTCACACTGATCCGCGCTGCCGGATACTGCACACCGCGGGGTTCACATCCAGCGGCACTATTTGCGTTCGACTGAGTCCCAAGGCACCCAAGGCACAACTGGAAGGCGGACTCCCATTGCCTGATCGTACGACAGATAGTCGAGTCCGAGAACACGCAGGTAACTCCAACGACGATGCAGACGTGACAGAATCTCTTCATCGATACTGCCGGGGTGGGCGAAATGGACGACTCCGGGTAGTCGCGGCCGCTTGGGTTTTGCTCCCTCACCGATCTCCCGGCGACGTAGCCGCCAAAGCCTCCCAACTCGCTGGAGCACTCGCAGTGGCGACCATGGCAGTTCGTAGTGCACAAGGACGTTCGCGCGCTCGTGCAGATCAATCGATTCCGAACATGCATCAGTCGCTACCAGCACGCGAATTTCTCCGCGCGTTATCTCATTGAACCATTGTTCGACCGTCTTATCGATAGCGCCGATGGCAGTTCGAACCGACCCCCTTCCAATCGAGTGGTTTAGTTCATGCGAAATTGCCTGGGCCACCGCGCGATGGACGCAAAACAGGAGGACGTGTTCTTTGAGGTGGTCCCGGTTGTCTGGACAGATTTTCCGCGTCGATAAGTGGAGCGTCTGCCGGGGTTAGGCTACCATGCGGATGGGCAGCGGAGCGAAGTAGGCTTGATCGGGGGTGGTGCCGTCAAGGCTCGAGTGCGGTCGGCGGCGATTGTAGAATTGGCGGCACCTTCCTGAAGCA
>Ga0302326_10014859_pt1 | contig 16423 bp, 10 predicted proteins | sample Palsa_T0_3_FD_202264 | JGI IMG/M metagenome (GOLD analysis project Ga0302326, IMG submission 202264) | Peat permafrost microbial communities from Stordalen Mire near Abisko, Sweden - Palsa_T0_3 | ecosystem: Environmental > Terrestrial > Soil > Palsa > Peat permafrost | place: Sweden: Abisko... | reverse complement strand
TCCGTCGGCGAGCCGAAGCATTCGGAATGATAGATCCGGGTCACTTCTTATTTGCCGCAATCCGGCCGAAGTTTAGTTTAGACGGTAAGACTCGCCTTAGCGTGGTCAGTTTTCAATTTGACCCGAGGCGGCCTGTGGGAAGTTGGCGCACAGCTTGGCGGACGATAACAAAGAAAGCCAATCTTTCTGGGTTTAGATTCCATGATCTGCGGCACACCGCTATTTCCGGGCTCGGCGAGGCCGGAGTGCCTGATCGCGTGATCATGGATATCGCCGGTCACGTCAGCCAGCGAATGCTTCGACGCTATTCCCACATACAGCTTGAGGCAAAGCGGGTAGCAATACAGGTTCTATCGAATCGGCCGCAAATGGTACCTGGCAACAGCGTCGATGTCACAAACCGCGACACAAAACAGGTGGGACCAGCGATGATGCCGGTGCAACTGATTGAGAAGAATGGTAGGCCCGAACGGGCTCGAACCGTTGACCTCCACCGTGTCAAATTTGAAGTCAGGAAACTAAAACCTTTGCCTGTCTTGCTTTTCCGGTTTTCACTAACCCTAAAAAGAGCTTAAAATCGCGTGGTTTTGGTGACGAATTGGTGACGAGTTTTGCGCAACAGACCCTTCTTTTTCACGAGAGACGTTGGAGTGGTTAAGCGCTAACCGGCATTACGTTCGACCGGTGGGAACTTCACTGCCGCTGGGTCTGCAACTGACTGCGAGCGCGGCGGCGAAACCCAGGTGTTTTAAACTCGGTACTGTGCAAAAGGACACCCGGTAGTGAGTCTCGGAATACTGGTTTTTTGGCCACGCCGAAAATCTATTCGGGCGACCCATCCCGGAGTTTACTCGCAACGAGGTCACGCAACTTACGGTTGACGCCGGTCAGCGCCGGAGCCGTTGAGTTTCCCGATTTCGCGCGCGTGACGCAAAACTCATAACGTGCCCCCCCGCGATTGTAGAAGTTATTTCCCGACCTTGGGCGTCTTCGGAGCTATTGGAGGAATGTTTCTATGACATGTTTTCTAAAAGGAAGAAAAACGTTTTGCAGAGCAGGCGAGATTTGGTATCGCGGGCCGTCAGGACCCGTAGTGTCGAAAGGTGGCGCTAGTCGCTCCTGAGTGAAGCCGAGGCTCGCGGGCCAGACCAATCCACCTCCTAAATTTGCATTGATGCTCAACTGGTGACAGCCTGCGCACGTCTGAGTTTGCGCTCGAGCGATGATATTATCTGGAGTGAGTGTCGAGCCGGGGCCGAGCTTCGCCTGAATCGCGGCTCTGAACGAGGGCGAATTGGCAAACGCAGCCGCATAATTCATGGCCGTCGGCGGCCCGCCGGGTCCTCCTTCGATGCTTTCGCCGTCTTCGTACTGGCCCGCAGCCTCCATCGCGACTAGATCGATATTGGAATTGCCGAGAGCGGCTACTTGCGATAGGAAGTCGCTGCGAAAGTTTGAACCGAGCGGTTGCAAATTCGTCTCGTCAAACAACGAAGCAGGTGGATTCGCCGCGTCGGTTACTGGGACGATCTTCATACCTTGTAAATCCTGCACGATATGGAATTGTCGAAGCATCCATGTTTGCGGGCTGGTGCCTGCCATGAATTGGTTGGTGCGAATTTGGCCCTCGGCTGTTGGCGTCGATGCGCCGTAGTGTTTGGCCATGAAAACTGGTTCCACGCGGTGGCCGGGAAGGCCCTCAAAGTAAAAATCCAAAAGCATTTTCCCCCGCGTAGCTACGGAGAGCCCCGGCTTTGACAGACTCTCCCAAAACTCCTGCACCGGCCGACACCCTTCCAGCGTGTGTAGCTTCGGCTTGGGGTTGGGCAAGACTGCCTCGAAAATAATGAGACTCCGATCCAGAGCGTCTGTGCCGCCACTATTCCGTTCAAAGACGATTCGATACTCTCCGCAATCAGTGCCCCCCTTGTCGGGAGGCGTCGTAAGATCGAATCGGTTGCTCAAGGCAATCGCTGTGTAAGTGACCGGCGTGGCAACTCCGTACGGATTGGCCGTAACCTGTTGACCTTCATTCCGTGGACAGGTGTAGGGAAATGTATTCAGCAGAGCTGGGTCGCAGTTTGGGCCGCCGAAGGGCAAATTGAAGCTAGCCTTCAGGTTTGCCGTATCCCACCACTGTTGGAAGAGGTCTTCTTTTGAAACTTTGTGCGCTTTGCTCTCAGCCGCCAACCGCTCCATCAACCTGTCGAACGTGAACAGGCTGAGGATGGCCTGGTCCGTTATGAAAATCGATTTGCGTTCGTCGAGCGGGAAGGTCTTAGGCGTTTTTCGTGGAGCGGAGAGTGCACGAATCTGACTGTCCGACAACAACCGGATTCCGCGTCGTTCGGGATTGCGGTCTGGTCTTGCGGTGACTTCTTGTCCGCCAGCCCGGTTTGGTTGAATAAGCAAAAGCAGAACCGCCAATAACCAGAATCGCTTCATTTCTTTCCTCCCGGATTTTCCTGGGGACGGTGAGCATGCGGAACAACCGGATTACCGCCGCATAGCAGCAAAGTGGTCTTGCGGTGCAAGCCCCCTGATGGTCTGAAGAACGAAACGATGTGACAAATCCCTTTTCGCTGTTTGAAAAAACCTGCAAATTGATTTGGCCTATTCGCGCAACGCCCAAGTTCATTGAGCGTCCAAGGCATTCACTCTATGGATGGGACTTCGTTTCTTCGGGCGAACGAGAGCGAAAACGCTGATGGTTGATCGAGACCAGAACGAGAATCGAAGATTAAATGTTCTACTACTTAACTAAGATCAGAGGGGCTCTACAGTCTCCTCCATTTTTCGTATCGTCATCGTCCGCTAGTATTTTTTGTCGGTCCTTCAAAGCCTTAAGCAATCTAGGCAGCTGTTTGTCATTTGATGGTTTTTTGCTGAGAGCATCGATGAATCCAGCCGAAGAACGCGACAAGTCTGCAACCAGTTGCAGCTGAGAGATTCGAGGGAAAGCTGGATTCAGTGTGGCCGATTGCTCTTGTAGTTTTTGGAGAGAATTCCAGTCAACGGACTCTTCGCCGTTCTTTAGCTTCTCCGTGACCATCGCGATATTCTGGGCAAAGTCCATGAAAAAAGTCGGCGGAAGCATAGCCGGCGGCGGGGCTTGCTGTGAATTTGACTTTTTCGCATCTAATATGCTCGCCATACCTTTGAGATCGTAATCGGTGGGCGGATACTTACAGTCCTTAATGTCGTACGTCGGGGTACCGTTAGCATCGACCTTTTGAGCCGGGTCGATCTGAGCATAGGCGCCGTTCGGATCAAGCCCCAGGATCTTGTTAATTTCCGTCCACGCAGTGCGCACATGCCAATCGCAGGCGTCTGTGTTGTCCGGCGCCCTCATCGTCAGACGTAGCGTGCCGCTGTTTTCAAGAGCCGAGGCGTCCGATTGGTTGGAATCGAGAATAGACTTGTCGCAAGTACCGACCGCCGGCGCTGGGTTTTGACTGCATCCCAGTAGGGCGACTTTCTGCGGACCGTCAGAGTAGTGGAGATGAAGTCCGATACTATGGATTTCATCCGCACTAGATGTGAAATGCATGTGCCACAGACCATCGTTGCTGTAAGAATCCGGCATCGGAAGGATCAATGCCAATTGATTGGTACTCGCCGCCACCCAATCCCACGATCCTGCCGCGCCCGAAAGGGGCAGTGTAAGAAGATGCGACCCGGGGTAACCGTCTGTGGTGAGGGCCGCTGGACCTGGACGCGCGCAACGGCTATCAAAAGTTACGCAAAAGATGTGATTTGCTTTCATAAAATCTTTAGCGACGTAGAACCCGTCCCCCGTACTCATTTGGGGGGAGTGGTGGTGTAATTTATCCTGCGGATTCAACGATGTGACGGTTGCCGCGAGCGGTGCAATGGCGACAAGAACCGGAATTTTCTTCCCCTGACTGTCAAACTGATTGTCTTGATAGAGGATCCACGGACCCTCTAAGATGATGTCGAGATGATTGTTTCCCGCCCGACAGCACCCCGCCAGATGGCAGACCGACAAAACCAAACACACGCAAATCAACAAACGGTTCATCTGGCTTCTCCTATATTTCAAGTCGTTCCTTGAAGTTCGAACGCGGCCCAGTAGTATGGATGCGTCGAGTTTTTGTGGCCCGCTAAGCCCAACTCCGCCGAACGCATTGCACTTGCAACCGTGTTCCCTTTGAGCAGATGCGTGTAGAACGCCTCCATGAACTCCGCAGTCTCGCGGGAATCCACATTCCACCGACTCGCTATCACATGCGGAACGCGCGCTCGCAACAAAGAGTGTGAAAGCCCTTGCGTCCCCGAGTTACCCGGCCGAACATTTGCAGCGCTATGACACGCAGAAAGCACTGCCAGCTGCAGTGCAGCGAGTTCATCGGCTGCGAAACTTTCCGCAGACACGAGACGCGAATGTTGTGTGCCCGGGTCACGTTCCGCCAGAAGAAGACCGCTGCGCTGCGGTGAAGCGATCGCGTGTCCTGCAAAGTGGAAAATCGCGGCTCCGCGAATACCCTGGCGAATCGCCGACAGAGTCGCGTTATCGCCTTCGAGAAGATGAACGGAGTGAAGCTTTTGCGCGACGGCGTGCGCCTCTTCATCGGCGTCGGCCAGCACTGGCAAGCCTTCACCGGGAACAGCCGGAACACTGATAACAAGCGCGCGCGCTTGCTCAGTAATCGGAGGACGGGACTTGAGATCCAGGGTCCAGTACAGGCCTGGCGCGATAACAATCGCCGCCCGCTCTTCGAGATAATCACCCTTTCCGTCCACTAGTGCTTCCCACGGAACCGCCGCAACAAACTCGTCAGGCTCAATGACAATGGTGCGACCCTTCACCAAGTGTTCTTCAATAGGGGTGATCAGAAGTTTGTACAGTTGCTGCGAAGAAGATCGGAGCATGGGAAGATCGGAGTTCGGATCTGCACACAGCCGTTCGAACCGAAGAGCCATGCGCTGGACTGTTGCCGGTGGAACTGGAAGCCATCTTGCGAAAATCCCACGGTCGTCGTAACTCCAGACAGCATATCCGTCGGCGAATGCAACGTAGGAAACGATGGTTTCGTCGTGAAGAAGAGGCAACGTATGGGCCACGACCTTTGGCGAAGGTAGCGGCGGTGCACTCTGGGGATCGGGCGGAGTTGCTTCGCCGCTAGCCCGCGCTGAACGCCCAAGTGCTCGCTCCCTCGCTCGCAGGTCGGCTCCTCGATACCATTCCCAAAATTCGAGAGCGTCTGTGGTTTTATTCTGACGAATTTCCCACTCGACCACATCACGGTACGCATTGTGCGTCTGGTCCGCCCAATGCTGACGGTCGACTTCTGAAGGGAAGGAGCGGAGCGCCCACTCGGAAAGAAAGACGGCGGATCGCAGGGAGGACTCGGTCTTCACTAAGTCGGCACGCCTCATCGCAATGTCGGCTTCGGCCGAATAGTACCCGATTTGTGGGTAGAAGCTCGGTGCGGCCACGAGAGCCGGTTCCAAGGCTGCGAGACGTTTGGCCGCCCGCTCGACTTCGCCTTCGCGCACTTCCATCTGTGCCAGCCACACTTCGGCGTCCATATAATCTCGTGTGGTTGCCGCGGTTTGCGGCGAAGCGGCAAACAACTCGCTGGCTTTTGCAAATTCTGATGCGGCAAGGCGCGGCATGTTCGCAAGATAAGCTGCGTTACCAGCCCAGCGGTGGGCCATGGCCCGCTGCAGCACGTCGGGATGCTCATCGATTATGCTGGTTGCTTCCCGCCATAATGCAACCTGCAGATTTGGCAGTCGAACATCGTCGGCAGCGGCGTCAAGGTCGTAGTAAAGGTTGTATCCCTTCATTAGGTCCGCGCGCCCCGACCAGAAAAGCGCCAAACCTTTTGTAGCTAGCGCAAAGCCCTTATTTGCGTCACCGAGCGATGCCGCGGACAGGGATTCAAATCCTAGCCCACGAAGGGACAACGAAGGGAAATCGTGGATTTTAGCTTCGTCGATACCCTTGGCGATCGCGGTTTCATACGTGCCGAGATCACCCACCATGTTCGCGCAATTTGACTGCTCAAATCTCATCTGCGCGCGGATCCATCCGTATTGGCTTCGGTTGAGCGATCCCTGGATTCTCCGCAGGAGGCCGAGGCAGCGGTCGCCCTCCCAGAGCAGATGGTCGGTGTAGATCTCTTCGGCCTCTGCACGAATTTCGCCGGCGGGATTCGCCGCGGAATGAAAAAGTTTCGCCGCGCGGACAGCAGAGGTCTGCGCTCCGGAGTAGTCGCCCCTGTCGTCTGCGACGATAGAAGCGGCCAACGCCGCTACCGCGGACGGGAACGAAACGCCCGTTGATTTGCTGAGCACATCACCGAGCCAGGTATCTTGATGACGTCGACCTAGGACTTCGGCTAGAGCGGCCAATGCAATCTTACGTTGGCTCGGCGAACCGTCCGCCCTCGCGGTTGGAAAGGCCTGCGGAAGCCATTCCGTAATAGCGACGTGTAAATACTCTTCGATCCGAACATTCATCTCCTCGTCGAGGCGATCGTCGTGACCGCTTCGTTCCCCAATCTGTTCGGGTCTTAGCAGGGGTTCTAGCAGGCTATCTTTGCGTTCTTGCAGTTTCCGCTGCAGCGCCGCTAATCGCATTCGCGCTTCATCTGCCCACCCGCCTCGCGCGTCTAGACGAAGATAGTGTTCCCAATCATCAATGGCTTGACGGTAGAGGAATACTTGCTCGGAAGCTAAGGCGTGGTTGTAGACAGCGACTGGGTTGTCGGGAGACTTCGCAAGCGACTTGCCAAGAGTGTCCACGGCATTACCGTAGTCGATCGTCCGGCCGCTAGACTTCGCTTGAATGTAATAGGCACCGCCGAGATCGGCGAGCAGCGACTCAGAATCTGGCTGCGCTTCGAGCGCACGCTGTAACGCCTGAATGGAGGAATCGTAGTTACCGTCCAGAAGATCGGCGCGTCCCTTGGCCTGAAGCCATAGCGGGTCACCCGGTGCCCTTTGCAGGTTTTCGACGATCAGCGCTTCTGCTTTCAGCAAAGAGGTAGGCTTATCCAGATTCGAATCACCTCCGCTTCGTTCGACACGAATTGGAGCGTATTTCGCTCCGGGGATTCTCACTTCAAGGGTTCGGTGTTCCGTGTATGCCTCGGCAAGCAGTTCATTGGCAGAAGCCGGCCGTGAAGAACGGAAACCCCACCAACTCATTAGCAGCACGACCAGGACGGTGGCAGTTCCGAAGACTAATTGAGGCCAAGAAAACACAGAGAGGAGTCCCCAGCGCTGCACTCGCTTTGTCGAAACAGTTCGGGCAGAGCGGCTTAACTTTAGCGCCATTTCCATCCGCCACTCTGGTCGGGCACTGTCCAGACCAGCGGTGAAAGCCTCTTCTAGATGGACTACGGCGTCAGAAAATGTGGCTACGTCCTGGCGGAATAGCGGGCCACAGTAATCGCAACCAACGACGTGCTCCATCACTTGCTCTTCCTTTCTCCCGGTGGTGGTGCCCAAGGCTAGTTCCATCAATTCCCTTCTCTGTGGGCAAGCGGAACTCCGCTCGCCAGCCATCTCGGGACCTAAATTGCGGATGTCACGCTCAACTCTGTCGTGCATCGACAAAAGTTCCCGGCAGGCACGGCAAATCTTCAGGTGGACTCGCGCTCGGTCCAAAAGGTTCGAGAGAGACTCATCGTTCGACGCAGAAGTCTCCCGCAAGACGAGCCGATTAATCTCCTCTAGACTGAGGTGTCCGTCTTCCCTCACTTCTAAATTCCTCCTGTTATAACGACTCTGCCGGGTGAATCCCTTCCGTCTCTAGATCCGCGATGCCGGTACGCCGTTGAACTACCAGCTGCCTAACACTTTGTGTCAACCGGAATAGCGTGCTTTCGACCCCCTTCGTCGTGAGTTCGATATCCGGCAAATTTGCAATCGCGCTCGCTGCCAATCCGACACGGTAGTACAGCCAGAAGATTCTACGGTCACGCGCCGAAGCCACTTTCCTAAGACAGGAATCAATCTGTTCGATCAGGATTTGGCGATCCGGTGGGGCTGACATGTGCCTGGAGTCATTTCCGGAGTTTAGACGATCTTCTTCCAATGACTGCGTGATCGCGCCTCCACCCCGTTTCTTCGAACGAGCGGCCTTGAAGTAATCATGAACGAGATTAGCGGCAAAGACCTTTAGATACGCGTATACGGCGTCTGGCCGTTCCGCTTTGAATGTTCTCAACGCTTTCAATTCGTCAGCGCAAAGTTTGAGATAGGTCTCTTGAACAAGATCGTCAACCATCGAAGGATTACACTCCCCCCACTGCCGCGCGACCCGGGATACCACACGAACAATCAGAGGCTGAAACCTTCGAATGAACTCCGTCCACGCAAGTTCATTCCCTGGTTGGAAACAGGCAACGGCCAGTTCATCCGCTGATAGGATCGTGTAATCCACGCCCTTGTACGCCTCCGGTTGGGCAAGGAGTGTAGCCCAACGCTTGTCAAGTCACTAACCCGTTAACGAAACCCGCATAGCCAGCCTATCCGTCGCGTTTTGCCAGCGTTGTTTGGAAGACGACCCTCCACCTTGTTGTCTCGATTTTTCAACAAAGGGAACCTCGATCTGATGTCGTTCTTCTATCTGAACGGGACTTACCAGTCAGCAGCAATACATTTCTTTGACGCCATTGCAGGGGGCTTGTTTCCCCTCGTGTTCTTTGCGCGCGACCGTGCTTGGCTACAAAAACGCGAAGTCATGGAGACCCTAATGCAATCTAGCTTGAATCTTCAACCGCATTCTCACTGCTACGCGCACGCTCGTGCTGCTTCTTCCGCAGTGCTATTAGTGTGCGCCGCAGCGGCGTTGGGTGGTTGTACGGCTGTTCCTCTTGGTCGCATGCGGCCCATCGTGGCACCACCGAACAGCACTTGCGATGCGGGCAACGTGAGGCTCTTTGATGGAGAAAGTAGCAGCGAACTTCACTACGTCCTTCCCGACGGCATGCCAACCGGGAGATTTTCGGTCCAAACAGTCACAAACTTCGAACAATATCACGAACGAGTCCGTTCGATTCTGCGAGACAGAATCCCGGCGGGTCTCCAGGAGCACAAAGTCACAAACGCACTCGCTGACTTCCTGACATCCGTCTCCGCGGAGGCGCAGCTTCAAGCGCAGGCTTCTCGGGGCAGACTCGACAGCCGGACACTCGCAAACGAACAGGAATCCATCAGGAAACGCAGTGCACCGCTCAAGCTTACTCATCGCGAGATGAAGGATTTCAGTGACAAACTCTTCGATCTAAGCCTGAAGATTAGCTCCGCGTCGCTGACTGGGCTCCCCACTGATCACCCCGCTTCGATTGACAAGCAGGATCACGGAACCGCGCGGCCGCCTTTGGATAAGACTCTCGTCGCTTATTTGAGTGCTTACTATAAAGGACGATTTACCGACCGGTTAAGCGTAGTTTCGCCAAAGCCCAATATCTCCACTACAATTCCGGATTCCGAGATCGCCGCAGCCGAGACTGTGCTGCTGGAATTTGTGATGGACACGATTGATCCTACCCCGGTCATGGGCGACGACCCTGTTTCTTCAGTGAGCAGCACTACGCATTTCTATCCTGGCGACTCGACTGAAGAACCGACAGCCTTCGCAACAGGTCTCACCAAATATGTTCAGATTCCAAATCCGACTTCGGCCACTGATCCGTCCGTCTGTGGAATAACAACAAAAAATTCTTGGGTGCTGAAGGATCTCGCTAACGGTGCAGGTGATCAAGCGACCGCCGTAGGCGGCTTGATCGCCAATACGCCGGGAGGTGTTTCCTTGGGTCTCGGAATAATTGGCAAGATTTCGATCGGAGACAATCAGACTCTCAGCACGTTGGTGAAAACTGCCGCGTCGCGTGTTGCAACTCGCGCGGCCCTTGCGTCAACCTACTGGACACTGCGGAACGTCAAGTTCAATGTTCCAGACCCCTCCCCGAAATAGCGTCTAGCGGTCCGGGACGTTCGCCCAGTCGGGCGAACGTCCCGAACAACAATTTCTCGCTTTAGTGTCTCGGACGCTGGACGCGCTACGATCTTCGGAAACACCGAGCTCCACTGCCCGGGCTTGGCTATTGGGCGAAAAACCGTAGGCAAGAAGATCCCGATGGACCCGGTCTTCTCCTACCGTGCAATTTCGACTGATCGAGCCGAAGCCATACCTGCAAGTGTGTGTGCAAGTGCACATATTGCCGTTCTAGTGTCTTCTAAGCTATTTGCGTCTGGCGCCAGAGTGAGTTGGAAAGCGTTTTTGATCGTTTCGGTTCGCTTTCCTAGTCGGCCCACTCGGTGAGCCGGATGGCGCATCTGGAGTCCTGGAGAATGCCGTTCCGATTGGCAACAAGGAGCTCTTGGTGTTGGAACGTCCTAAAGGAAAGCTTTCTGGCGGCTACCGTATCGGCCTGATTGAGACGGGAGAGCTTGCCTCTGAAAATAGATCGCTTCGTGAAGTGGTCGCCCACAACACGCGATCGAACTCTCAACTATGCCACGCTGGAGTTCTGAGGATGGATAGCAACCACGTCTACCGAGCAAAAAAACTGGAAGCCTAAGTTTAACCCTTGGCTGATCGCCGGTACCGTAGCGCTTGCCGCCTTTATGGAGGTCCTTGATACTTCGGTTGCGAACGTCGCGCTGCCTCACATCGTCGGCAATCTGGGCGCTAGTACGGACGAAGGAACCTGGGTTCTTACCAGTTACCTGGTCTCGAACGCCATCGTTCTTCCCATGGGCGCTTGGGCCTCCAGCGTTATGGGGCGCAAGCGGTTTTTCCTTTCGTGCATCGCGCTGTTCACCGTTTCAAGCTTTCTATGCGGCATTTCGCCGACGCTGTCGATACTGCTGATGAGCCGCATCGTTCAGGGAGCTGGCGGAGGCGGACTGCAGCCGATGGCCCAAGCGATCATGGCGGATTCGTTCGATGAAAAGAAGCGGGGCCAGGCCTTCGCCCTTTATGGCCTGGTAGCGGTGTTAGCGCCATCGATTGGGCCAACCCTGGGCGGCTGGATCACCGACAACTACTCCTGGCGCTGGATTTTCTACATCAACATTCCAGTCGGAATTATTGCCTTCATCCTGGTTATGCATCTCGTGGAAGATCCGCCCTGGATGAAGGCCGATCGTTCCAATCTTGGAAAGCTTGACTATGTCGGTCTCGGTCTACTCACCGTGGCCATGGGCGGCATGCAGATCATGCTGGATAAGGGGGAAGAGAATAACTGGCTCGCCTCCAACTTCATTCGCGTATTTGCCGGTCTTTTTGTTTTCGGGATGATCGGGCTTATCTGGCGGGAGTGGTATGCCAAGAATCCGCTCATCAACGTTCGATTGTTCAAGTTTAAGAATTTTGCGATTTGCACGCTGCTCATGCTGATGGTCGGCGGAATTCTCAACGCCGCCACCGTCCTGCAGCCTCAGTTTTCCCAGCAGCTTCTCGGGTATACGGCGACGGTGGCCGGCGAAGCGCTCACGGGCGGCGGAATTGCACTTCTGATTCTCATGCCTCTGGCTGGGCTGGCGCTGGGAAAGTTCCCTGCCCGTAATCTGATTGCCGGCGGGTTTGTGGGTTTCGCCATTGCTTTTTATTACTCCTCGACTCACATCACGCTGGGAATCAGTTTCGGCTTTTCCACTTGGCTGCGCATTCTTCAAGTGGCTCCGATTCCGTTCTGCTTTATCGCGATCACCACCGCTGCCTATGTCGGACTGCCCAAGGAGGCCACCGACCAGGTTTCGGGCATCATCAACTTCGCGCGCAATGTTGGGGGGAGTGTCTTTATTGCCGTCACCGGAGCCATTGTCACCAACCGTTCGTTGTTTCATCAGTCCCGTCTCGCCGACAAAATGCAGATGGGGAATCCAGTTTTTGCGAATCGGCTGAATGCGCTCACGAATGCATACAGCGGCGTCAGTGGCGGTCAGGGCGCAGCAGCAATGGCTCAAGGGCAGATCTATAAGCAACTGAATCAGCAGGCGTCCGCGATGGGATATCAGGATATCTACAGAATGCTTTGCTGGGTTGCGGTCGTAATGATCATCTTTTCTTTCCTGCTGAGCAAAAACGATCCCGGCGAGAAAGCGCCGGCAGCAGGCTGAGGCCGCCGACGCGTGCTCGTACATGGAGAAAACTTGAAACTACGCTTAACGCGGGCGACCGAAACGACGGATCCATTTGCTGGCGTCATGTCGCAAAAACGCCCAACTCCGAACCCGGGAAGTGCAGCTTGACCCCTCGGCAATTCCGCGTGCGGCTGATTCCTGTTGTCACCCTTGCGACGGGCATCGCTTTGCTCTGCGTCGGCGCCTCCGCCCAACAAGCAGCGCCGGAGAACTCTTCGCTTCCGAAGGCCCAGCAGGTGACTCCTTCCGGCAGGGCGCCCAGCGCCGGCGACGTTCAAGCGGCGCAATCCTCCGACGGGAACGGAGGAAGTTCCAGCGTTAACACGGTCAACAGCACCATCCAAGTGTCGGGTCCTTATCAGGGCAGTATTCCCGACCCGAATGCACCGCACGGTCCGCTGACCCTGAATATCGCAGACGCGATCGGTCGCGGGCTTCGTTTCAACCTCGGCAGCGTCAGCGCGAATTCCTCGGTGAAGCAATTGCGCGGAGAGCGCCTGGCGGCGCTCAGTCAGTTGCTTCCGAATATTTATGCGACCGTGAGTGAAGCCGGAGCGAAAATCGATCTCGCTACGCAAGGCCTCAGCGCCGGAACATTTGGAAGTGTGGCGCTCCCCACGACCGTCGGCCCCTTTCATTATTACAGCGCGCTCGCCAATGTCAGCGAGAGCGTCAGCTTCACCGGGCTGCACAATTTGCGCCAAGCGCAAGCGTCTGCCGATGCGGCACTGATGAGCGCCGAGGACGCGCGCGAACTGATCACCCTCGCGGTCAGCGGAACCTACCTCCGAATTCTCGCCACCAAGGCGAACGTCGTCTCGCAGGAAGCCCAGGTAAAACAAGCGCAAGCGACATTTCGGCAATCGGAGAACCGTTACCTCGCAGGAACGAAACCGATAATCGACCGGAACCGCAGCTTCGTGGAATTTCACAGCCAGGAACAGAGACTTACTTCCTTACGCGGCGATTTCTTGAAACAGAGCATGCAACTCGCCCGGCTGATCGGCCTGCCCGCCGGACAAGTGCTCATTCTGAGCGAAGACCTGCCTGCCCACGTCTCGGAAGCACTCTCTCTTGAAGACGCGGTCAAGCTGGCGCTTGCGGACCGAGCCGATCTCAAGGCCGCGCGGTTGCAATGGAAGGCCGCAAGTGAAGCCCACAGGGCCTCAAAAGCGGAATACCTGCCGGCTCTCGGCATCACTGGAGACTACGGACTCGAGGGCGTAAACCCGAACAAAGGAGTCACGGTTTTTCAGGCTTCGGGCACCATCACCATCCCGATTTTTCAGAGCGGCCGCGTGAGAGCCGACGTGGAACAGGCCGACGCCGCGCTGGACCAGCGGAGAGCCGAGTACGCGGATGAACAGGGCCTCGTCGAACTGGATGTGCGGCAAGCCTATGTGGACTTCCAGGTGGCAACCGAGCAAATCGGGGTGGCGCAGGAAAATCGCAGAGTCGCTGCCGAAACTCTCACCGAGTCGCTCGACCGCTTCGCCGCCGGCGTTACCGATTCAGTAGAAGTCGTGCAGTCGCAGGAAATCGTCGCGTCGGCCGAGCGGGATTATGTCAGCAGCCTGTTCTCTCTGAATCTTTCCCGGATCAGTCTTGCCCGGGCTACGGGACAAGCCGAAAAATTCATTCCAAACATGTTGAAAGGAAATTGACCATGCCGACCGAAGAATTGAAAGGTCAAGAAACATCTGCGCCCGCTCAGCAGAACGGTGACAAAGCGGTTCAGCAGAAGCCGGGCGACCAGGAAAAAAAACCGGAAGACGCCAAACCTGCAGCTGGGAAAGCGGAAGTCGATGACCCGAACAAGAAGGGCGGCGACTCGGACAAGAAGGACGACGATGCCGAAAAAAAGAAGCCCTTGGACCCGGCTACAAAATGGCGCCGGATCATCATCGGAGTCGTCGTCGGGATTGTTGTTCTTGTGGCCGGCGTCGCATGGTGGCTTTATTCCCGCACCTACGAGTCGACAGACGACGCGCAAATCGACGGGCACCTCAATTCGATAGCTTCGCGCGTGGGAGGAACGGTAAGAGGCGTCTACGTCGAGAACGATCAGCCCGTAAAGGCGGGCCAAGCGCTCGTCGACCTTGATCCGCGCGATTACGAAGTGCAAGTCGCCCAGGCCCAAGCTGCCTATCAACAGGCCGTCGCACTCGAGGCGGCCGAGGGTCCCAATGTCCCGATCACGATGACATCTAACCGGAGCACGGTTGATGTCGATGCTTACGGTGTTACCAACGGAGACGCCGCGGTGGCGAGTGCCCAACACGACTACGACAGTAACAACGCCAAGCTCGATCAGGCCGAGGCGAATAACCAAAAGAGCCAGTCCGACCTGGTGCGCTATAAGCAGTTGGTCGACAAAGGAGAAATTTCACTGTCCGACTATGACCAGTACGTTGCAAACGCCGGTTCGGAGGCAGCGGCGGTTGAGGCCAGCCGATACGCGGCCGCGTCTTCTGCGAAAGTTGTCGACGAGCGAAGAGCGCAGTTGCGTCAGCAACAGAGCCGGCTTTCCGAAGACAAAGCCAATGCGCCGCGTCAGGTCGTGATTCGCCAGGCCACTGTCAACTCGCGGCGAGCCAGCGCGGACTCGGCGAAAGCGCAGCTCGATGCGGCCATTCTGAATTTAAGCTACTGCCATATCGTCGCCCCTGTCGACGGGATCGCAAGCCAGCGCAGCGCAGAAATAGGGTCCCGCATTTCGCAAGGCCAGCAACTTATCGTGCTCGTTCAAACGGCCGGTGTGTGGACGACGGCGAACTTCAAGGAAACACAACTGCGCAAGATGCATGTCGGCCAGCGCGTGAACATAAAAGTGGACTCGCTCGACGAATCGTTCGAAGGCCAGATCGAGAATATGCCCGCCGCGACCGGCGATCGCTCCAGCCTTTTTCCACCCGAGAACGCGACGGGTAATTTCGTCAAGATCGTTCAACGGCTGCCCGTGAGAATACGATTCAATCCGAATCAGCGGGATCTCGACAAGTTGCGCCCCGGCATGTCCGTTGAACCAAAAGTTCATTTAGATTGACGACGGCCCTTCGCGCCCCTTCGTCACCTGCGGAACAGGTGACTGTTCTGTTTAGCACAGATTCAAACTTCCTCGGTCAACGATACTTGCGTCCTCAAGTGAAGAGTGCGTGTTCAGAAGGCCGACGGAGTTCGGACTGGACCACAAAGTCGATTTATTAAGCTAAACCAGGAGACCACATGAAGATTCTAGTGACAGGTGGCACCGGCCGCGTTGGTTCGGAAGTTGTCAAGGAGCTACAGAGGCGCCACGCGGATATTCGTCTTCTGGTGCGAAAGAACGACGCCCCTGTGCCGGCGGGCGTTGAGGCCGCCATCGGAGATCTGCTCGATCCGGTGTCCGTCGAGAAAGCAATGCACGGAGTCGATAAGCTTTATCTGTTGAACGCCGTCCTCCCCGATGAACTGACGCAGGGATTGATCGCCTACGATCTGGCGAAGAAGTCGAAACTAAGCCATGTCGTGTATCACTCGGTCTTCCGCGTCGAGCACTTCAAGGATGTTCCCCACTTCGCCCCCAAGTTGGCGATAGAAGGCGCTTTGCGTGAGTTCGACATCCCGTTCACGATTATCCGCCCGAACTACTTCATTCAGAACGACGCAACGTTGAAAGATGCGCTTATGAAGACGGGAATCTACCCTATGCCTCTTGGCCAGGTCGGCATCTCTGCAGTCGACATCCGGGATATTGCCGAGGTCGCAGCGATTGCGCTCACCTGCGCCGGACATTTCGGCAAAACTTATAACCTTAACGGTCCCGAGGTCCTGAGCGGTCCCAAAATCGCGTCAATTTGGAGCGGTCTGCTGGGCAAGGAGATTCGCTATCCCGGGGACGACATGGATGCGTTTGAGCAGCAGATGCGCAAAACAGCCCCTTCTTGGTCAGCTTTCGATCTCCGCATGATGTTTCAAGGCTATCTCGAGCGCGGTTTCGTTGCTGAGGACGGAGACCTTGACACGTTGACGAAGTTGCTCGGGCATGCTCCCCGCCGATATGAAGATTTCGCCCGCGAGACGCTCTTGAAGTGGCAAGCGATGCCGAAGGCAGCGTACGAGCGAACGTTTCTGACAGGCGGAGCAACTTCAACGGTAAACGAGAAATTCATGTCTGGGGCGTGACCACCCACATCAGCGCCGTCTTCCCAAGCATCAGCGCCGTGCAGGAAGGCTTTCTCGTCTTTCAACGACATGGAAGAGCCCGGACGGCACCGCACGTCATTGGAAGTACGTCGCAGACAACGCTATTGTG
>Ga0302326_10014858_pt1 | contig 16424 bp, 12 predicted proteins | sample Palsa_T0_3_FD_202264 | JGI IMG/M metagenome (GOLD analysis project Ga0302326, IMG submission 202264) | Peat permafrost microbial communities from Stordalen Mire near Abisko, Sweden - Palsa_T0_3 | ecosystem: Environmental > Terrestrial > Soil > Palsa > Peat permafrost | place: Sweden: Abisko... | reverse complement strand
TCGAGCCCTGCTCATCCCGCGACGCCAGCACCTGCCTGTAAGCCTCGCGCCGATTAATCCCGCGCTCATGCGCCGCAATCTTCAGCGCGGATTTGTGGTCGACGCCCTTCTCGCGTTCGATCTGGGCCACCCGCCGCGCCAACGGAATTTTCAATCGCTCTACGTCATCATCCGCCGCCCCCACCGCCCCAGGATCTCCCGGCGCGATCACCACGGTGATCTCGCCCCGGGGAGGCGTCTCTTGAAATCGGGCGACTACTTCATCCAGCGTCCCACGCACAAATTCCTCATAAACTTTCGTCAATTCGCGCGCCACCGCCGCCCGCCGGTCTCCCAATATCTCTCGCGCGTCCGTCAGTGACTCGATCAGCCGGTGCGGAGCTTCGTAGAAAACCACCGACCGCGGCTCGTTCGCCAGCTCGCGAATCGCCTTGCGACGCTCGCCGCCGCGGCTAGGCAAAAATCCAACAAACGTAAACGCATCCGCGGGCAGTCCCGAACCGGTGAGCGCAGCAATCACCGCGGACGGCCCAGGCACCGGCACCACCGCCAGCCCCAGCTCCAGACACGCCGCCACCAGCCGATGGCCTGGATCGGAAATCGACGGTGTTCCGGCGTCGGTCACCAACGCAACCGTCGCGCCGGCGGCGATCTCCGCGGCCAGCTTCGGCGCGAGCGCTACTTCGTTATGCTGGTGATAGCTCACCTGCGTGGCGTGAATATCGTAGTGGGCGAGAAGCTTGCGCGTGTGCCGGGTATCCTCGCAGGCGATTTTGCCGGCCTCGCGCAGGATACGCAACGCGCGCAGGCTGATGTCTTCGAGGTTGCCGATCGGTGTTGCCACCAGGTACAGGCAGCCGGTTTTTTTCTGGGTATCGTCGGTCATCGTCGAACGCGCCTGCGAACACGCATTTTCTACTGCGCCAAGGCTAGCACGCTAGGCGCCACGAAAGAAAACTCGGTCCGCTACGTGCGTGAGTACCGTGGTAGCCTGGCAATCGCGGCGAAAAAAACTCCCAATCACGCAACTCCTCTCGCTGATATGTGCGCCCGAAACGACGGATCAGCGAGCGCTTATCACGCGGCCATCCGAGCCCACCGGGCAATTGCAAACGTGCGCGCTACCGAAGCGCGTGATAGAATTTTTTCGTACCCTGCGTATATCGCGTGAAACGAGAGGAGTTTTGAATTGCCCCTGTATGAATACAAGTGCGGCAAGTGCGGGCATCGCTTCGAGAACATCGAAAAGGTCGACGCGCCAGTCGTAAGGAAATGCCCAAAATGCGGCGCCAAGGCCGAGCGCATGATGTCGGCCCCGGCGATCCAATTTAAAGGCACTGGCTGGTACGTTTCCGATTACGGCAAATCCGGCCAAACCAAAGGCGGCGATAAGTCGGAATCGAAGTCGGAAGCTAAGACGGACAGCTCTTCCGAATCGAAGCCTTCCGAATCGAAGTCCTCCGAATCGAAATCCTCGGAATCGAGCAGCACGCCAGCAGCCTCGGCAAAGGAGTCGTCCTCGTCGAAGGAATCGTCCTCACCGAAGGAATCATCTGCGTCCAAGGATGCAAAGGATTCCCGGAAAAAAGGGAAGTGATTTGCCCAGCGGGGAGCCGCGCGGGGCGGGCTCACTCCGCGCGGTGACGGCTGCCGGCCTTGCTACATCAGGCCTTGATCGTTTCCATAATCATATTGCGCAAATAATCTCGAAAGTCGCTGCCCAGCGAAGGATTCTGCAGCGCCAGCTCCACCGTAGCGATCAAAAATCCAAGCTTGTCGCCGGCGTCGTAGGAATGTCCCTGATGGATCGACGCCCACAGCCCCGGATCGAGCGCTACCTGCCGCAGCGCATCGGTTAGCTGAATCTCGCCGCCCGAGCCGGGCTTGGTTCCCTCGAGGTAATCGAACACTTCCGGCGGCAGCACGTAGCGCCCGGTCACCGCGAGGGTCGATGGCGCGTCTTTCGCCTTCGGCTTTTCCACCAGATCGCGAATCTTCAATAGCGTTCCGCCGCGGCGCCCCTCGCTGTCCATTTCAGCGTCGACGATTCCGTACAGGTGTACGCGATCCCTGGGCACGTCCTGAACGATGATCGCGCCCTTGCCGGTATCCTCATAAATCTCGATCAGCGCTCGCGTCGCGGGCTGTGCGCCGGTCATGATCACGTCGCCCAGCAGCACCGCAAATGGCTCATCGCCTACCAGGTCGCGCGCGGTCAGCACCGCGTGCCCCAATCCCAGTGCCTCGCTCTGCCGCGTGTAGCTCAGGCGAATCCCGCCACTGATCTGCCGGACCATTTCCGCGAGATCCGGTTTTCCCCGGTCTTCCAGGAAGCGTTCGAGCTCTGGCGCGGAATCGAAGTGATCCTCGATCGCATTCTTGCGCCGGCCGGTCACGAAAATAACGTGCTCGATCCCCGACGCGATGCACTCCTCCACCGCGTACTGAATGAGCGGCTTATCCACCACCGGCAGCATTTCTTTCGGCATGGCCTTGGTCGCGGGCAGGAACCGCGTGCCCAAGCCAGCCACCGGCAGTACAGCCTTTCGAACGCGTCGCTTTCGGGAAGTCATGTCGGTGTTCTCCGGTCTGTCAGGGGAAAAGGTTAGCGCCCAAAGGCAAGTTCGTCAAATTAATGCACGCTAATTATTCGTTTTTCCGCGATGTGCTAACATGAATCCGCTGGCATACATTCTTCCGGCACACTTTCCGCCTTGACACTTTCATCCGACTCCGGCCCCTTCATTCTCGGCATCGAATCCTCGTGCGATGAGACCGCCGCGGCCGTGGTTGCTTCCGGCAGGACAATTCTTTCCAGCGTGGTTTCCTCGCAAATTGATATTCATCGTAAATTCGGGGGCGTGGTGCCGGAACTCGCCTCGCGCGAACACCTGCGCCAGATCGTGCCGGTAGTGCGCGAAGCTCTCGAGCAGGCCAACGTGGGCCTGGCCGATCTCGATGCCGTCGCGGTGACCCAGGGGCCTGGTCTGGTCGGCGCGTTGCTGGTCGGCATTACCTACGGCAAAGCGCTCGCCTCCGGTCTGGGTAAACCACTCATTTCGATAAACCATCTCGAGGGGCACGTCCACGCCGTTTTTCTGGAGGCCCACTCCGAAGCGCGCCGCCCCAAGCTACCGGCGGTGTGCTTAATCGTTTCCGGCGGGCACACCATCCTGTATTCCGTAGACTACGAAGCTTCCTCTCGCGACCGGGCGGCGGACTCTGCGCCGCCGCAGCGTTTTGTCTATTCGCACATTGGCGGCACCCGCGACGACGCCGCCGGCGAAGCGTATGACAAAGTGGCCCGCATGCTCGGCCTTGGATATCCCGGCGGACCGGTGATCGATCAGCTCGCCGCGGACGGTAACCCGGAGGCCATTCGCTTCAACGATCCGAAGATGAGCGGCAATCCTTACGATTTTAGTTTCAGCGGGATCAAGACCGCCATGCTCTATCATCTGCGCCGCCATCCGGAATTTGAACCGGAGGTCGCTGCACGCAAGGAAGCCCTAGCGCGCGGCGAACGCCAAGCCGCGCAACTGCGGCCCCTCTGTTCGCCAGCCACGCTGGACCTGATCGCCAGCTTCCAGAATTCCGTGGTGAACAATCTGGTCACGCGCTCGCTCGGCGCCGCCGAACAGTTCCGCGCAAAGTCCGTGCTGGTTTCGGGAGGAGTGGCAGCGAACCGGCAGCTTCGCCGGACCTTCGAAGAACAAGCGCGGAAACGCCGGCTGGAGGTTTTCTTCCCCAGCCGCCGGCTATCAACGGATAACGCTGCCATGATCGCGGCGGCAGCCTACCCCAAGTATCTGGCCAAGGACTTCGCGGACGGAAGCCTGAACGCCGAACCGAATCTTCCGCTCGCGTAGATTTGCGTTACACCCAGGCGCGCGCCGAATCCCAGAACACCTGTCCGAGCTTAGACCGGCACCTCGTAAGCGTAAGCCAATCCGTCCTGGCTAACCGCGTACAGTTTAGTTCCATCCCCGCTCCAGCGAATATCCACCACGCCTTCGGCAGGGCACTCGTCGAGCACTGTTCCGTCCGCAAGATTCGCAACGAATAGCCGCCCCTTCGCGGAATTTTTCAACCACGAAGCAAAGCATCCCGCGATCGGCAGCGTGGGATGGCAGCGGCACAATTCCGCCGCGAACGGCAGCGGGCTAGTTTCGCGCGATGCCAAGCTCAGCCGGAAAGCCTGCCCCGAAGCGCAATACACAACGTGCTCCGAGCCGCTACTCCAGGTGACGTCGGTGATGTGGCCTTGCCCGGGATGAATATCAGCCAGCCGCAGCGAGGGCATTCTGGCCAGCAACAAATAATCGTCGGCCCAATCACCATCGATTTCCGCCACCGCTGCCAGCCAGTCGTCGGTGGGGCTTATCGCCATTCGGCCGTAGTTTTGAAATTGTCCCGCATCTTCGGCGGCGTCATTCCCTGGCCGCGCCGCGATCCAGTCGGCCACGCCGATTTCCCCGGCGGTCCGGCCGAGCGAAAGCTCTTGCCCATGCGCTGCATGCCACACCGGGATCGAGGAAAAATCCCCCGCCGCGAAACTGGCCGCAAAATAATTGCCGCTTTCGCCCCATACCAGCGAGTCCGGCGCGTGATCCGATGAAAGCAACAGACGCACGTGCGATTTGGCATGCACGTCCAACAAATGCAGTTCTCGCGAACCGTCGGGCGATCCGGCCACGATGTACCTTCCGCAGGGAGACCACGCAAACGACGCCCGCCGGTCCGGATTCTCCGGCGGTTGATTGAACGGAACATCCAGATTGAAAGCCGGCACGTTCAACTCAATATCGAAAATCGAAATTCGCGCGCGTCCGGCGCGGGCATCGTAGGAAGTAGCGCATACTTGGCCGCTGGGCGACACGGCCAGCTCACTCATCCGCCGGGTAAAGAGCTTTTTGATCAGCCAGTTGGAATCGCGCGCCAAATCGCGCAATCCCCGCCGCACCAGCGCCGCAGACTGTGTAGCCAGCGCGCGGCTAGCCCGCTTGGAGATTGCACTCTTTCCGGATTTGGATGTCGTCCGCGGGCGGGTCATGACGCCACCTCCATCGGCTGTTCTTCCAGTCGCCGCTGCAGAATTCTGGACTGCTCCTCGACTCGCCTGGCCATTTCCTCAAACATGTCCCGCCCCGCGCGTTGTGCTTCTTCCCAGCGCACCCGCAGTTGGAAAATGTCGGAACGAATGATCTGCTCGGTCTCCGCTTCGATCTCTGAAATCCGATTGCGCGCCTGGCTGATCTGCCGGATCACCCGGACCAAATCCGCGCCGGCCCCTTCGCCTTTCACGGCTTCGGGGCTGGCTTCATAATCCGCGAGAAGCGTGTGCAGCCGGTCCACGTGGCCTGCCTTGTAGGCGGCATTCGCCGCGGCCATCAGCGTTTGCCGCTTGGCTCGGTCGGCACGATCGGAGGTCAGGTCAGGGTGTACCCGGCGGGCAACTTCCCGGTACACACTCTTGATCTCCGCCGTGGGTGCGAAAGTTGGCGGCGCCTCGAGGCCCTCGGTTCCGGCGGCCGCCTGCGACTCGTGCGCGCGGGCGCGAGCTTCGTCCGCGGCCCGGTGCAGACGTTCCTGGCCCGGGTCACGCTCCACCATTTTCTCGGCCAGCAGCGCCTTCAGCTCATCCAGCTCCGCGTAGCGCAAGCCCACCTGCCGCAAGTATTGCCGCTCAAACGAGGAGAGCTCAGCCTGGACGTTGGTCAGGCGCAGCTCGCGATCCGCCAGATCGGACTCCAGCCGGGTCCGCTCCAAGCGCTTGTCGTCGAGCTCCTGCTCCTCCGGTTTCGCGCGCCGTGCTTTGTGTGTAGTCATCTATTCCGTCACCTGTCGGCAGCGAATGGCCCCGCTGCCGTTTGGTACTAGCCGATGTTTCCCAACAACAATTGTATTCGGTGCGAAAATCAGACGGGGCGAAACGTCGAATAAGTTTCCAAAACAGACAATCCGTTCACCTTCGGGGGGCTCCTCGCGAGCTGCTTTGCCCTCGGGGGAGGCTGAGAGTTGCGGGCGGGCGTGTAGCTATTGAGACGCGGTGCGGGTGTCGCGCAGGAGAACTACGTCGGAGATAGCATGCCTGCGGACGACGCCAAGCGATTTGCCGTCGGGGGAGAATTGGAAAGTACGAATCTGATCCGACGTGAAGTTGGTCAACCAATGACCCGGCGAGCCATCCAGCGGCTGTGCCCACACGTTGCCCACACCGTTTTCGACCGTATCATAAGCGACCGCCTTTCCGTCCGGAGTGATCGCTATGACCGCACCCATGTCAGGACGGGGATCGATATATTTCGTGGACGCTTCGGAGTTCGCGTTTACGTCCACCAGAGCAACCCTGCGCGTGCCCGTTTGGGTGGCCGCATCGCTGGTCGTCGCGACCTCCGCCATCCACCTACCGTCGGGCGAAAAATTCGCTGCGCCCGCCATGTATCCGTTGGGGACTGCGGTAGCCCTGATGAGCTCCGGAGCGCCCCCCTCGATGGGCATCTTCATATCCCGGGATGTAGTGAAATCAAAGTAGTAAAAGGATGCTGCATCCGGTGAGCAGAGTGGATATCGTTCATCTTTACCAGTGGTGAGTTGCTTGGGACGAGATCCATCCGCGTCCATGCGCCAGATGTTGTGGGACGTCTTTCCTTCCCGCAGATACGTGCTGAAAAGAATTGGCCCGCCTCGGCTGCAAACCGACAACGCAAATATTGTTTCCGACGGATCGTTCAGGAGCGTCGCTTGGTGGCTACCGTCGGCCGACATTCGCAGGATCGACGTTGAGGTCGCGACGATCAAATCCCCATGGTTGTCCCATCCCACGTCGCGGACTTCGGCCTGGTTGGGGAGGCCCGAAACCGCCGCAGGAGCCGCCTTGCTGGTCATGGGCTGGAGGAAAAGCGAATCAGACTCTTGCTGCTGAATCGAGACCATCGTCTTGGCGTCGGCGGAGAGACTTACGGTTCGATAGCCGCGGGTGTCGTTGGTCAGCGATTGGAACCGGCCGCCGGGATAGGAAACGAAGCCGATTTGGTGGTTGGTCGAACCCGAGGAGCGATAGTTCACCAGCAGGCCGCGCCCATCGGGAGTCCACGCCAAGTCTGAAAAAACCACGTCCGGAAACGAAGTAAGCGGTGCGTCCTTGCTGCTGGCCAGTTCGAAGGTGCTGATCTGACCTTGGGCATTGCGTTGGGAGTATGAAATAAAGGCGATTCGCTTCCCGTCGGGCGACCAGGAGACCGCGTCGGGCATTGGAAGCGGAGCGATCTGCAGAATCTTTTCGTCGTTTCCGTCCAGATTCGACGAAAGCAGGCGATACTTGCCCGGTTCTGGATCGTTGGCGCGCATGTACCCCATGCGCTTGCCGTCCGGCGAAAAGGTCGGACCGGCGTCCACATCACGCAGCAAGAGTTGCGGCGTGCCGCCGAGTACCGGCATTCGATACACACGGAATTCGTTCGCGCTGGCATCGGTCGCCTTGCGGTAGAAGATGTAGCTCCCGTCCGGAGAAAACCCGGGGCTGAGAATCATACGAGGGTCAGGATCGAGCACCTGGGTGTTGCTGCCGCTCGGCACATTGCGAAGCCACAGGCCCTGTCTTCCGTTGTCGTCAACCACGCTTACGACATATTTCCCGTCTGGCGAAATCCCCGCGAGAGCTGCCTTGCCCGAGTTCGTAACTTGGGTGACGGCGAACGTTTGAAACGGGATGGTCACGGTTCGATTCGCGAAGAGTGCATACAGGCCGTAGCCTGCTGCGGCTAGCACGATCAGCCCAACCACCAGCCCTGCGGTTAGCCCCAGTTTGTGCTGCTTCGCCGCAGCAACCACCGCCGAACTGCTGGACCCGTGCGACGCTTCGCTTTGCTTCTGCACTCCCACCCCGCTGTCAGCCCGAACCGCAGATACCTTGGAGGAGGAACCGAGGTTGGTCCGGGCAGATGACGATGTCGGGGTGGAAGGCAGATTCTCGCCTTCGCCCGAACGGACATCGTCAGAGGACTGTTGGACGACGGATGCGGACTTGCCTGTGTCGGTGTCCCGCTTCAGCCGCTGCAGCTCCGCTTTCATATCCGAGGCATGCTGATAACGCAGATTGCGGTCTTTCTCCAGCGCCCGATTTATGATTCTCTCCAAATCGGTGGGCATGTCGGGATTCAGCCGCAGCGCAGCCATTGGGGCGCGTTCCAAAATCGCATGGAAGATCACGCCGGGACTTTCTCCCCGGAAGGGCAGCGTCCCGGTAGCCATTTCGTAGAGGACCGCTCCGAAAGAAAACAGGTCGGTGCGGGCGTCCAGATCCTTGGCGCGCACCTGCTCGGGCGACATGTAAGAGACCGTGCCGACCGCGGTTCCCGGACTGGTGAGGTGTTCCGGATTCACACCCGCGATTTCATTGGTGGCAAGGGTCGCGTCTGAAGCCACCCCTTCGCGCTTGGTGGTCAGCTTAGCTAAACCGAAATCGAGAATTTTCGCGTGACCTCGTTTGGTGACGAAGATGTTGGCGGGCTTGATGTCGCGGTGGACGATGCCTTCGCCGTGAGCGGCGTCGAGCGCGTCGGCAATTTCGATGGCCAGGTTGAAGAGAGTCTCTGTTTCGATCGGGCGGCCGCCGATGAGGTGCTTCAGGGTTTGGCCGTCCAAGAATTCCATAACGATATAGGCGCGGCCGTTTTCTTCGCCGATATCGTAAACGGTGCAAATGTTGGGATGGTTGAGTGCGGAAGCGGCTTCGGCTTCGCGGCGGAAGCGTTCCAGCGCCTGCGGGTCGCGTGCCAGTTCTTCTGGAAGGAATTTAAGGCCGACGGGACGATGGAGCCGAGTGTCCTCGGCCCGGTAAACCACACCCATCCCACCGCCGCCCAGCTTCTCGACGATGCGGTAGTGTGAAATGGTTTGGCCGATCATGGCTCGCCGAATGCTCCTGGCGACGCATCTTAGGCCGTGCTTCAGGCCAAGTCAATGTGCGCACATTCTGTCCGAGGTTGAGCGAAAGGTCAGCTCCCGGATGGTCGGCAACTCGGTAATTCCGCCTGCATCTTGCGGTTCCCCTTCGGAAAGCAACGTTCACCTGGCTGTGTAATCGGCTTGCCAGACCAGCGCCTGGCTGTGCCCTGATTCCAGTTCCGCGGGGTTCGCCGTGAAGAAATCAGGCCTGTGAATCGGGCGCCAGCAGCAGGATCTTCCCGATACCGCCTTTCTCCCCTAGCACATGTGCCGCCGCCGCATCACGCAACGGCATCCGGCGACCAATCGGCAGAACGAACTTGCCATCGCGCACATCATCGGCAAACTCGCGCATCTTGGATGGATCAGGCTTCGTGAACACACGCGCAATCTTTACCGCCGTGTTTTGCGCCGCCGCGCTTTCCGGCAATACACTGGTGTAGCCAAAGGAGCCGCCCGGCTTTACCTTCGCGATCAACTTCGCGGCAACGTCGCCGCCAACCGTATCCGCAATTGCATCCACCAAGCGGAAGTTCTTGATCGCCTCATCATCATCGATCGCCAGCACGCCAGAGACACCGAGGGAGCGCGCGTCATCCAGCTCTTTCTCGCGAACACCGACTATCACCTGCGCGCCGATCTTCTTCGCGGTATGCACCGCCGCACGCCCAACACTGCCCAGCGCTCCTGTTATCAGAACAACCTGTCCCTTTTGCACTTTTGTCGCAACGCGTACCAACTGGTCTCCGGTGAGTGCAATCAGCGGGATCGCCGCAGCGTCCGCTAAGTCCACGCCATCCGGCAGATGGGCCACGTCGGAATCGTCCACGGCGACCAACTCGGCATAGGTCGCGTGGGATAGCGCCAGAACGCGGTCCCCGGGCTTGAAGTGCTTCACATTTGCGCCCACCGCCCGTACCACGCCGCTCACGTCGCGTCCCAGAATTGCAGGAAACGACAACGGAGAATCCTTCTGTCGCACCCCTGAACGTATTTTCCAGTCAATCGGATTGACGCTCGCCGCAGCCGCCGCGATGAGTACCGTATCTCCGCTAATCTGCGGTTCGGGAACGTTGTCTTCAAATTTCAGCTTCTCAGGACCGCCGTACTCGTGTAGCACCACTGCCCTCATCGTGTATCTCCCATGTTGGTCCGCAGACCTCGCAACGCCAGCACTACGATACCATCGCCGATCGTGGAATTCATTTCTCTCACCTCACCCGTAAGACAAGTTGTGCTGACGCGCGGTTGCAACGCGTCAAACTGAAATTCGTCCTGGTGCGCGGTCCATTTTTTACTTACGTTTTCCTCTCCTGTAACATCACAGTCGTGAAGCCTTTGGAGTTGCTCGGCCAGGCGCTTTCTCGAGACGGTACCGTCCTGAAGCTGATCCGTCGCAGCGACGAGTACTTCATTCTCGCCAATGGGAAGAGCCTTATGTCCAGCCTCATGCACGGCTCGGAGGAGGCGCTGGCGACGTTTGCCTGCGGACGCGCGCGCACCCTCGAGCAGCCAAGCGTGCTCATTGGCGGCCTCGGTATGGGTTTCACGTTGCGTGCGACGCTCGATATACTCCCACCGGACGCGACGGTTGTGGTCGCCGAGCTGGTGCCCGCGGTGGTCGAGTGGAATCGTGGCCCGCTCGGACCGCTGGCCGGGCAGCCGCTGAACGATGCGCGCGTGCGGGTCGAGCTCGATGACGTTGCCGTCACCCTTAGTTCACATCGCGGCCAGTTCGATGCGGTGCTGCTTGATGTGGACAATGGCCCGGCCGCTTTGAACGCCTCGTCGAACAACGCCGGGCTCTACGACGACCGTGGAATCGCCGCCGCTTTCGCGGCTCTTAAGATGGACGGGGTGTTGGCCGTTTGGTCGGCTCGGGAGGATCGGAAGTTTGAGCAGCGCTTGCGCCATGGCAGGTTCGCCGTCGAGGTGCAGCGCGTGCGCGGTCGCCTGAAAAAGGGCGGCCCCCGCCACACCATCTTTCTGGGTCACAAATCCCCGGGGTGGTGAGAGCGGAGAATTTCACTCTTCTATCGCCACTCCAGCGTCAGTTCCATCTTGAGGTTGCCCCGACGGACCGTGTAGCGGTCGTCAGGACACCGCACCTCTCAATCGTGTCACAATCCTTTCGCCAGGCTCCACAAAACCACCGAAGTAGTCCCTTTTCTCTGCCAGCACAAAATGCTAGCCTCGGAAAGCCATGAGCGCTCTAGCTAAATTGTGCGGTACGCACGAAACGGGGCGAGTTACCGAACTGTCGAAATCCGCAAATCTCCTCCTACAAACGTATGAAAACAAACGACCGGGATCGAGAACCCGAATCGCGGCACGCGTAGAGATTGAATTCCGGATGTACATGAAAAAAAACGGGATAAAATTTCTGAATCGCGGCAAAATCACGTTTTCGCCCTGCATCCGCAAAATGCGAAGCGCGCCGAGGCGACCCAGGTCATCGTTTTTTTTTCGCCGGGTCCCGGCCGCCAGCCCTCTCGGCCCGGCGGGCGGGCTAGCTCTAGGTCTAAGAATTTGAATCACTTGCACATTATTGACTCCCACACCGGTGGGGAACCCACGCGGATCATCGCAGAGGGCTGTCCGGACCTCGGATCAGGCTCGATGGCCGAACGCCTCGAGCGCTTCCGATCGAACCACGATGACCTGCGCCGAGCGCTGGTCACCGAACCCCGCGGATTCGAGGTGATCGTTGGCGGGATTCTCTGCCAGCCAGTGGACCCGTCCGCGGCGGCCGGAATTATTTATTTCAATAACGTCGGATACCTCGGCATGTGCGTGCACGGCACGATTGGTTTGATTGTGACGCTCGCTTACATGAAAAAAATAGGCGTCGGCAAACATGTCATTGAAACTCCGGTCGGATTGGTCACCGCGACGTTGCATGAGTCCGGAGACGTGAGCGTACTGAATGTCGCCAGCCGCCGCACGGCGTCGCATGTGGCGGTGGAAGTTCCCGGATACGGGGTGGTTCGTGGCGACGTGGCGTGGTCCGGAAATTGGTTCTTTCTCGTGAAAGAGAATGCGCTGGAATTGAGCATGAAAAATATTGCCGCGCTCACCGATTTCACCTGGGCAATTCGCGGCGCGCTCAACGAGAAAAAAATCTTCGGCTCCGACGGTCACGAAATCGATCACATCGAGGTTTACGGTCCTTCCACCATTCCGGGAGTGCACAGCAAAAATTTCGTGATGTGTCCGGGCAAGGAATACGATCGCTCGCCGTGCGGAACTGGCACCAGTGCCAAGCTCGCGTGCCTTTACGCCGACGGAAAACTCAAGCCGGGCGAAATTTGGCGGCAAGAAAGTATTGTCGGAAGTGTTTTCGAGGGCCGCGTTCACATCAAGGATGGCGAGATTTATCCGGAGATCACCGGCTCTGCGTTCATCACTGCGGAGGCGGACATGATTATCGACCCGCGGGATCCTTTTCGCTACGGGTTGGCGGGATGAGTGTCACCGCGGACGTGATCATCGTCGGCGCGGGCATCGTTGGCGCCGCGTGCGCGATGGAATTGGCGAAAGAAAAATTCCGCGTTACCGTGGTGGACGGTAGTTTCGCCGCTTCCGGGGCTACTGCCGCGGGAATGGGTCACGTTGTAGTGATGGATGATTCCGAAGCGCAATTTGCCCTCACCCAATATTCCGTGGCGCTCTGGCGCGAACTCAGCGCGGAGCTTCCTGACGATTGCGAGTATCAGACGCCCGGCACGGTATGGGTGGCCGCCGACGCGGATGAAATGGCTGAAGTCGTGGGCAAGTCGGCCTACTACCTCGAACGCGGCGTCGACGCGCACATCCTGGACGCGCAGGCCTTGCACGAAGCCGAACCTAATCTCCGTGCGCAGTTGCCCGGCGGTCTACTCGTACCCCAAGACGCGGTCCTGGATGCACCGAGCGCCGCGAAATTTCTTTTGAGTCGCGCCGTCGAATTCGGTGCGTCCACTCGCTTGGGATGCCACGCCGTTTCCATGGGGATGGGAACTGTACGACTCAGCGATGGCGCGTCGCTTTCCGCGAAATGTTTAATCAATGCGGCGGGATCGAATGCTGCTGCGCTCACCCCTGGAATTTGCATCAAGCCGCGCAAAGGGCATCTGGCAGTTACCGATCGCTATCCGGGAACGGTCCACCACCAAGTGGTGGAGCTTGGCTATTTGAAGAGCGCACAGTCGGTCAATACTGACTCCGTGGCCTTCAACGCGCAGCCGCGAAAGACCGGACAGATCCTGATTGGATCGTCGCGGGAATATGGCGTCGAGTCCACCAAACCTGATCCGGCTATGATGGCGCGGATGCTGCGGCGCGCTTTCGAATTTATGCCTGTGCTGGAAAAACTCTCCGTCGTCCAGGTGCGTGCGGGCTTCCGCGCGGCCACGCCAGACAAGCTGCCGCTCATCGGTGTGTGGCATGAGGATGATTCGGTGATCCTGGCTACCGGGCACGAGGGCCTGGGGATTACCACGTCGCTGGCCACCGGCCGAATCGTCGCGGATGGATTGCTGCAGCGGCGATCGGCGATCGCGACCGAGCCGTATAGCCCCTCGCGGAGAATATCAGGAGCTATGCATGGCTGAAAATATTTGGGTACGCGTTAACGGAAGTCCGCTCGCGGTCTGAGTTCATCGAATGGAGAAGCTCAATGAAATGGACGGGGGTAATACCCGCGATGACCACCTGCTTTCGGGAGGATGGTCAGATCGATCACGGATTTGTGGCCCAGCACTGCCGCTGGCTGGTGGACAACGGTTGCGCCGGCATTGTCACTCCCGGCTCACTGGGCGAGGCAGCCACGCTTTCATTTGATGAGAGAAAATCCGTTCTGCAGACCTGCGTGCGCGCGCTAAAGGGGCACGGTTCGGTGGTTGCCGCGGTTTCATCGCTCTCCACGTCCGAATCGGTAGCGTTCGCGAAGGCTGCCGCGGAAATCGGTTGTGACGCCTTGATGGTGCTTCCGCCGTACGTCTACCTCGGCGATTGGGCGGAGATGCGCGCGCACGTCGGAGCCGTCTTCCAGGCCACGCCGCTTTCTTGCATGCTCTACAACAATCCCGTTACCTACGGTACCGATTTTCTCCCCGAAAATATTGAGGAGCTGGCCGGCAGGTACTCCAACTTCCAATCGGTGAAGGAATCGAGCATGGATGCGCGCCGGGTGAGCGCGATCCGCGCGCTGGCCGGCGATCGCTTGGACGTTTTTATCGGCGTTGATGATGCGATACTGGAAGGCATCGCGGTCGGAGCAGTCGGATGGATAGCCGGATTGGCCAACGCTTTCCCGCGGGAGGCGGTGGACCTCTTCGAGTACGGCCGGGCCGGGAAGTCCAAGGAAGCTTTTGAGCTGTATCGCTGGTTCCTTCCGCTGTTGCGGCTGGACACGGTTCCGAAATTTGTGCAGCTCGTCAAACTCGTTCAGCAGGAAGCGGAAGTGGGCAACGCACGCGTCCGCGCGCCACGCATGGAAATCACCGGCAGCGAACTCGAGGCCACACTCCTCGTGATTCGCCAAGCCATCAAAACTCGGCCGCAGCGCGCAAGCACGGCTTTCACACAATCCAAACAGGCGGGTACCTAGAATGGAATTGACAGGAAAAAGTCTGATCGCATCGCTGCCAGGCAGCGACGGCAAAACGTTTCGCGCTTTCGAGCCGGCATCCGGCGCGCCGCTCGAGCCGGCGTATCACTCCGCTTCCGCTGCGGATGTGGAGGCTGCCGCGCAGAAGGCCGTCGAGGCTTTCGCGCAATTCGGCCGAGCATCCGGCGCCGCTCGCGCCGCTCTCTTAAATCAAAGTGCGGCGAACATCGATGCCCTCGCCGAACCCTTGATCGAACGCGGCCACCAGGAATCCGCTCTACCCAAGCCGCGCTTGAAATCCGAAGTGGGCCGCACCTCGGGCCAGCTCCGGCTCTTCGCCAAAGTTGTCCAGGAAGGTTCGTGGGCCATGCCGTGCATCGACCGCCCCGATCCCGCGCGCAAGCCTCCCAAGCCCGACCTTCGTTCCTGCCTTCGTCCTATCGGACCGGTAGTTATTTTCGGCGCTAGCAATTTTCCGTTAGCGTTCAGCGTTGCCGGAGGAGACACCGCGTCGGCGCTGGCCGCGGGCAATCCGGTAATCGTGAAGGCGCACCCCGCGCATCCCGGCACCAGCGAACTCGTGGGCGCGGCGATCCGCGACGCGATCCGCGAATGCGGCATGCATCCCGGCGTATTCTCTCTGCTCTTCGACTCCGGAGTTTCCGTCGGCGTAGCCTTGGTTCAACATCCCGCTGTGAAGGCGGTGGGATTTACCGGCTCGCTCGCGGCGGGCCGCTCTTTGTTTGACCTGGCGGCGAAACGCGCCGAACCGATTCCAGTTTACGCCGAAATGGGCAGCACCAATCCGGTGTTCGTCCTTCCGGGTGCGCTGGCCGCACGCTCGCAGGAACTCGCCGCGCAGCTTTTCGCTTCGGTCACCATGGGCGCGGGGCAATTTTGCACTAAACCCGGATTGATCTTTCTCTCGAAGCAGTTGCCTGCGGCGGATTTCGTCCGCGTGATGCAGGAAAAAGTTTCACAGGCCGCTCCGTTCACGATGCTCACGTCCGGAATTCGCAACGCATTCGCAAAGGAAATCCAGGCGCGCAGCCATCGCACGGGAGTCACACTGGCCGCCTCGGCGCCAGCGGCAGCATCCGGCGAATCGTTCACCGCGGTGGCTTCGGTCTTTGAAACCGATTTCCCAACGTTTCTGGCCGGTTCCGACCTATCTGCCGAAGTTTTCGGTCCTGCAACGCTGCTGGTTCGCTACGACGATCCCAACCAGTTGCTCGAAGCGGCACGCGGTCTGACGGGTCATCTGACCGCAACCCTATTTGCGACCGACGATGACGTCCGGAAATATCCGGAGCTCATCGCCATCCTCGAAAACAAAGTGGGCCGCATCGTCTTCAACAGCGTGCCGACCGGCGTGGAAGTAACTCACGCCATGATTCACGGCGGACCATATCCGGCAAGCACCGATTCGCGCACCACTTCCGTAGGCTCGCAGTCGATCTTTCGCTTCGCCCGCCCGGTCTGCTACCAGGATTGCCCGGACGCAGCGCTCCCGGCTGAGCTGCAAAACGCGAATCCTTTAGGTGTCTGGCGAATGATCGACGGGGAACTGACGCGCCAACCGGTATGACGCGCGCGAGGCGCTTGCGTTGACGCTGCGCCGAGCATCCGTTACGATAAACGAGAACTGGGCGGTTAGCTCAGCGGTTAGAGCATCCCGCTTACACCGGGAAGGTCCGCGGTTCAAATCCGTGACCGCCCACCATCCCAGCGTCTTCCAAGCTACTTCGCGCCTGGTACGTACACCTTATCGGCTGAGACGAGCTCGGCATTCGGCACTTCGGTTCCCAGTCTGACCCGCTGATAGGCTGCCTTCTTCTCTGGTGTGGCGAGAAATGTGACTCGGTATTGATGTCCGAGCCGGTCC
>Ga0302326_10014856_pt1 | contig 16425 bp, 9 predicted proteins | sample Palsa_T0_3_FD_202264 | JGI IMG/M metagenome (GOLD analysis project Ga0302326, IMG submission 202264) | Peat permafrost microbial communities from Stordalen Mire near Abisko, Sweden - Palsa_T0_3 | ecosystem: Environmental > Terrestrial > Soil > Palsa > Peat permafrost | place: Sweden: Abisko... | reverse complement strand
CACGTTTGAATCGGCCAACTGCTGCCATTGCAACTGGCTGCTCCGCTGGATCGACATCGCAGCCTGCTGCGGCGCCAGCCGCGCTCCCAGATCGAACGCCGCAGTCACATCGCCGACAGCGGCATAGTAATGCACCGGGCGCGTCTCACCGCTGCCAAGAGAATTGCGCAGAGCCTCAAAGTGCGGGGACTTCATCATGTCCTCGGCATTCTCGCTCGAAAGATCGCGGTACAAAGCCTTGTTCTCAAATTGAAGAAACAGAGGATTTCCAACCGCAATAATCAGCGGGCGCCCGCTATTCACAAAAGGCCGCCAAAGCTCCGCCAGCTCGGGAGTCCACGCACTTGGCGCCGCGGCGCGCGGACGGTTCCATGCCAGGGCAAACAGCAGGCCAATACAGGCCACGGCAAGCATCAACGCCACGATCCGCCAGTGATTTGAGGAGGTGCCTGCCGGCGCTACGGACGGTTCAGGCTCCGGTGCCAGATCGATCGGGCTCTCGGCTGCCGGCCTCGGATCGCAAACCAGACGAAAATGTCCTTTAGGAAGATCCACAATCACCGGATCGTCCTTTCCTTCACCCTGGTAATACTCGGTCAACTTCTGCCGCAACCGTCCGATCTGTATTCGGACCGTGGAATCGAGCCGCGGGTCGTAGTCCGCGGGCTTGCCGAATGCGTCCACCCCGATGGAATATTCCTTGACCGGTTCCGAATCCGTCGCCACCGAGTGCTCCGACAGATATTTGAGAAGACGCCGCGAAGATGGCGCATTCCGAAAGGTTTCGCTTTGCAAAATACGATCGACGAAACTGTGGATCGTTTCACTGCCCGTGGTCACTTAGCCGTGATGATATCACTTTGACCGTTTGCTAACCATACTCATTCGGAAGGACTTAAGACTGCTACCGCGCTGCTAACACCGTAAAATCCGCAGCAATCGTTGCGAATTCATGAATGCCGGATAGACTCGCACCAAGTCAAAGGAGACTTCGATTGGGACCAACGTTTCGTCTCGTTTTGTGCGGGGCACTACTCTTGGCCGCGGCATTTGGCCAGCAAGGCGAAGGCCCGGAGAACGATCTGGATCACGCCGTCAAGGTTTCGGACGACGTACTGTGGCACCTGGAGCTCGACCCCATCTGCGAGGTTCGAACCTTCTCTTACACCGGCCTACCCAAAAAGAGCCTGAACGCGCCGGGCGCGAACCCGATGATCCTCTACGGCTACAGCTACATTCCCCAGAAGCTGGACCGCACCAAAAAGGCCCCGATGGTGATCCTGATCCACGGCGGCGTACACAGCAATCACATGACGGGCGGCCCTGCCAACGCCGCCACAATCGTCCGCGAACTCATCGAGCAGGGCTACGTCGTGATGTCGCCCGATTATCGCGGCAGCACCGGTTATGGTCCCGTCTACGCGAAGGCTATCGATTACGGCGGCAAGGAGAATGACGACGTCCTCGGCGCGCGCAACTGGATGATCGCGCGTTATCCTTTCATCGACCCCATGCGCGTCGGCCTGCTAGCGTGGAGCCACGGCGGCATGATCGCACTCTTCAACATCTTCCTCCACCCCGAAGCCTACGCCTGCGCCTTTGCCGGCGAACCCGTGTCGGATCTCATGGAGCGGCGCAAGTACCTGAAGTCCATGCCCGCCACCATCGCCGAAAGTGCCGGAGAGGCAGCCGCCCAAGACGACGAGGAGTACAAGAAACGCTCGCCGGTAACTTACGCTGCAAAACTGGAAAAGCCTCTACTCATTCACGGCAACACGAATGACGAAACCGTACACGTCGTCGAAATCGAGAATCTGGTTGCCGCCCTGAAAGCGGCGAACCGCAAATTCGAATACAAAATCTATCGGGACGCGCCCGGCGGCCACCATTTCAACCGGATCGATACAGAATTGGCAGTACAATCACGCGGCGAAATTTACGACTTTATGAGGAGATATTTGAAGCCATGAAGACCCTTCGAATGCTTTCGGCTCTAGCGCTCTACGCGGCAGCTGCCGGCGCACAGACCACGGGAACCATTACCGGAACAATCACCGACCCAAGCAAGGCCGTTATCCCCGGCGTTCACGTTACCGCTACGCAGAAGGGACCGGAAGAGAAGCGCGAGGCCGTCACCAATAGCACCGGTCAATACACCATTCCCTTTCTGCCGCCCGGGCAATACGAGCTGGAGTTTCGTTTCAACGGCTTCGCAACCGGCGTCTCCAAGGTGACGCTCGACATCGGGGACCGGCTTGCCGTGGATGCCGCGCTGCAGCCTTCGAGCGTGGCCAACCAGGTGGAAGTTTCCTCAACCGGTACGATTCTCCAATCGGAATCCTCAACCTTGGGACGCGTTGTGGAGGGCGATACGCTGCGCGAAATTCCGCTCGCCACTCGGAACTTCACGCAGATGCTCTCTCTTTCAGCGGGCACTTCTTCGGCCCTCAACAATGCCGGCTCGCTCGGCCGCGGAACCCAGACCATCTCCGCTTCGGGCGCGCGCACCACATCCAACGCGATCGAGATCGACGGTGTGGATGCGATGAACATACACACCAACAGCGCCACTGACAATGGCGTCGGTTCGAACGGAATCATGGTGCCCTCGCCGGAAGCTGTGCAAGAGTTCAAAATTCAGACCAGCCTCTACGACGCGCAATCCGGCCGAAGCGGCGGCGCGAATATTTCGCTCGTCACGAAGTCCGGTACGAACCAGTTCCACGGTTCAGCCTTCGAATTCTTCCGCAATACGGATCTGAACGCTAACAGCTTCTTCCTGAATGCCACCGGACAGCCGCGCGGCGTGCTCGATCAGAATCAGTTTGGCGGCACAGTAGGCGGCCCGATCCGCAAAAACAAGACCTTCTTCTTCCTCTCCTATCAAGGCACCCGGCAAGTGGACGGCCTTTCGAGTTCTACTTCCTTGAAGCTTCCCAACATTCCCACCGTACGCACCGATGCCACTCTGGGCCCTATCTTCAGCACTCTGAAACCCTCCAAGGGCGGCGTTGCAGTGGCGGCAAACGGTTCCAACATCAACCCGGTAGCCCTGGCTCTCTTGAATTACAAGCTGCCCGACGGAACCTATGTCATCCCTTCTCCACAGATCAGCAGTTCCGGCGTTAACTACGCTGTCTCGCGCCCCGCCACCTATAGCGACGATCAGGGCATCGCCAATCTTGACCACCAGTTCACCGATAAGAATCACCTCGCATTCAAAATGATGCTCGGCGATGAGCCTACGTATAAGCCGTTCGGCAGCGCCACTGTGCCCGGTTTCGGCTCTACGCAGGATTTCAAGAACCGCATCGCCAGCCTTACCGATACGCACATCTTTTCCAGTTCCATGGTCAATGAAGCCCGCTTTGGCGTATCGCGCGTCCTGGGAATCGTGGATCCTCAAGCGATCGTCAACCTGAAAGACATCGGCATGAGCCGCTTTAATTCGAACATCTATCCCGACATTCCCCTAATGACCGTCACGGGCGCATTCGAAATCGGCTACGACACCAACGGCGACCAGGGCGTCTTCCCCACCACCTGGCACTATGGCGATACCCTTTCGTGGATCAAGAACAAGCACAATCTCCGCTTCGGCTACGAAGGCCGCCGCTATGACGACAACTATTACAGCCGCAACCGCTATCGTGGCTCGCTCACCATTCCCACCTTCCAGGACTTCCTGCTCGGCCTCGCCGGCACTCCCGTCGCGCAAGGCGGCAATGGCAGCGGCTTCAGCAACATTGGCACTGCCGACGTCGCCAGTGGCATTCCTGACGGCGCAGACCGCATAACCGACGCCGGTATCTTCGTGCAAGACGATTGGAAGGTCACGTCGCGGCTCACCTTGAATCTCGGCTTACGCTGGGACTACCTCGGCTGGCCCGTCGATCGCTGGGGACGCCGCGGCAACTTCGACTATACGCTTTACAAAGCTCCACCAGACGGCGGCTCTACCTCAGCCGGCTTTGTCCAGACCTCGAACACCACAAAGCCGCTTCCAGGGCTTCCCCTCGTCTCGCCGACGCTCCTGCGCAACTCGCCCGACAAGAATTTCGCACCGCGCTTCGGCCTCGCTTACCGGATCACAAATAAGCTGGTTTTCCGCGGCGGCTACGGCATCTTCTTCGATCGTCTCTCCAATCAGCTCGGCTTACTTACGTCTCAATCGGCTCCCGACTACCTGCGCAGTACGCTGACCAGTTCCGGCAACATCAACTCCACCCTACAGAACCCATTCCCCGTCCTTCCGCAGCAGACGCAATACCCGGTGTTGCCGGTTCTTTATTCCCCCGACTATCCCAACGCCCCCGCCGCGTTGGGTTTGAACTCCGTCGACCCGAATCTGCGCACCCCCTACATCCACCAATATGCCGCCAACTTCCAGTACGAAATCATGAACAACATGCGGCTAGAGGTTGGCTATGCGGGTTCCAAGGGCGTAGCTCTTCCCGACCGCCGCGCCATCAATCAGGCTCTGCTCGCCAGCCCGTCCAATCCCATCAATGGAATCACGACGAATACGAGCGCCAATACCGCCCTCCGCGTTCCCTACATCGGCTTCTCGCCTGACGGCCTCCTGGCCGAAGAAACCGCCGCGGATTCGCGCTACAACTCGCTGCAGGCGACCCTTACACGCACCTATTCCCACGGCCTCCGCTTTCTCCTCTCCTATACGTTTTCGAAGTCGATCGACGACACATCCGGAGGCGCCACCAGCATCTTCAGCGAGATCACCGGCGACGAATCCAACATCGGCTCCAGCAAAGGGCTCTCCGATTTCGACCGCACGCACCGGATTGTTGGGAACTTCGGATATGAAATTCCCAAATTCGGCTTCGGCCTGAACAACACGGCCGTCGGCAAGACCTTCTTTTCCGGCTGGGAAGTTTCCGGGGTAACCGTCCTGCAATCGGGAACGCCCTTCACCATCACCGATAGCAGCGGCGCCGTTTTCTATGGAGTCACTGGCAGTCGAGCCAACTACGCTGCCGGAGCGACCCTTGCCACCGCCCAGCTCTCAGGTTCCACCGAAAGCCGTCTGAATGAATACTTCAACACGGCGGCCTTTACCAAAGCCGGAAACTATTTCGGCGATGTCGGCCGCAACACCATGCGCGGACCTTTCCAGCGCAACGTGGATTTCTCGGTGCAGAAACGATTTCGCATTACCGAGCGCGTGTCAGCCCAATTCCGCGCTGAACTCTTCAATGTGCTGAACATGGTTAGCTTCTCCAATCCCAACAGCTCCATCGCGTCCACCTCGTTTGGCGTCATCACCGCCACGGAAGGAAACCCGCGCATCGTTCAGTTTGCACTGAAGCTGATGTTCTAAGAACGTTCATTGACCTTACGCTCATTACGTAGTTCACTCTACTTCTGGGTGCTGGTGGCCATCACGCTGGGAGTAGTGCTCGGCGTGGTCTCTCCGGCCAACAGGCGCCGCGATGAAGCCCCTTGGCGATGGCTTCATCAAGCTGATCAAGATGATCATCGCACCGGTCATCTTTTGCACCGTCACGCTAGGCATAGCCGGCACCGGCGATCTGAAGAAGGTGGGCAAGACCGGCGGCCTCGCGCTGCTCTACTTCGAAGTCGTTAGCACGGCAGCGCTCATCCTCGTCGAAATCGTGCGGATCTTCATGCGCGCCGCGCCCATTGGCGCTTTCGGAGCCATGGCATTCACCATCGGCAAATATGGCCTTGGCACTTTACTCTCCCTGGCCAAGCTGATGGCGACTTTCTACCTCACCTGCCTGCTGTTCGTCTTCATCGTCCTAGGCTCGATAGCCTGGTTCCACGGTTTCCGCATCTGGAAGTTCCTGAAATATATCCGCGAAGAGTTGCTGATCGTATTAGGGACATCTTCATCAGAAGCGGCGCTGCCCAGCCTGATGGCCAAAATGGAAGCCCTGGGCGTGGGACCGGTCGACGGTCGGCCTGGTCATCCCCGCCGGTTACAGTCGGCGATGTTTATGTCACTGTGGCGAATGACGTGGTCGGCGCCAGAATCGAAAAGTTTCCCACTGGCACGAAGAAGCTAGGCGCATTGGTGGCCAGTACCACAGCAGAATAAAGATGGTCGATCTCATCTTGGGCTACTTGGGGACTGCTACGCTTGTGCTGCCTTTGCCTTCGATCGCGGACATCCTGCTGGGATGGTAACCCTATAGTTCGGAGACGCGGACCGTCCCGCATTCCCGTTTGGCGCCCGATCGTGAATTACGAGGGTGTACATCCCGGCCGATAAGGGGAGCGTCACCTTGCGGCGCGGTTATGGGATGTTGACTATCTTCGTTCCTTTGTAGCCATCGCCTTCCGTCTAGGTGATGGTGCATGAGAATTTGCCATTGATTACCGCCCCAGGGCGCTTGAAGTAGGCATTGAATCCGGTGGTTGCGTTCGCTGCGAGCTTGGCCGGGCCTGGTACGACGAAAGGAATCTTCCACGAGCGCAGTGGCATTGGTACCCCCCAGCTACCCGCGGATTCTGCAATGTATGGCGGCGGCGATCCCGGCGTAGGAATGAAGAAGCCAGGCGGTGGAACTCGGCGTAGGCCAGCTCGAGCGGCGTTTGCTCGGTCTGGACGCCGGGATGGACGAGCGGTTGAGCGCTCATACTCTGCTGTCCAGAGATAGTGTTCCGAGTTATATGTTTGTTACAAAAGACTATTGGATGTGTACGGTGAGGTTGGAAAATGCGAGGGTTGCACCGGCAGCGCGCAGAGTCGCGGATAACGTATAGTCGCCGGGCGGCAGCAGGGTAAATCCATTACCGGTTGTAGGGATGTATAAAGGGATGCGAATGTAGTCCAGGCCTGCTGCGGCTGAGCTCTGGAATAGAGACGTGCCGGCCGGACTAAGCAACTGAAGCAGGACGGTGTAGCCCGGTTGAGATGCAAAGGAGTCGATGCGGGCCTGGGCGCAGGGGCGGTAAGTGTTCGGCGGATCCGTACCTACAACCAGGCCGCAGGCGACGAAGTAACACGGCACGGCACAATTCGGGGCTAGCTGGTGAGTGAGATCGAGGTCCGTAGCCTCGATGGCCAGTGAGAGCTTCGGCGCGGGAACCGAGAGGTGGACGCCGTCCACACGCACATCAACCAGGTCGAACCCGGAGTTGAAGCCGCCCGAGGAGCCTTCCATAAGATTGGACTGCTGGTTAACCAGGCCGATTCCACGGACGAAGATGGACGTCACCCGGTTGAGTGACGCCATCACTTGCGCCGGTGGCATCACTGCATTGCTGAAGCTTCCGAGTGGACCCGCATATCCAACCTGTTGCGTTCCTGGGGCGTTGGGATCGAGGTATACCTGGTCGCCGGAACTTGTGGATTGCCAGATGACTCCGTTGTCGTCGCCGCGCAAAAGCATGGTTGTCGTCTGAGCCGGCGATGTCTGAGTCAACACGAAGTAAGTCATGCTGCCTGCCGTTTGGGTTCCCGTGATTGCTTGTATTAGGTAAGAGGCCGTTACAGATCGGTCGTTGTATTTGTAAACCCACGTGTTGCCGACGGCCAGCGGGAAGTAGCTTCCGTTCGAAAGACCTTGATCGATGGTTCTGGGAGTTCCTCCGCAACTCACCTGCGCGACCGCGGATGCTTCGGTGAGGCCTGCCTGATCCACCAAATAAAAGGTCATGCCGTCGATCACCCAGTTACCCGTGATCGTAGAGCCGCTGGGGCTTGCGAATCCGGTCAAAGCGGTACCGTTGGGCTGCCCGACCGTGATTTCAACCGGCCCGGTGGCGCCGCTCCATGTGAGTGTGGCAGTCGCGAGGCCGTTTGAGCAATCGAAGATCACCGGCGGCGTGATGGTCAAAGTCGCGGCGCCACAGACCGTCGCGGTCAAGAGCGAAAGAAGGAACTTGGAAGCGATGCGCTCACCTCACGAACAAAGTAACACGCGCCGAGGGCGTAAAAACAAAGAACTGCGGAGTGGTCATTCCCGTGCATACCGGAAAGCATTGCGGCTCTCCCAACAAATTGGCTTTCTATTCATCTTGGCCCTGCCCATAGCGTCGATTGCCTGGACCGTTACCCATGAGGAAGTAGTGCGGGAATTTCGCGACTACTGCGTCGCCGAGAGCAAGGTCTGCCGGCGGGTCTACGAGCGTAAATTCTTCTATTTATTTACGTGCGAATACTGTTTCAGCCATTATGTAGCTGCCGCGTTCCTGATCGTAACTCGCTATCAACTCCTTTATCCGGATTGGCGGGGTTACCTCATCGCCGAATTCGCGCTCGTTTGGGTAGCGAATGTGTACATGGGACTGTTTGGCAGGATCAAGCTGGATATCCGCAAGGAGCGAGCCGAAATCACGGCTGAGGAAACCCTATTGGGCAACAAGTAAGCAAGCTGGCGGCACACCCGACCTGAGGATCAAAAACGGCAGCGCCAGCGCCCCGACCAGTGTTATGATCCTTTGGCCGCCGCCGGTGCAACTATGAATGCCGCTCGCAGCAGGAGCCATTCGCGTGGTTGCGGCGAATGGCCATCCCATCCCAGTGTCCCCGCACCCACGTTTGCCGCCGGGTACGTCGCTGCTTCCCATCTGGCGGACCACGCCACATTCTGCACTTCGGAACTGCTTACAAGATTCACTCTCGCCCAGCAAATCGATCTTCACTTCGGAGTGGGGCCTCCCCAGCCGCTCCTAGCCATTTCATCGGCATAGGCTACTCGTTGTCTTCCAATGGCGCGACGATAATCCGATCAGTTCGCATCTACCGGATCACCGCAATTAGTTGGTGCAACTAAAGTTTCGGTTTGCCCGAGAAACTCCATTTCTTCAATTCAAAGCTTTGGAAAAGAACGATGCGTCCGATGTGAGCTTCGAATTGGCCAGTCCCCTCAGGGCAACATCGTCATCCATGAAATACATCACGGGAATTTCTTGTATCGCGATCGCACTGTCGGCGATCGCCTTGGTGCGGGCTCAGGATCTCAGGCCTGCACGCTTTAGTGGTACGATCCACGACTATTCGCCCTCAACGGGCTCGGGCGGTCCCTATGAAATGGGTGGCGAATGGACTTTGGACGTGGCAGCTGGTACAGCCAATTTCTCCGCGGACATGGCGAGGGAGACGTCCGATTATGGAATTACCGGCGTCACCCAGGTGGATCCGGCGTATCCGTCAACCCGAAGCCCCAAACTCACCATCTCAGCGTAACGAACGCTAAGGTCTGCCCATCGGACGCTCGGAGGTCGTACTCCGGACCCGCAACCGGTCATTTCGGTACACAGCCGATCCATGGCGCTGTCAGAAGCGTGTCAACAGAGTAACGGGAAGCCTGCCGATATTGATATCGCATCTCCCTCTAAAGTTTATAGGTGGACTGCCGATTATAAGCTTTGGAGGCACTTACGTTTTCCGCAGCTGCTCATGCCGGCGGCGATCCGGACGGGCGACCGGTCATCCGGAGGCGAATATCTCATTTGCAGGCCCCCTTTCCGGTTTCGAGTGCGAGAGTAACGCGCAATCTTAGCGCCTTCATTATTTTTGTGCTGGCCGCCGCAGGTGCGCGCGCGCAGTTCACGCCTGTCACAAGTAGTCCTTTTGCGGCTGGCGCGGCACCCTGCTCCGTAGTGGCTGGGGATTTCAATGGCGACGGCAAACTCGATCTCGCTGTTGCGAACTCTGGCGACAACACGGTCACGGTACTTCTAGGAGATGGAACGGGAGGGTTCAGCACCGCAATAGGCAGTCCGTTCGCGGCTGGCAACGCTCCCCAGTCCCTTGCCGCTGGCGATTTCAACGGGGATGGCAAGCTCGATCTCGCCATCGTCAATTTCGCCGCGAATACCGTCGCTATCATGCTGGGCACGGGAACTGGTCAGTTCATTGCGGCTTCCGGTGGGCCGGTTTCCGTTGGAGCGTCCCCTGTCTTCGTGTCTACCGGCGATTTCAATGGCGATAACAAGGCCGACCTCATCGTGGCCAACAATGGCGACAACAGCCTCACGGTCCTTTTCGGAGATGGCACGGGGCATTTTGCCGCGTCTCCGGGAAGTCTCGTCACTCTTGCATCCGCTCCGCAAGCCTTGGCGCTAGCCGACCTGAATCACGATGGCCATCCGGATGTGGCCGTCGCCAGTTCCTCAGGCAATCGCATCACGATTCTTCTGGGTGATGGAACCGGTCATTTCAGTTCACCCTCAAACGGCAGCGTCACGACAGGTTCATTGCCAGTTGCCATCAGCCTGGCGGACATGAACGGCGACGGCAACCTCGATATGCTCGTCGCCAACTCAGGTGACAATACCGTTTCAGTGTTTTTGGGCGATGGAACCGGGACATTTGTAGCCGCTACGGGGAGTCCCTTTAACGTGGGTTCCAAACCGTCATCAGTTGCCGCCGGGGACTTCAATGGAGACGGCTTACAGGACTTCATCGCCGTCAATTCCACGACCAACAACCTCACGCTGCTGCTGGGTACAGCGTCGGGTGGCTTCGCCCCGGCGGCGTCCAGCCCTTTTGCCGTGGGAACCGGTCCGTCGTTTGCTACCATCGGCGATTTTAATGGGGATGGGAAACCCGATGTTGCTGTCGCGAACCTTTCCAGCAACAACGTCACGATACTGCTGGACTCTCTGCCGGCGATTATCGCGAACCCGGCTTCCTTATATCTATTTGCCTTGGCCGGACACGCGGCTCCCGCCACTCCGGCCGTCAACATACGTTCCACCACAGCGGGCGCGGCCTATAGCGCGACTTCCAATCAACCGTGGCTTACGTCGAGCCCCTCTGTCAATCCCACAGGCGGCGCCAGCACGGTCCATCTTGCCGCGAGCGCCGCATCGCTTACGCCTGGAATCTATTCGGCGGCGGTTCGTTTTAAAGCTGCCAATTTCTTCGATGCCGCCACAAACGTTACGCTGAACGTGGTCAATCCGTCCGGCACTCTCGTGGCAGCTACCGGGAGCCCATTTACTGTAGGAGCAAGTCCTCAGTCGGTAGCCGTGGGTGATTTGAACGGCGACGGAAAACCGGACATCGTCACCGCCAACTATGCCGCGAGCACCGTGACGGTTTTGTTCGGCGACGGAATGGGAGGGTTTACCCAGGCCCCCGGTAGCCCCTTCCCGGCAAGAACAAATCCGGCCTCCGTCGCCATCGGCGACTTCAACGGCGACGGCAGGCCTGACATTGTCACGGCGAGTTCCGGAACGAACAGCGTCTCCCTGCTTCTGGGTAACAGCGCGGGTGGTTTCACGGCCGGTGGCAGCTTCGCTGTGGGAAGCGAACCGCTGTCTGTTTCGGTGGCGGACGTGAACCGGGACGGGAAGCTCGATTTGGTCACCGTCAACAACACCGGCAACAACATTTCCGTTCTTCTTGGCAACGGTTCCGGCGGGTTCAACGCGGCCCCTGGCAGCCCCTTTGCAGCCGGAAACTCTCCGAATTCCGCCGCCGTAAGTGACTTCAACGGCGATGGCAAGCCGGATATCGCAGTGATTGCGGGGGGCAACGTCATCCTCATATTTCTCGGCAACGGTTTGGGTGGATTTTCCTACAACGGCTTCGTTTCCACCGGGTCCTTTCCTCAGTCGATCGCCGCGCAGGACGTGAATGGCGACGGCAATGCCGATCTGGTGACGGCAAATTCCGGCGACAACACAGTAACAGTCCTGCTGGGCAACGGATCGGGCGGGTTCACCCCCGCCCCGGGCAGCCCGATGACGGTTGGAACATCGCCCCAGAGCGCCGCCGCTTGGGACGTGAATGGAGACGGCAAACCGGATATCGTCGTGACGAACCTGGGCGACAATACGGTCACGCTGCTCTTAGGAGATGGCACGGGCGCATTTGCGGTCGCAGCGGGCAGTCCTTTTCCAGCGGGGGCAAGTCCTTACGCACTTGGTTTGGGGGATTTCAACGGCGACGGAAGTACCGATCTCGCCATCGCCAATACCGGCGCAAACAGTGTCACGCTCCTTCTCGGAAGCCCGTTGCCAACAACGGCCGCGCTCGCGACTACGGCCGTCTCACCCATCTCACACGGAAGTTCCGCGACACTTACTCTCTCGGTCACTCCGTCATCCGGGGGTTTCAACAGCGCCGCCCCAACCGGTACGGCAACCTTCTTTGACGGAGCCACGGTGCTCGGCAACGCAACACAGACACACAGCCCGTACACATATCCCGCTGCGCTGGCCGGAGGTGTCCATTCGCTCACTGCAACGTACAACGGCGATTCGTTAAATGCAGCGTCCACGAGTTCGCCGCTTTCGCTTACAGTGGTTGCGCAGAGCCAGACCATCACGTTCGCGCCGCTCATCACCAAAACGTTCAGCGCCGGCACGATCAACGTCACGGCAACAGCCTCCTCCGGCCTCACGGTCACTTTTAGCTCCACCAGCCCCGCGGTTTGCTCGGCCACTGGCACGCTGGTATCGCTGTTGAGCGTAGGGACGTGTTCCATACAGGCTTCGCAGGCGGGCAATCCCAGCTACGCACCCGCCGAGTCCGTCACGGAGACATTCCAAATCACACAGGCAGCGCAGACCATCACGTTCGGCGCGCTCGCCAGCGTTGCAGCCGGAAGCGCTCCCATTCCCCTCGGCGCCACGGCGTCCTCCGGTCTGCCCATCACGTATTCTTCTACGACGTCTTCCGTTTGTGCCCTGGCCGGGTCCAGCGTCACGCCGATAGCAACCGGCTCATGCACAATTTCGGCTTCTCAGCCAGGCGACCCGAACTACGCCGCGGCGGCACCGGTTTCTCAGAGTTTCAAGATTGTGCAGGCCGCACAGACCATCTTCTTCGCCACCATCCCGGACACTGTCGTGGGAAGCCCCCCGATTACGCTTAGCGCGACCGCATCTTCCGGTCTCGCGGTCAGTTTTGCCTCATCGACCCTTACTGTTTGTACGGTCTCAGGTTCCATCGTTACGCTCGCCGGCAGCGGCAACTGCACAATCAAAGCCACGCAGGCAGGCAACAACAGCTACGCAGCCGCAGTGCCGGTGAGCGAGACTTTCGCGGTGGCTGCCGCAAGCCAGACCATCTCCTTCGGAGGGATTTCCAGCCAGACTCTAGGGGCCAAGTCTTTCGCTCTGAGCGCCACCGCTTCCTCGGGTCTCGCTGTTACGTTCTCCTCCACCACGACGCCAGTCTGTACCGTAGCCACTGTCAACGTGACACTCGTCGCAACAGGAAGTTGCACGATACAAGCCGCACAAGCAGGCAACAACAGCTTTTCCGCGGCGGCGCCGGTTACCCAGACCTTTTCCGTGCAACCTCAAACTCAGACCATCACTTTCGCTGCCCTGACGGATAAGCCGTTTGGAACACCTGCCTTCATCGTAACGGCGAAGGCGACATCCAACCTGGTTGTCGCTTTCGCCTCCAATACTTCCTCTGTCTGCACTGTTTCCAATACTTCGAAAGCGGCTACTGTCACGCTGGTTACAGCAGGGACTTGTACGATCGAAGCGTCTCAGCCGGGGAATTCAAGTTTCAGCGCGGCCACTCCGGTAGATCAAACCTTCAACGTTACCCAGGCAAGCCAGACGATCACATTCGCCGCGCTAAAGAACCAAGTGTTCGGTTCGGAGCCGCTTACTCTCACCGCGGCCGCTTCCTCAGGCCTGCCGGTCACGTTCCTCGCGGCCAATTCCTCCATCTGCTCGGTATCCGGTACCAACCTGACACTGCTGCTCGGCGGCACATGCGCCGTTCAGGCTTCACAGGCTGGCGACGCAAATTACAACGCCGCGACCGTTGTGACTCAAACTTTTCTAATCACGCCGGCCAGCCAGACTATCTCATTCGCCTCCCTCTCAAACCAGATGCTGGGAATCCCGCCCTTTGAGTTGAGCGCCACGGCGTCGTCCGGCTATCCCGTGAGTTTTTCGTCCACCACGGCCAACGTCTGTACCGTCTCAGGCACAAACTTGACGCTGGTGGCTACGGGCACCTGCAAGATCCAAGCCTCCCAAGGTGGGGATGGCAATTACGCGGCAGCGGCTCCCGTCGTGCAGTCTTTCACCGTCACCCCAGGAGCAGCGGCGATCAGTGGGGTCTTCAACGCGGGTTCTTACGACGGATCTCAAATTGCCGCAGGCAGCTATGCTGTCGCGTTCGGCTCCAACTTCGCGACGGCCGCAAGTCAAGCTACTTCTACAAAACTGCCGACCACGCTCGGAGGCGTTAGCGTAGCCATTACCGATTCCAGCGGAGCGACCACGTCCGTCCAAATTTATTACGTTTCCGCCACCCAGATCAATTTCTTGGTGCCCGCAGGTCTACCCAGCGGGGGTGCGACTGTCACCGTTACTGGCGCCGCCGGTAGCAAGGCCATCTCCCACATGAATATCGCGCAGGTGGCTCCTTCCCTTTTTACTGCCGATGCGACAGGTAAGGGACCGCCGGCCGCTGTCGCCCTATCCTATGATTCAGGCGCAACGCCTAAGAACCTGCCCGTATTCGCTTGCTCGGGCACGCCCACCGTCTGCACCGCGGCTCCGATCGATCTCGGTTCCGCCTCGAATACTGTGTATCTCGAGCTTTACGGCACTGGCATCCGCGGCCGCAGCGGCCTCGCCGGGGTATCTGTAACCCTCGGGAGCGCCACCTTGAACGTATCCTATGCAGGCCCGCAAGGCGCATACTCAGGGCTCGATCAGGTGAACGTCGTGCTCGCCCGTTCTCTCGCCGGCCAGGGCCAGTTGCCCCTTCAACTCACCGTCGACGGCGTACCCGCAAATCCCGTACTAGTCAACATCAAGTAAGAACCAACGAGGTTCAGTTCTAACCAAAAACCGATGTGGTCCTGGATCGGCCTCTTCTTCTTATTGCGATTCAGTTAAACAATGAGAAATATCACTCCGGCTGGCGCGTCGATTTGTTTATTTCTGTTTATACTGAAATTACAGATTCAACGGGAACAACTGATTATGGTGCTTACGAAGGCGGCGAGAGCGTTCATCCTGCACTGGGGCGAGATGGGAACCAGATGGGGCGTGAACCGCACTGTGGCGCAGGTGCATGCGCTGCTTTACCTTTCGGGGGAACCGCTCACGGCAGAGGATATTGCGGAGACGCTTTCGGTGGCGCGGTCCAATGTGAGTACCAGTCTTCGAGAACTGCAGAACTGGCAGCTAGTGCAGGCAGCGCATCAGATGGGCGACCGCCGCGACTTCTTCTCTACTTCTCACGATGTATGGCAGGTCTTTCTTACCGTGGTGCAGCAGCGCGTCGAGCGTGAGATTGAGCCTACGATCGCCGCCCTGGCGCGCCTTGCCGCAGAAGCTCGCGGGGAGAAGCAGCCTGAGATTACCGCGCGAATCGCCGGCATGCACGCTCTTCTGCAAGAGTTGCATGGCTGGTATCAACAGATGACCAAGCTGCCGTCACCCACGCTGCGGAGCCTCGTAAAGTTGGGAGCCGGCGTGACCAATCGGCTACCGGGCCTGGGCAAAGCGAAGGAGTAGAAATGAATGCCGTGGCTCCCCAAGCGACTCGTGCCGCAGTCGCGCCGCCGATCGGTTTAGAACAGTACTACAGCGAGGCGGGTCCGGATTACGCAGCGTGGAGCAGCGAGTTCAACATGCACTTCGGCTACTACCGCGCCGGTGCGAATCCTCTGGACCGCGAATCCATGCTGGAGCAGATGAATGCAGAGGTATTGGCGCGGCTCCAATTGCGCGACATCGCGGAGCCGAGGTTGCTTGACCTTGGCTGCGGACTGGGCGCCACATTGCGCAGCCTGGCGCGCCGCCTGCCGAGAGCCCGATTGCTGGGGATCACGCGGGTGCCCTGGCAAGTCCAGCAGGCAGTCGCGCTCAACGTAGCAGCCGGCTGCGGGGAGCGCGTGGGCGTCATAGAGGGAGACTACGAAGCGACAATTCTGCCAAGCGGCAGCTACGACGGGGCATACGCGCTGGAGAGCAGTTGTCATGCGCACGGGGCGGACAAGAGTGCACTGCTGACGGAAGCGCACCGCCTATTGCGGTCCGGGGGACGCCTGGTAGTTGCAGATGGCTTTCTCGCCAGCGAACGATGGGTTAGCGAACTGCATCAACGTATCTACCGCAAACTGTGCGAGTGCTGGGTGATCGAAGAGCTTGGCCAACTGGATCTCTTCACTGTCAGGCTGGAGCAACTGGGTTTCACGGAAATTACTGTTGAACGCCTGCAGTTGCGTGTGGCTCCATCTGTGGCGCACATACCCTGGGTTACGCTGAGGTTCTTGTTGACGGATGTGGTGTTCGGTAAGCGGAAAATGACTCGCGCACGCTGGAACAATGTCCTGGCGCCAGTGCTGCTGCCCCTGGTCAGCGCACCAATAGGTCCGTTGACTTACTGCATGGTCTCAGCCAAGAAACGTTAGAAGTGTGGAACGCGATATATTCCGGGGTGATGAAATTCTCTGCCAGATTATTCGCTCTTGGGTTTCTATTCGTCGCCGGACTATT
>Ga0302326_10014855_pt1 | contig 16425 bp, 15 predicted proteins | sample Palsa_T0_3_FD_202264 | JGI IMG/M metagenome (GOLD analysis project Ga0302326, IMG submission 202264) | Peat permafrost microbial communities from Stordalen Mire near Abisko, Sweden - Palsa_T0_3 | ecosystem: Environmental > Terrestrial > Soil > Palsa > Peat permafrost | place: Sweden: Abisko... | reverse complement strand
CCGGTCTTGTCGGCGCACAACACGTCCACGCCTGCCAGTTCTTCGATCGCCACCAATCGGCTGACGATGGCCTGCTTTCTGGCGAGCAGGCGCGCGCCAACTGCCATCGTGACCGACAGTACCGTCGGCATCGCCACTGGGATGGCCGCGACAGTCAGCACCAGGGCGAACTGCAAGGTAGTCAGAATCGGATCGCCACGGTGAAGGGCGAAGGCAATGATCACCGCTACCAGCACCACCGCCAGGATGATCAGGTAATTGCCGATTTTCAGGACCGCCTTTTGGAAATGGCTGACGGTATGGGCCTCCTGTACCAGTTGCGCGGTCTTGCCGAAATAGGTTTTTTCCCCGGTGGCGTACACCAGTGCGCCAATTTCGCCTCGGCGCATAATCGATCCGGAGAACACCGCCTGGCCGGGCTTGCGCGTAGCGGGCAAGGATTCGCCGGTCAGCGCCGATTCATCCACCTGCACCGGGTCGCCCTCGAGCAAGCGGGCGTCCGCCGGCACGATATCCCCCAGACGCAGGCGAATGACATCGCCGGGTACGAGTTCCCGCGCCGCCAGGTTAGTCCATTTTCCATCCCGCTTGACGCGGGCATTGATGGCCAGTTTGGCCTTCAGCGCGGCGATCGCGTCGCTCGCCTGGCTCTCTTCCCAGAAGCCGACCACGGCGTTGGCGCAGAGCAAGACCAGGATGATGCCGAAATCCGGCCAATGCCGGACCACGCCCGACAGAATCACTGCTGCTTCGATCATCCACGGAATGGGACCCCAGAAGTAGGAGAGGAATTTAAACAGCGGATTGGTCTTCTTCTCCGTAATCTCGTTAGGGCCGTATTGCGCCAGTCGCTTGGCCGCCTCAACCTGGGTCAGTCCATCCGTCGTTGCGGTGAGCCTCTTCTCCACTTCGGGCATGGGCAGCGTCTTCAGATCATTCTTCGGATCGACCTTCGGTGGAGGAACTTTGGGCTGGACGGTCTTGGGCTTCATGACACAGATCCTTGCCGCCTATGCCGCAGGCTTCATTTGTTGCGGAACAGGCAACTCGAGGCCGTGCGCGCCCCACTTCCAGTTCCGGATCTCCGGAAGGTCCTGCCCGTGCTTATCGATGTACTGCTTGTGCTCGATGAGCTTGTCCTGCATGAGCTGCTTCAGGTAGGCGCCCTTGGTGCCCAGATGTGGCAATCGATTCACCACGTCCTGCACCAAGTGAAAGCGATCCAGGTCGTTCTGCACCCGCATGTCAAAGGCGGTCGTGATCGTGCCCTCCTCTTTGTAGCCCCGGACGTGCAGGTTGCGGTTGGTGCGACGGTAGGTCAGTCGATGGACCAGCCAGGGATAGCCGTGAAAGCCAAAGATGATGTGTTTGTCCTTCGTAAAGAGCGCGTCGTAATCCTCATCGTTCAGCCCATGTGGGTGCTCGCTGCTGGACTGCAGCTTCATCAGATCGACGACATTGACCACACGTAATCGCAGCGTAGGCAGGTGCTGGCGAAGAATCGACACCGCCGCCAGAATCTCGAGCGTAGGCGTATCACCGCAACAGGCCATGACCGCGTCCGGCTCGGCATCCCGGTCATTGCTGGCCCACTGCCAGATACCAATGCCTTCCGTGCAATGCACCACTGCGGCATCCATGCTCAGCCATTGCGGCAGGGCATGCTTGCCTGCCACCACGACGTTCACGTAGTGCCGGCTGCGCAGACAGTGATCGAAGACTGACAGCAGACAATTGGCGTCGGGCGGCAGGTAGACGCGTACGATGTCAGCCTTCTTGTTGATGACGTGATCGAGAAAGCCGGGATCCTGGTGGGTGAAGCCGTTGTGATCCTGCTGCCAGACGTGGGAGGCGAGTAGATAGTTGAGTGAAGCGATCTTGCGCCGCCACGGCAGTTCCAGTGTGACCTTGAGCCACTTGGCATGCTGGCTGAACATCGAATCGACGATGCGAATGAAGGCCTCATAGCTGTTGAACAGCCCGTGACGGCCGGTCAGCAGATAGCCCTCCAGCCAGCCCTCGCACTGGTGTTCGCTGAGCATCGAGTCCAGCACGCGTCCGGTAGGCGCTAGGAATTCATCATTGTTGACCTTGCGGGCGTCCCACTGGCGGTTGGTGACTTCAAACACCGCGCCCAGGAGATTCGAGAGCGTCTCATCGGGACCGAAGACGCGAAAGTTACGCTGCTCCTGATTCAGCTTGGCCACGTCACGCAGGAAACTACCCAGCACGAGCGTATCCTGGCCATCCACGGCGCCGGGCGAAGGCACATTCACCGCGTGGACGTGAAAGTCGGGCATGCGCAGGTCGCGCAGCAGAATGCCGCCGTTGGCGTGGGGATTGGCGCCCATGCGCCGCTCGCCTTTGGGGGCCAGCTCGGCCAGTTCCGGCATGAGCCGGCCGTCCTTATCAAACAGCTCCTCCGCCTTGTAGCTCTTCATCCAGCTCTCGAGCTGCTGCACGTGCTCCGGATGCTCCGGATCCACCAGCAGCGGCACCTGGTGTGCTCGGAAGGTGCCCTCGATCTGCAGGCCGTCGACGACTTTCGGTCCCGTCCAGCCCTTGGGTGATCGCAGCACAATCATGGGCCAGCGTGGCCGAGTGGTGTCGCGTTGAGCGCGGGCATTGCTTTGAATATGCCGGATCTCCTCAATGGCCTTTTCCAAAGTTCCAGCCATCAGTTGATGCATTGCTTCCGGCTCGTCGCCCTCCACAAAGTGGGGTGTCCAGCCGCAGCCACGGACGAATTGCTCCAATTCCTCATGCTCGATGCGGGCCAGCACGGTCGGATTGCTGATCTTGTAGCCGTTCAGATGCAGGATCGGCAGCACCGCGCCGTCGGTGATGGGGTTGAGCAGCTTGTTGGACTGCCATGAAGTTGCCAAGGGACCCGTTTCCGCCTCACCGTCGCCGACTACGCAGGCGACGATCAGATCGGGATTGTCGAAGGCGGCGCCGAAGGCATGGCTGAGCGAGTATCCCAGCTCACCTCCCTCGTGAATCGAGCCCGGAGTCGTCGGCGCAACGTGGCTGGAGATCCCGCCGGGAAACGAGAATTGCGTGAATAGCTTTTTGAGCCCGGCTTCATCCTGGGTGACGTTCGGGTACACCTCGCTCCAGGTGCCCTCGAGGTAGACGTTGCCGACAATGGCCGGGCCGCCGTGCCCTGGCCCGGCGACGTAGAACATATCCAGGTCATATTTCTTGATAACCCGGTTCAAATGCACGTAGATGAAGTTCTGACCCGGCGTCGTGCCCCAGTGTCCGACCACGAGCGGCTTTACGTGCGAGAGCTTCAGCGGCTCCTTGAGGAGCGGATTGTCGTACAGATAGATCTGACCCACCGACAGGTAGTTGGCGGCGCGCCAGTAGGCGTTCATCTTGTGCAGAAGTTCAGGCGTTAGGGTATCGGTATTCATGGTTCAGATCTCCTCGTGTTCCAGCGCTTGCACTTCCGCCAGGCGGCGTCGATGGCGTAGAGCGCCGCTGAAGTGCGCGCTCAGAAAGGTCTCGATCAGCTCCCATGCCAGGGCGGTGCCAATCACCTTCCCTCCCAGACAAATCACATTCATGTCGTCATCTTCGACGCCCTGACGGGCGGAGAACACGTCATGGATGAGCCCGGCCCGCACGCCGAGAACCTTATTCGCGGCGATAGATGCTCCTACGCCACTGCCGCACAGCGCTACGCCGCGCCCGAGCTGCCCGGTGGCAACAGCCCTCGCCAACGGGACAATGAAATCGGGATAGTCGTCTGCCGGATTAAATTGGTGCGCGCCGAAGTCGATAACCTCGTACCCCGAGTCGCGCAACCACTGCGCGACCTCTGCCTTCAACACAAAACCGCCGTGGTCCGCGGCAATTCCAACGCGCATCAGGGGACCTAATGCCTGCCGTTCGGCTCGCGCCTCGTTATTCTCTCTTTCAGGCTCTGGTGCATTCACAGCGGCGTGGCTTCAGACCAACGGGAAGCCATACTCATCGGGGCGCTACGCCAACGCGGCCAAGGATGACTCAGCTCTTTTCGAAACAGCATTGACAATGGCTTCGAAATCCGTCGCCTTCAGGCTGGCGCCGCCAATCAACGCGCCGCCTACTTCCGGTACCGCGAGGATCTCGCATGCGTTAGACGGTTTGACCGACCCGCCATAGAGGATGCGCACCTCTCTGCCTGCCGCGCCTAAACGCACCACAAGGCAACGGCGGATATGCGCATGCACTTCCGCGATCTGCTCCGAGGTCGGCGTGTGACCGCTTCCGATCGCCCAGAGCGGCTCATAGGCCACCGCGCTGGCGGACAGAGTCATGCCGTCGGGCACGCTGCCCGCGATCTGATCGCCGCACACAGACAAAGCCTTGCCGTCCATGCGCTGCGATTTCGTCTCGCCGATGCAGATGACCGCCAGGAGTCCTGCACGCCACGCGGCGTTCGCCTTCGCTGCCACCATCGCATCGGTCTCGCCATGATGTTGCCGGCGTTCCGAATGTCCGACAATCACCGCGCAGGCACCCGCATCTTTGAGCATCTCCGCGCTGATATCTCCGGTGAACGCGCCGGCCATTTCACTATGGCAGTTCTCCCCGCCAATGCCGATGCGGCCCCCAGCACACTGTGCTGCGCGCGCAATCAGCGTCGATGGAACGCAGATCAAGATGTCAGCCAGCGGCGGCTTGGCTTTCACCGAAGCCGCAATGGCTTCGATCTGGCGAAGCTGTGGCGCCAGCCCGTTCATCTTCCAGTTTCCGGCGATCAAGGGCCGCACACTTGCCTCACTCTGCTCGCTCTGCAATGAGGCATTGTGCTGCGACGACACCGGTGTAAACGCGGCAACGAACGTCTCCGCTTACGATCATGAATATGGAATTATTTCTACAGGCCCGGACGGCATGGCGTCCGTTCGGCAGCGCACAGATGCGTGCCAAAGACGACGCATCGATTCGAGCGCACCGTCAATAGCCGGGTGGGCGGCCCCGGACGTGAGGCCGGTCGTGACATGTCGCTTGTGCACCTACGGCGCGAGGGTTAGACAACACGGGAGGGCAACATGTGGTGGCTTGGCGAATGTCTACTTTGGTGCGTACTTAAAAACAACGAGAACTTCAACCGAAAGTGTGCCAGCGCACAGAGCGTCGCGCCGGTCACGCGCCGCGCATAGTCAAACCTAGGCTCAGATGCCGGCACGCGTGGTGCCCGTTGCTACTGATGTAGCAGGTTCCCGAACCGCGACACGGGCGGCGCAGCCCGCTGACCTGGCTCTGGCCAAGACTCTGATGGTTTTAACGGACGGAGAGTCAAAATGGCTCATGCTTATTGACTGGTATTTCGGCTGGGGCTGGTTTCTTTGGTTCGGTATCGTGTTTCTGTTGTTTTCGAGCATCGGAAACTGGGGCTATACGTACCGGGCGCACCAGAAAAGCGACAAGCTGCCACGCAAGGAGGCATTCGATATTCTCGATGCGCGGTACGCGAAAGGCGAGATAACCCGCGAGGAATATGGCCTGATGAAATCTGAGATTGCCAAGGAATAGCGAAACGACGCTGAGTGAGGCGTTCAAGGCTTAGGGAAGGTCTGATTTACCGACCATTTTTGATGCATGATCGAGCTTCGCGCACAGTTTCTGGCAGAGATGCAGCGCGTGGTGCCGTGGAGCGAACTGCTGGCGGTAATTGAACCGGTTTAGCAGGCGGCTGACCGCCGGTGCCGCTGGAATGGATGCTGCGCATCCACTTCCTTCAAGCCCGGTTCAATCTATCGGATCCGGCCGTGGAAGAGGCACTGTATGACTCGGCGGCGATGCGTGGCTTTGCCGGGGTGGATCTGGGGCAGGAAGCCGCAACTGATGAGACCACTGCGTGCAAGTTTCGCCACCTGCTCGAGCGCCACACGCTGCATGGCAAAAGAGACACGTGTGTAGTCGTGGTGGAAGAGTCTGCGTTTAGGGGTGGCGCTTCATCTCGGATTCCTGAGGATGTGTGGTCGGCCGTTGAGCGTCATGCAGCGGGTTCCACGCGAGTTGCTGCAGCGAATACAGCTTCGTATGCCAGCCCTCGACATCGCGATGCCGTTCGAACACCAGAGTTGGGCCATTGCGAATCTCGGTATGCCACGATTTCAGTTCGCGGATTCAGCGGAGCGTCGCTAACAGTCAGCGATGTCCCCGTTGCACGTTTGGGGTTATGCCGAAGCCGGCAGATTGAAGCAAGCTCGTGCCCGATGAGAATCTGAGCATCGGAAATTTGCTATCCTCGACGCTGGCAAGACAAGTTGTAGTTCGGCGCCGGCGCGATGGCCGCAGGCGTAAATTTGGAAACCGTGTGGCTTGCAGATTATTGGCAGGTTCAAATCCAGGAGTTACAAGGCAACGTCGAGAGGCAGCTCGATACCTTACCGCCCACTTTGAGGAAGCAGGGTTTCGGCGGCGAAGAGAAGATCGAAGCCGAGCTCAAGCTCTCGCAGGCCGGCGTGCAGGTTTTCTTCCAAAAATACCGCGCCCTTGCCAATGTGGCTCAGGCCGTGGCGAATTCGAGGTAGAACGTCCCGTGCTCGTGGGCACGGCGGATATCGGGAGAGGTTGCGATGCGCAAGCTACATAGCACTGCGATCTTATGCTTCATAGCCGCGAGTGCTGTAAGCCACGCCGCAACGCCGTGTGACTTCAAGGGGCTAGCCGTCGGAGACCGGGCGACGCCGCAGCAGATCATGAAGCGCTACGCGATTTCGAACTACGTTAAACACGCTGCTAAGCACTTCGATGACGCTGCCTTTATCAAGAGGGCTGCAAAGGTCAGCCTGATGAATGCGACGGAGGAAGAGGAGTGGAAGGAGGGATCCGCTTGCGACGCTGACTCCTGCAGAATCAGATATGGCGACGTCTCCGTCGGCAGCGAGCCAGTCCCAATTCCGGTGGGCGTGGTGGTTTTCTTCGATCCGTCAACCCACCAGATCACCGCTATCGACGTGACCTTCGATAACACTGCTTGGGACGAGGTCCTGGAGCTGCTGAATACCAAGTACGGGAACAACTGGCGCAAAGACGACACCCAAGGCGTGACTACGGACTATCAAACCCAAGAATATTTCCAGAGCGTGATAACAGTTTTGACACATCGGGAGTCTGGAATTAACCGCGCGGCCGGCGACGCATGCTCTATCGTCGCAACATCCAACGATCGAGTATTACTGCATACCACACCGCCGATAATCCGCGCGGTACTTGAGATCAAACTGATATCGAAGAAGTTCTAGATAGGGGAATATTTACGATTTCTGTCCAACGGTAACCGTATCTTGTTGATGACCTTTCGAAAGCGAAGCCAAATCAGGCATTGGCATGAGCCGGGAATTTCCGGCTCGACGTCGATTTTGAACGCTTGTTGCGCCAATCATTTGCAGGCCGAAACCGTCTCGATCGATTAAGACTCGGCTCTGCCGGCGTGCATTCACGCTCCTTGCATGTAAGCGAAACCCTGCAGGCGCTGGCTCTCGATCCAGCACTGGTCGCACAGAGGTAATTCGAATATCGCTCGCAATCGCCAGTCGGGCCGGAGATCGTCATCTCGGCCAGGTTGTGCGCCGACAACCGCGCCAATGTGGCCAGGTTTAGGCCTTACGAAATGAGCCCAGATTGAGCTCTCGCACCACGGATCTTGCGATCATGAGTTCCTCGTCGGTGCGGATCACCCGCACCTTGACACGCCCGATGTCCGGCGAAATCAGCGTGGCATTCTCCGCATTGCGCTGCGGTTCGAGTTCGATGCCGAGAAAGCCGAGTCCCTCGCAGATGCGCTCGCGGATGAGTGGCGCGTTCTCGCCTATGCCTCCCGCAAACACCAATGTGTCAACCCCGCCCAGCGCCGCAGCGAAGGCACCAATCCACTTCTTTGCCTGATAGCAAAACAGCGCCACAGCTTCGGCCGCCCGCACATCAGCGGCTTCCTGCGCCAGCAGATCACGCACGTCGGAACTGATCTCCGAGACGCCGAGCAGGCCGGATTCGTGATTCACCATTCGGTCGAACTGAGCGGCGTTCATGTGCTCCGCACGCGCGAGGAAGCTGACTAGCCCCGGGTCCAGATCGCCGGAACGGCTGCTCATGGGCAATCCGGAGGCAGGCGTGAAGCCCATGCTGGTGTCAATGCTTTTGCCATCGCGCACGGCGGCCATGCTGGCGCCGTTGCCTAGATGCGCTAGGATCGCGCGGCCGGTGCTTGCCGCGGGATCGCCCCGGTGCGCGAGTTCTTCCATCAGATAGGCATAGGACAAGCCGTGGAAGCCATACCGGTGAACCCCCTTCGCCTCGAAACGCCGCGGGATGGGCAGCAGTTTCGCGACACGCGGCATGTTGAGGTGAAATGTCGTGTCGAAGCAGACCACCTGAGACAGCTTTGGATGGCGCTGTCGGAACGCTTCGATCAGCTCGATCTCGCCCGGCAGATGATCTGGGTCGTAAGCCGTGGCGCTGTGCAGCGCATCCAACAACTCAGGAGTGACAGGTGCAGGCTCGGCGTAGCTCATACCTTGAACCACCCGGTGCCCCACTGCACCGACTACATCGAAATCGGGTTGTCTTTCGAGCCAATCAATCAAAACGTTGGCGGCCGATTGATAATTGCTGGCAGCCACAATGAGGTGCTGCGGCGGATTGCCGGTCGAGTCATGGAACGTCAGCGTGGTCCCACTCCCGCCGATGCGATCCAAGGTTCCGTGAAGCCTTCGCGCCAGCGGTTCTCCCGATTGGTACAGCGCAAACTTGATGCTGGACGAGCCGCCATTGATTGTCAGGATATCTGGCTTAGCAGCTTGCATGGATGAACGCCTTCGTCGGGCTGCGATGTCTGGACATGGCGCGCCCGGTCATCACTCGCCGCATAGCCCGAATGCCGACAGTTTTGCGCGTGTGGTGCTGTAACTCGTGTGACGAATGCCTCGAATCCCCAGACCGTTAGCGACTTCGACGAACATTGGGGTGTTCTCGATGTAGAGGACCTGCCGCGCTTGCACCTGCGCGATGTCCAGCGCCAGCCGAAAGATCTCCGCGTCGGGCTTGCGGACATGGACGAAGCAGGAGGAAACAAAGAAGTCCACAAACCTGTCCAGCCGGAACTTTCGAATCCGATACACGTTGAGTTCGCGCGCCTCGTTGCTGACCACGGCGATCTTGAGCCGGTGCCGGCTCTTGAGCTCTGCCATCAGCGCGATCATCTCGGGGTAAGGTTTGGATTGCGCGAACATGAATCGCCGAAACTGGGCGCGCGTAAACGCTCTCCTTTGGTAGAAGATCAGCTGGCCAAGGTATTCTTCCAGTGTGAGCTTGCCCTCCTCGTAGGTTTCGAACATCAGCAGATGCCGCTCCTCCATCTCAGCCCACTTCAGCTTGAAGGTCCTCGCCGCCCGTTTTCGTGCATGACGATCCCAGCCGTCAGTGAGCAGGACCCCGCCGACATCCACAAACACACAGGCGATTGGCGTCGCCTTTCTCATCGATTACCCATCTGCTGAAGCCCGGAGGCTGGGCGCGAAGGCCAGCGCGACGCTATTGGGCTCATTCTGAGCTTTTCCCTGATACAGATTCGGGCTTCCGGACCAGATATATCGCGCTGGAGCGCTCTGGTACGCGATAAGGCTTTGAATGATCCACGGGCGCCTTCGAGCTGCCGTCAAAGCTCAGCGGTAGCATGATTCCACGACCGACGCATATCCAGAGCAAGCTCTGCGAGGGTGGCAAATCCTTCAACGGACTCGGACACCAAGTGCTGCTTCGGATGACCGACTTGCGCCTGATTCGTCACGGCCTACTATTTAGGTTGGTGCCGGCCGCATCCACTGCCTGCTGCGCGGGCGCTGCTAGCGCGGCATCGACAGTGGCCTGCGCTTCCGCCAGAATGCGGCGCAGATGATCGGCTCCACGGAAGCTCTCGGCATAGATCTTGTAGATGTCTTCGGTGCCGGATGGGCGCGCCGCAAACCATCCGCTCTCGGCCATGACCTTCAAACCGCCGATGGGTGCGTTGTTGCCCGGCGCGCGGGTGAGGATCGACTGAATCTTCTCGCCCGCCAGCTCTGTCAGAGTCACCTGCTTGGGTGAGAGCCCGGCCAGCTGCTTCTTTTGAGCGGACGTCGCGGGCGCCTCGACGCGGTCATAAAGCGGCTCGCCGGACTCGTGCGTGAGATCGCGGTACATCTCACCCGGGTCGCGACCCATGCGCGCAGTCATCTCGGCCGATAGCAGAGCCGGGACAATGCCGTCTTTGTCCGTGGTCCAGACACTGCCATCCAGACGGCTAAAGGACGCGCCCGCACTCTCCTCCCCGCCAAAGCCCAGCGAGCCGCCGAGCAACCCACTCACAAACCACTTGAAACCGACCGGCACCTCGAAGAGCTTGCGACCCAGCTTCGCCGTGACAAGATCGATCATCCGGCTGCTGACAACCGTCTTGCCCACGGCTGCGTCCCTGCTCCACTTCGTTCGATGCTGGAACAGGTAGAGAATAGCGGCTGAAAGATAGTGATTGGGAGCGAGCAATCCTGCGCTGCGGGTCACAATCCCGTGCCGGTCGTGATCGGTGTCGCAGGCGAAGGAAATCTCGAAGCGATCCTTCAGACCGATGAGCCGCTGCATCGCATAGGGCGAGGAAGGATCCATGCGGATCTGGCCATCCCAATCCACCGTCATGAAGCGGAAGGTCGGATCGACCACTTCGTTCACGACGGTGAGATTCAGGCCATAGCGTTCGGCAATCGGCCCCCAGTAGTGCACTCCGGCTCCGCCAAGCGGGTCCACACCCATATGAATGTTCGCCCCGCGAATCGCCTCCATGTCGATCACCTGGTCGAGATCGCCTACGTAGGCATTGAGATAGTCGTGGCGGTGTGTCGTAGAGGCGTGCAGTGCCTGTTTGAAAGCTATTCTCTTCACAGCCTTAAGGCCGCTCTGCAAATGACCATTGGCCCTGGCCTCGATCCACCCTGTGACCTCCTCATCAGCCGGGCCGCCGCTGGGCGGGTTGTACTTGAAGCCGCCATTGTCCGGTGGGTTGTGCGACGGCGTGATGACTATGCCATCCGCCAGTCCCGCACTTCGGCCGCGGTTGTAAGTGAGTATTGCGTGGGAGATCACCGGCGTGGGCGTGTATTCATCGTTCGTCGCGAGCATCACTTGAACGCCGTTCGCCGCCAGCACCTCGAGGGCGCTCGCACAGGCCGGCTCGGAAAGGGCATGCGTATCAATGCCGAGGAATAGCGGCCCGTCGATTGCCTGCCGCTTGCGGTAATCGCATATCGCCTGACTGATAGCCAGAACATGCCATTCGTTGAAGGTTGTCTTAAACGCCGAGCCACGATGTCCTGACGTCCCGAACGCGACGCGCTGCGCCGGTATCGATGAGTCGGGCACATCCGTGTAGTAAGCCGTGATCAGCTTTGGCACGTCGACCAGCATGGCTGGTGTCGCCGGCTTGCCCGCCATGGGGCTTATCTTGACGGACCCGTCGGTGGCATCGTTCATCTGGCACCTGCAATCACCCAATGTGACGGCATGCGATTGAGTGGGTAGCGGATATTCATCGATGTCCTTTCTTTAACCTGCGATAGCGCCGGATCAGCGCGTTGGTTGAACTGTCGTGCCGGAGCTGCGGCTCAACATCGCTCTCAAGCTCAGGAATGGTCCGCTCCGCCAGTACTATGCCCAATTCAACGCCCCACTGATCGAATGAATCGATATCCCATGTCTCGTCATTGACGCGGTTCTTTGACTTGTCGAGGTAAATCCCGGCGGCCTCCGCCGTCAGGCGCTCACCCCGGCGCGGATCTTCAGCGAACAGCTGGCGCAAATGCAGGCCGCGGACCGTCTGGTAATGCTCGGTAAGCGACTTCCACGCGGGACGCTGTGTGAGCGCAGGCGCCGCTGCGGGTGAATTGATGCTCACCTTCGTGCTGCTCATGCCCGACTGGCCTTTCTCGGCATTTCACATTCTGAGGCGATGGGTTTCATCAGCTCGCTCCATGATGCGGCGAAGGCCTCTGCGCGACCTGCATGCTCAGGCTTCAGCAAGTTTGGGGTTGTGCCAACCGCCGTCGGCCGCGATGAGCGCATCAGCCTCCTTGGGCCCCCAACCGCGGCGCCGGTAATGGCATGCCCGATGGTGGTTCTTGAGGACTGGGTCGACCACCGCCCAGGCGGCTTCCACCGCGTCCTCGCGAGTAAAGAGCGCTCCATCGCCGACCATTGCATCACCCAAAAGTCGCTCGTAAGGCGCCTCTTCTCCGGGTTGTTCGTCAATCAGGTAGAGCTCTCGCTGCTCGCCAACAAACTCCTGACCTGCGCGCTTGACGCGAGCGGCAAGCGCGACTGCACAATTGGGAGAAAGCCGAAACCGAAGATAATTAGCGTGGCCAACCGCCGGCGCCGAGTCGGCGAACAGCCGCTGCGGCGGGGGTTTCAGCTGCACTATCACCTCTGTGGCCGTCGTGGCCAGATACTTACCGGAGCGCAGGTACCAGGGCACCCCTTCCCATCGCCACGAGTCAATGAAAAGACGCAGGGCGCAAAAAGTCTCGACGTCGGACTGCCTCGCTACGCCGGGTTCGCGACGGTAGCCGGCGTACTGACCACGAACCAGATCGCCCCGCTTCATCGGGCGCATTGCTTGGAACACATCAGCCGTTTCGCCGTGCACCGCTCCAAAACCTCTACAGGCCGGGGGCTCCATGGCCAGCAAGGCGACGACCTGGAAGAGATGGTTCTGGATGACGTCGCGCAGACAGCCAGCGGTCTCGTAGAACGCCCCCCGGCCCTCGATTCCGAAGTCCTCGGATAAGGTGATCTGGACGCTAGCCACGTAGTTGCGGTTCCAGATCGGTTCCAAAAACGTGTTGGCGAAGCGAAAATACAGGATATTCATGATCGCCTCCTTTGCCAGAAAGTGATCGATGCGGAATATCGAGTCCTCCGTGAATACCGCGCGTGCCACGCGATTGAGCTTGCGCGCCGAGCTCAGGTCGCGACCGAAGGGCTTCTCGACGACAACGCGCGCTTGATCGGCCAAGCCGGCGGCGCCGAGTCCCTTGATGACTGTGGCGAACAGCGCGGGTGGAATAGCCAAGTAGTGCGCGGGGTGACGGGCATCGCCCAGCGCTGTCTTGAGTGCATGGAACGTAGCCGGGTCGTTGTAGTCACCGCTCACATATCTGAACAGCGAGAGTAAATGGTGCAGAGCTCGGCGATCGCTAGCTCCGCCAAACTTTCTTATGCTGTCCGTTGCCCGCTTGCGAAGCTGCGCCACACTCCACTTCGAGGAGGCAACACCGATCACCGGCACGTTAAGAGCGCCCCGCTTTGCCATCGCGAAAAGCGCCGGAAAGATCATCTTGTGTGCCAGATCGCCGCTCACGCCGAAGATAACCAGTGCGTCGGACCGCGCTGCGCCGGCCGCGGCGCCCGGCATCTCAGGCGTTCCCTGTCTTTAACTGCGCAATCGGCATCCCCGCCGAACCAGAGCCTGTCGAGTGATCCGGCGATTTTCTTGGTTTTGGTTCAGGATCGATTGACTCCTGACCCTCAACGTGGCCACCGAAGCCAAAGCGCATCGCCGATAGCATCTTCTCGCCAAAGGTATGCTCGTGCCTGGAGCGGAATCGCGCGTAAAGCGCTGTGGAGAGCACATCCGCCGGGACCGCCTCCTCCAGCGCCGCCTCGACCGTCCAGCGACCTTCGCCCGAATCCTGGACGAAGCCGGAGAAATCCTTGAGCTGCGGATCCTGTGCAAGCGCGGCGGCGCCCAGATCGAGCAGCCAGGATGAGATGACGCTGCCGCGCCGCCAGACCTCGGCGATATCCGGCATGTTCAGCACGAAGCGCTCACCTTCGGGCAGATCCTTCGAATCCTTGTTACGCAGAATATCGAAACCCTCGGCGTAGGCCTGCATCAATCCGTACTCGATGCCGTTATGCACCATCTTGACGAAGTGCCCGGCCCCGGACGGGCCGGCGTGAATGTAGCCGCGCTCAGCGGAGGAATCGCTGTTCTTGCGTCCCGGAGTGCGCGGGATATCGCCCAGACCGGGGGCGAGTGCGGAGAAGATCGGATCAAGATGATTCACCGCCTCCTTAGGCCCGCCAATCATCATGCAGTAGCCACGCTCGATGCCCCAGACGCCGCCGGATGTGCCGCAGTCGACATAGCGGATGCGTCTTTCGGCTAGTTTCCTGGCGCGACGAATATCGTCTTTATAGAAGGAATTGCCGCCATCGATAATCATGTCGTCCGGCTGCAGCAGGCCGCCCAATTGCTCGACCGTCTCATCGGTGATTCGGCCAGCCGGCAACATCACCCAAACGGCACGCGGTTTCTCCCCGAGCGCCTTTACGACGTCCGAAAGCGACCCAGCGGCTGTGGCACCTTCCTTGGCGAGGCCCTCGCGCAGCTTGGCGTCCACATCGAACACCACGCAGTGGTGTCCTGCCTTCATCAAGCGGCGAGAGATGTTGCCGCCCATGCGGCCGAGCCCGATTACACCGATCTGCATTGGATTCGCTCCTCAATTATCCATCGTTATCGCGGTTTCGTGCTGCCTGCTTCCCGGGCTTTGGGGACTGCTCCGCAGCATCGTAATTCAAGGACTGCGCGCAAGCTTCGCCTCATCAGCCCAGTAGCCGGCACGCTCATAATGTTTGTGCAAGCCAATTTCCTCGTCTCTTTCCAGCGTCACCGCTGAGTCATACGGCGGAGCATCCTTTACAGCCTGCCGGGTCAGATTGACCAAGACGGTGTTGTCGGGCCAGCTCACGTTTTTGATCCATTTTGGCGCGATCAGCACCTGGTGCCCGAGCCACCAGTTGCTGGTGTCCACAATGAGGTATCGAATGGCCCAGGTTTGCTCGTCCAGGAGTAACCCCTGAACGTGGCCGATGTCACCATCGCTCGCCACGATGTCATACTTCATCACCGCTTTGCCACCGCGCAGGTGAGGATCGTCATTCTGGTGCTGAGCGGCGTGTCGCGCTGCCCGAGCCGGGTCTGCTTGTGCTCCAAGCCGATCGGCGGCACCAGCAAAGCCAATGCCCATTACCATCATGCTGGGATATACGCCCGCGCCCCAAAATCCGGCTCCGCCCCAATAATAGGGGTAGCCGTAGTAGCCGAGATATTCCATTTCGTGCTGTCGCGATACCGGCTTGTCGGTGTCTATGTCGGGACTGTTCTTGACCTGCTCCTTGGTAAGGGACACGGACAGAGTCTTATCAGCCCAGCCCGACTGCCCGATGGCCATCGGCGAGATCAGCACCTTTCGACTCGACAGCCAGCTGCCGGTGTCGACAATGAGATAGCGCACGACCCACGCCTCGTCATCGAAGTATAAATCCTTGACGTGGCCAATAGTCCCATCGGTGGCGCGGATGGAATATCCCTCTAGATCGCTCAAGCTGCGTAACATGGTTCTTCCTCCTTCGAGAGCATTCAATGGCGGACGGTCAACGAATTCTGGATACTGGGTGCGTTTGCCGCGACGCCCGGACTTTATAGTCCGAGCTCGTACACCGGCGATGCTCCAACGCTACGCGCTGTTGCGAGACGGATCAGTGCGCTGCCGCACCGATATGGCGCTGCATTCAGACCATTGATCCGCCGGGCGAGCGGCTATTGGCTTCTGTATGCCATTGAATATACCGCCATCTCCTTAAGGATCGGTGTTCGGACCGTCCCGCTTAGCGGCTGTCGCTCGACCCGGGATGAGATAGAGAACGATCGACAAGTTCACAAGCAGCAGGGCAAGCCGTATCGCGCTGAGACGGCGGAAAAGTGCAATTAATTCGACCGGCAAGAGAATCGAGGTAGCGCAGACGACGAGCCACCGGCCCCAGCGATAGCGATGGTAGAGCGCCCAACTCTCAACGAAGGACAGTGTACCGTCGAGGAATAGAGCGCATACCACGACTAGCAAGTTGCGCGCGGTTGCAACGTGAATCACTCGCTCAGCGAGCGAGATGCTCCAAGCTTCAGCCACATGGCGTCGAATGATAGTCGCAGCGGCGTTCAGCTCCTCAGTCAAGTCCGTCGAACCGATGAGCCATAGCGAGGCGCCAACTATAAATTCGGTCACTGCTGTCGCTAGTTTGTAGGCGATGATGAGCCCGACGCCCCGCGAGTGCTCGTGCGGCCGGCTTGCCGAATCGACTTCAGCGGGGGTCGTCATGGCTTCACATTTGGTGGCGCACTTCCTGGATCGTACTCAGCACTTTAGTCTATCGGCTGCGGAAGCCGCCAAGCTCCTCCGGGTGGACGTCACTCGGGTGCGCCAACGGCTGCGCGAGCGCTCCCTGTACGGCCTTGAGTATGAAGGGACTTGGCGCCTGCCTCGCTTGCAATTCGAGCGTCGCCTCGTTATTCCCGGTCTCGCCCAGGTTCTCAAGGCCCTGCCGCCGGAT
>Ga0302326_10014850_pt1 | contig 16432 bp, 22 predicted proteins | sample Palsa_T0_3_FD_202264 | JGI IMG/M metagenome (GOLD analysis project Ga0302326, IMG submission 202264) | Peat permafrost microbial communities from Stordalen Mire near Abisko, Sweden - Palsa_T0_3 | ecosystem: Environmental > Terrestrial > Soil > Palsa > Peat permafrost | place: Sweden: Abisko... | reverse complement strand
GGTTGATCGGTGTTGAACTTCCGCTCGTTAACGGTGTAACCATTTTTGTGACTGTACTTGCCCGTGAGCAGGCTCGCCCGGCTCGGCCCGCAGATCGAGTTCGTTACCATCGCCCTCGTAAAAATGGCCCCCTCCCTGGCAATCCTATCGATGTTCGGCGTCTCGGCCAGCCGGCTTCCATAGGCGCTGATCGCCTGATAGGCATGGTCATCCGACAAAATAAAGATAATGTTCGGCCGGCGCGGAGCAGGCGCCGCCGCCGGACCATTCTGGGCCCGGACACCCTGCCACAAGAGCAGCATCAATAGGGGAACGATATGTCGGCTCATCTGTATATATTTGCAATATGCAAAGTAAAGCAAAGACGGCGAAAGAATCCCTGATCATTATGACCGAACTGGTACTGCCAAACGATACCAACGTATATGGCAATCTCATGGGGGGCCGGCTCATGTACTGGATGGATATCGCCGCCGCTCTTTCCGCCAGCAAACATTGCAACGCACCCGTAGTCACCGCATCCGTCGACAATATCAGCTTCGAGAACCCTATAAAACTTGGTAACGTCGTACACATCGAGGCCAAGGTCAGCCGAACCTTCAACACCTCTATCGAAGTGCACATGAAAGTCTGGGGAGAAGACCATACGCAGCAATATAAATACAAAAGCAACGAAGCCTACTTTACCTTCGTAGCCCTCGACCCCAATCGCCGGCCCCGTCCCGTTGCCGAGCTCATCGCGGAAACCGAAGAAGAAAAACGCCTCTACGACGGCGCCCTGCGCAGAAGACAACTCCGCCTCATCCTCGGCGGAAAGATGAAACCCGAAGAAGCAGGAGAACTAAAAGCCTTCTTCCTGAAAAGCTAGGCCGCGCTTCCCCCCTACACCACCGACCATATCCTAGTACGCCGATGCCGTCGGCATGACCTCCGCATTCGCAAATGCCTTCCGGGCCTGGTCCATGTATTCTCCGGCAGCGTATTTGCGCTGCGCCGCGAGGCTTTGGCTCAATCCAAGCAAAGCCCAACCGTTACCGGGATTCTGCTCCAGATCCTCCCGGTATAATTTTCCCGCCTCAGCCGCCTTCCCAAGCTTCAACAAACAAACTCCGGCATATTGTCGCACCGGTAATAGCCAGTCCTTCGGCTCCACATAAGACATACCGTCTTCATGTGCCATCGCCCGGTCAAAAGCAGCCATGGCAACCGCTGGCCCGTCGGACCGCTGCCGCCCCCCTGCTTTGGGCGGCTGTCCGACTGTGGCGAAACACAATTCACCCTCGAGAATGCCCTCCGCTATCAGCGCGCTTTCCACCGGCGCATTGGACGGTCGTTGCCGTACAATAAGTGAACTGTCCCGCATTTCGACCTTCAGCCTTTCCAGACAGCGGCTCGCCGAATCCAGTTTGCCCGTCCTTACAAAAGCCATCCCACGGGCAAAATCACTCAAGAGGCTGGCGTAGACCCACCCACGATCCGGCCTGGGCAGCTCGAGTATGGCCTGCCACTTTCCCATCCTCACCTGAACCATCGCCGGCATCATAAAAAAATATTGCATATTGTTCTTTGGCAACCCCGGCCGCGACAAGACCGCCTTCTCACCATGCTCGGCAGCAGCCATCGCCTTCTCATACATGCCCCCCGTCATAGCGCAAAATGCCTCTACGGCATAATAGTGAAAGACATTGGTAGTCAGGTGAAGCTGCGGCGCCATTGCACTATATTGCTCCTGAGCGGCATTCGCCGAATCGTTGCTCGATACCCCTTTGGAGTAAAGACCGCTTCTTTGGTAAGAATGACTGGCCATATGCACCATATGTGCCACTCCGGGCATAAGGACCTTTAACTTTTCGGCGCTCTCCAGCGTCACTTCCGGATGCAACGACGCCTCCAGCAAATGGATATGGTAATGCAAGGCCGCCGGGTGGTAAGGGTCGGCAGCCAGTATGGCTTCACAGTCCTTTATAAGCTCAGGAGTCCAGGGTTTTGGCAACCCCTTCGTGTCCCAAAGGTCCCAGGCATGCTCGGTCATTACGCCGTCGACATAAAGGGCTTTGATATCCTTATCATCCGGATACTTCCCGATCAGCCCCTTCATACCCTCCGAATAGTCCCGGTCAAGCGCGGCACGACGACTATCCGTCGTATCAGGGCTATAACGCCGGTTCATAACCGCCGCAAGATCCTTCTCCCTGGCGCCCGCCCCCGCAGCCAATATATTCATGCGATTTAGCACCGGCAATACTTCCGGCGGCATTTTATAGGAAAAAATACTGTTGTAATACGGCCCCATGGCCAATGCCTGCCCCCAATAGGTCATCACACAGTTGCTGTCCTTTAAAGCAGCTTCCTTAAAAGAGGCAAGGGATTCCGTAAGGTGATACCCATAATAAAGGCTCAGCCCCTGGTCAAAATAATACTGGGCGCTATCGATTGTTGTGGAAATAGCATAGTGATAATGTCCCCAGCCGGGAAACACCGGCGCATACCGGCCGGCCGCATCCGTTTGCAGCACTGCCATCGTCGCCGGACCACACCCTACAACGGCATCGTCCTGTCTCCTGACGGCAGCCAAATCCCCGCGGGGCGCCGCCTCCGGCAATAGAAAAAACAATATGAAGATAAATCGCGACAATTTCGTCTCAAACGGGTTGCTTCCGCCAATGGTGAGCCCCCTTCATCATAAACTGTTTGCTCTGCTCAATGGCATCCATCACTTGCTCCAGTATCTTTTCGGCCGGTGCCTCATAGTCGATGACCAGCGGCTCCTTAAAAGTGACGGATAAGTCCACACCCTTTTTCTTGAACTTCAACCCTTTCTTGTCAAAGGCCCGCCAGAACCCCCCAATAATCACCGGCACGACGATTGGCCGGTTTTGCTTGATGATATGCGCAGTCCCCTTCCTGCCCGGAGCAAAGGCCTTCGTCGTTCCCTGCGGGAATGTGATCACCCAGCTTTTCTCCAGCGCCCTGAATATCTTCCGGGTATCGGAAGGATCCAGCCCCCGCCGCACTTCCTGGCTCGCACTGTTCCATGTCCGCCGGACGGTCAGCGCTCCAGCCAACGTAAACAGCCGGCTCACCCAGGTCGCACGCATAGTCTCTTCCGCCGCCACATAGTAAACATTGGTAAATGGATTCAATAGGTAATAGGGCACACCGAGACGATCCTTCTTGCCCCATTTCACGGCACAGAATATGTGCAGAAAAGTGATGACATCGGCAAAATAGGTCTGGTGATTGCTGACAAAAAGCACGTTCTGCCTGGGTAATTTGCGCAGATGCTCTGTACCGCTGATCCTTAAGCGATTCACAATCGTCAGGGCGGGATAGGAGACTAACCCAACTATGGCATAAACCAGTTTCCGCACGAAACGAAAATTCCTCAATCGTTCTCTCAATCGACGCATAGATAGCTGCAGACTTGTCGTCCACATGGCCCGAAAGTACGGAATAGTTGAGAGAATCGACACATCTCGTTAACTTTGCGCCCTATGCGACTCAATACCGTTATTTTCGACATGGATGGTTTGCTCATCGATTCGGAACCTTGCTGGCAGGAAGCCGGCACGGATACACTGCTGCAATTTAACGTCACGCTTTCTCCCGTTCAATATCATCATACCACCGGACTCCGCACAAGGGAATGGCTGGATTATTGGTTCGGCCATTTTGGCATCGGCAAGGAAATGATCCCCGCAGCCGAAGCCGCATTACACCAACACGTCATCGAGAGGATAAAGACGCATGCCGACCCCATGCCCGGCGTCAAGGAGATCCTGGCCTTCTTCAAAGCCAGAAATTTCCGCATCGGACTAGCCACCTCGTCGCCGCTTTCACTGGTAAAGGTCGTGGTGGACAAACTGGGCATCGAAGGCTGCTTCGAAACTGTCGCCTCCGCCGAACACCTGCCTTATGGCAAACCGCATCCACAGGTTTATATGGACTGCGCTCAGGCCATGGCCGTCAGCCCGCTGCAATGCCTCGCCTTTGAGGACTCATTCAATGGCCTGATCGCGGCAAAAGCAGCCCGCATGACCTGCGTAGCCATCCCCGTCCACGACCAGGCCCACCTCCCAAAATGGGGCGCCGCCGACCTGAAACTTGGCTCCCTCCTCGAATTCAACGACGATCACCTGAACACCCTCCAATAAAAAAGGCCCCAACTTTCGTCGGAGCCTTATATCTCGTGTTACCACAATTTTAGTGCTGCGTCGGTTCCGTACCGCCCTGCGCATGCTGATCTTTCTCTTCCTGCTTGAGCTTTTCCTTAATAGAAGCCAAAGCGCCAAGGTCACCAAGTGTAGGCTTTTCCACCTTTTGTTGGATCGTCTTGACAGCCTTGCGCGTCTTATCGGCATCAGCCCGCTCTTCCTTCTTAAGCGCTTCCTTCTCCTCATGCTTGCTCTTTTCCCAAAGACGGGTATGACTGAGAACGATACGTTTTTCATTGCGATCGAATTCGATGACCATGAAAGGTGCCGTTTCGTCAGCCTGTACCTGCTTGCCGTCTTCCTTATTCAGGTGACGGTTGGGAGCGAAGCCTTCCAGCCCATAAGGCAGCTGCACAATGGCGCCCTTCTCATCCTTTCGGATAACAAGACCTTCATGCACGGACCCAACGGAGAAAGTTTCCTCCAGCGCATTCCAGGGATCTTCTTCCAGCTGTTTGTGTCCAAGCTGCAGTTTGCGGTTGTCCTTGTCGATACCGAGGATCATGACATCGATATGCTGTCCGACCTTCGTGTATTCCGACGGGTGATTGAATCGCTTCAGCCAGCTCAGATCGCTGATATGGATCATACCGCCGATACCGGGAGCAAGTTCCACGAATACTCCATAAGGAGTGATATTCTTGACGAGGCCATTGTGACGGCTGCCCTGCGGGAACTTCGTCTCGATGGTGTTCCAGGGATCTTCGCTAAGCTGCTTGATAGACAAGCTCATCTTGCGGGCATCCTTGTCCAGCGTGACGACCTTCGCCTGGTGTTCGTCGCCCAATTTGAAGAACTCCTTCGCATTGATCGGCGTATTCGCCCAGGTGATCTCGCTCACGTGCACCAGACCCTCTACGCCCGGCATGATCTCCAGGAACGCACCGTAGTCTTCGATATTGACCACTTTACCCTTGACGATCTCGCCTTCCTTGATGGTCTCAGGCAGCACGTCCCACGGATGCGGGGTGAGTTGCTTCAAACCAAGGCTGATACGCTTCTTGCCATCGTCGAAATCCAGCACCACCACCTGTAGCTTCTGATCGAGCTTCAACACTTCGCTCGGATGGCTTATGCGGCCCCAGCTAATGTCGGTGATGTACAACAGACCGTCCAGACCGCCGAGATCCATAAAGGCGCCGAAATCGGTGATATTCTTGATCGTACCTTCCAACACCTGGCCTTTCTCCAGCTTGCTGATGATCTCCGCACGTTGTGCTTCGATATCGCTTTCGATAAGGGCCTTGTGCGATACAACGGCATTCTTGATAGCTTCGTTGATCTTCACTACCTTGAACTCCATCGTCTTGCCTACAAACTGATCGTAGTCGGTAACCGGCTTCACGTCGATCTGCGATCCGGGCAGGAAGGTCTCCATACCGAATACATCGACGATCAGGCCACCCTTGGTCTTGCTGGTGACCGTACCCGTAACCACTTCGCCGGTCTTGTGCACTTCGACGATCTTCTCCCAGGCACGCGTGATACGCGCTTGCTTGCGGCTGAGATGCAGGTGACCCTCCCGGTCCTCCTTTTCGACAACCATGACCTCAACTTCATCACCCGTTCTCAGGTTCTGAAGGTCACGGAATTCGTTCAGGGATACCAGACCGTCACTCTTGAAACCGATATTGACGACGACATCAGTCTTCGTCAGGCCCACAACAAGGCCTTTTACCAGTTCACCGTCAGTGATCGCGACAAAGGTATTCTCATACACCTTGTCATACTTCTCTTTTTCGTCCTTCGTGTAAACGGCGACATTGCGCTTGTCAATGCTCCAGTCGAAATCGTCGTGCGCAGTCTGCACGTGCACAGGTGCTTTTTTTGTCGCTGTAGCTTCGGCCGTGGCAGTTGCCACTTCCGCAGTCTCCTGTGATTCAGCGTTTGAGTTAACAATATTGTTTTCAGACATAATAAAACCCCGGGTTTTTTGATCGGGGTAGCAAAATTACGAAAAATTATCGACTTTCCGGGGATCCTCAACTCACTCCCCCTGCTCAGCCGACCTTATCGCCATCCGGCCCTATCACCCCCGTCCAGACGTCTCCCACCTGCTTCTGGAAGGTCCAACGATGGCCAAACGGATCCTCCAGCGTCCCCTGCCGGTACCCGTACGAATGGGTGGTCATAGGCTGTACGATCCGGCCGCCGGCCGCCGCCGCCCTCTCCATCAAATTGTCAGGATCGTCCAAAAAAAGCCCCAGGCTCACCGTCGTCCCCCCGATGCTCTCCGGACCTCGCGCCACAGACCCCGGCATTTCCTGGTGGAGGTGGAAGACAGCCCCCTGAAGCAGGAGCTCGGCCACATGGACGCTGCCATCTGCATTCTTCACCAGCAGTAAAACCTCCGCCCCAAAAGCCTTTTGGTAGAATTCAACCGCAGGGGCGACAATTCGCAGCGATAGTTCAGGCGCAAAACACGCCTTTCCATTTGTTATATGCATAGTTGGAAGTTTATTGGCTGGCCCGTCGGGCGATCGTGTCCGCCGCAATCCATCCACTGGTCCAGGCATGCTGGAAATTAAAGCCGCCCGTTACCCCATCCACATCGAGGATCTCTCCAGCAAAAAACAAGGCCGGAACCCGCCGGCTTTCCAGCGTCGAGGGATCGACTTCCGATAGCTTTACCCCACCCGCCGTCACAAATTCCTCCTTAAAAGTCGTCTTTCCCGCTACAGCAAAATTCCCTGCGCAAAGCAGGCCGACAAGCCGGTTCTGCTCCCGGGCCGGCAGATCAGCCCAACGGGCAATCCCGATACCCGCCGCCTCCACAAAATACTCCCAAAGCCGCTGAGGCAGCCCGAACGGGTTTTTCGCCGACACCGGCTGCCCCGCCCGCTCCTGCCGCTGTTCCTGCAGTACGACGCGCGCCGTTTGTTCGGTGTACGCCGGGATCCAGTTGATCTGTACGCCAAACTGATAATCCAGGACCGCCAATTCCCTTGCACCCCGGGCCGAAAGCCGCAATACCACAGGCCCGCTAAGCCCCCAATGCGTGATCAACAACGGCCCCTTCTCCATCAGACGGCTCGCACCTATCTTTATCTGTACTTCCGGCACGGAAACACCCATCAGCTTCGTAATGGTCTCTCCCGGCATATTAAAAGTAAACAAAGAAGGCACAGGTTCCTCTACCGTATGTCCCAACGCGCGGATCCATTCGAACATACCCGACTTAGGATAGCCGCCGCAAGCCACGCACAGGTAATCCGCGGTCAGCACCCGGCCATCCGCAAGAACAACCCGAAAGCGGCGCCCCTCTCCCCCCTGCAATTCACCCCCCGCATCTCCGACTCCGACGGCCGCAACATCGGCATGCATTCTAATCTCCACGCCATAAGCATTGACCTCCTTCATCAAACAGTCGATGATCGTCTGAGAACTATCTGTCACCGGGAACATCCTGCCGTCGGCTTCCGTCTTCAGCGCTACGCCGCGCTCGCGAAACCATTCGATGGTATCGGTCGTAAACCATTGATGAAAGGCCTTCCGCACAAAATGTTGTCCGCGCGGATAATTCCCCGCCATCCCGGCGATGTCATAACAAGCATGCGTCACGTTGCACCGCCCGCCGCCACTGATCCGCACCTTGCCGAGGAGTTTCCCCGTCTTCTCAAGAACGATCACCTGCAGCCCGCTGTCCTTACGCGCCGCATTGACGGCACAAAAGATCCCCGCCGCCCCGCCACCAATAACAATAAGCTGTCTCATGTGCTACGACGGCAGTGCAGCTGCCTGTCCGGTAAATAGATGAGGATTGGCTGCTTCAGCAGCCTCAATTATACTATAATCCGATAAAATATCCGCCTTGCCTTTCTTAACGGCTACATCATGTTCAAAATGCACCGAGGGCTGATGGTCGGTCGTCCTAACCGTCCAGCCATCGCTTTCGGTATAGACCTCCCGTCTCCCCAGGTTGATCATCGGCTCGATGGCCAGCACCAACCCTTCCCTCAGCTTGGCGCCGGTGCCGCGACGGCCATAATTGGCTACCTGTGGTTCCTCATGCAGGTGTTTGCCAAGCCCATGCCCTACCAATTCCCGGACCACGCCATATCCATATTTCCTGGACGTATACTCCTCGATAGCAAACGAAATATCACCTACCCTGTTCCCGGCAACCGCCTTCTCGATACCCTTGTACAACGACTCCTTTGTCACCTTGATCAGTTGCATCACTTCCGGACCGGGATCGCCGATCGCAAAAGTATAGGCATGGTCCCCATGCCACCCCTTCTTGATCACCCCGATATCGACGGAAATAATGTCTCCATCCCGAAGCGGGCCGTCATTTGGAAAGCCATGCACGACGACATCGTTCACCGAGATACAGGAGTTGAAAGGATAACCCCGGTAGTTCAGGAACGACGGAATGGCATCGTTGTCGCGGATAAAATCCCCGATCAGCTTGTCCAGTTCCCGCGAAGTGATGCCCGGTTTCAATACCTTGGCCACCTCCGTAAGCGTCCTGCTCACGAGAAGGGCGCTCTCACGCATTAATTCAATTTCAGCCGGTGTCTTGTAGTGTATCATAAACTGTAAAAACTGAGGCCGGCCGTCCCCATTTAAAGTACAGCCGGCCTCAGTTCATCTTATGTCCCGGGCCGCTTCGCGTCACCGGGGGCTGTTAGAATATCTAACAGGTTCAAGTATAAAAAGTTTATTCAGCCAATTTCGCGCGTCAGATCAGATAACAGCATTTGAAACAGAACTCTGTCTCCCCTGTATCCTTCCGCTCTTCATCAACCCGTCATACTGCCGCATGAGCAGCTGGGTCTCGATCTGTTGCAGCGAATCCAGGATAACCCCAACCATGATCAGTAGCGAAGTGCCCCCGAAAAAGGAGGAAAATCCCTGCGTAATGCCGAGGCGCTGCGCAAATCCTGGCAGGATACCCACGATAGCCAGCAGAAAGGCGCCGGGCAACGTGATCTTATCCATCACAGAACCGATATAATCCGCCGTAGGCTGACCCGGCTTAACACCCGGGATAAATCCGTTGTTGCGTTTGAGGTCGTCGGCGATCTGTTTGGGATTAAAGATAAGCGCAGTATACAAGAAAGTAAAGCCGACCACGATCACACCATATACGATCATATGGATATAGTCGCGGGGATCGGAGAACACCTTGGCAATACCCTTGGTAGTTTCAAAGCTGGCAAAGATCGTAGGCAGGAACATGATGGCCTGCGCAAAGATGATAGGCATGACACCCGCACTGTTCACCTTCAACGGCAGGAATTGACGCGCACCGCCAAACTGCCGGTTGCCGACGATCTGCTTGGCGTAGTTCACCGGTACCTTGCGGACACCCTGGATCAGCACGATCAGACCCATAATGATCGCAACGAGCACGGCTACTTCGATCACGAACTCCAGGATACCGCCGGAGCCCTGCGCATATTTGGCATTCCATTCCTGCACGAACGACCGGGGCAAACGGGCTAGGATACCCAGCATGATGATCAGCGAAGTACCATTACCCAGCCCCTTATCCGTGATCTTCTCACCAAGCCACATCACAAACAGCGTACCCGCCGTGAGGACGATCGGCGTCGTGAGCCAGAAATAGGCAGCAAAGGAATCCATGATGGCTTCCTTACCCATCCCTTTCAGGTAGGTCACGTAGGCATAAGCCTGAACGAACGTAACCAGCACCGTAATATAACGGGTCCATTGATTGATCTTCTTCTGACCACTCGCGCCTTCCTTCTGAACCTTCTGCATCTGAGGGATCAGTATGGTCGCCAATTGCATAAAGATGGATGCGGAGATATAAGGCATGATCCCAAGCGCCAGTACGGAAGCCTGGGAAAAAGCGCCACCGGAAAACGCATCGATAAGACCCAACGCACCGCCCTTGGCGCTGCTGCTAAGCGAGCTCAATTTATTGGGGTCGATACCAGGCAGCACGATATAGGTTCCAAAACGGTAAACCAACATGAGGCTAAGCGTCACGACGATCTTGCTTCGCAGATCATCAATGCTCCATATATTTCTAAGTGTCTGTACTAGTTTCTTCACGGAACAAAAATTTTATGTGCGGGGGATACGCAGGACGCATTCCGTCAGGAATGCGTCCATGCAAGTTACATAAAAATTACTTTAGTATTTCTATTGTTCCGCCTGCGCCTTCGATCGCGGACTTCGCCTTCTCACTCACGGCATGGACCTTGAAACTGAGCTTAGCCTTCAGTTCCCCGTTACCCAACACCTTCACGCGGTCGGTCTGGCTGATTAATCCGTTGATATACAGATTCTCAGGGGTGATCTCGGAAAAGCCGTACTTCTCTGCCAACTGCTCGACCTGACCTAAGTTCAAAACCTTATACTCCACCCGGTGTATATTGTTAAACCCACGCTTGGGCACCCTTCTCTGGATCGGCATCTGACCACCTTCATGGGCCATTTTACGCTGGTAACCGGCACGGCTCTGACCACCCTTATTACCTTTCGTGGAAGTACCACCCTTACCGGATGCTTCCCCGCGGCCAAGCCGCTTTTGCTTATGCGTTGCGCCTTTTGCAGGCCTGATCGTGTGTAGATTCATTGTTTGATTTTTTACTCAACGGGGAATCGCCCCTCGCGTTACATGAATTATTTTACCTCTTCCACTTTCACCAGGTGCTCCACTGTACGGACCATACCCAGTATCTGCGGGGTAGCTTCTACCTCTTTGGTAGCATGCATCTTCTTCAAACCGAGTGCCTTCAGAGTCAGTTTCTGACGCTCAGGCCGGTCGATGCCGCTCTTGACTTGTGTGATCTTGATCTTTGCCATGATATACAAATTAACCGTTGAAAACTTTCTTTAATGAGATGTGACGGGTCCGGGAAACCGCGATGGGCTCACGGAGCATCGCCAGCGCCTTGAAAGTAGCCTTTACCACGTTATGAGGATTGGCCGATCCAAGCGACTTAGCCAGAACGTCCGTCACACCGGCGCTTTCCAGCACAGCACGCATCGAACCTCCGGCGATCACACCGGTACCATGAGCCGCAGGCTTGATCAGCACTTTCGCCGCACCTTCCTTGGCCAGCTGATCGTGGGGGATCGTACCGTGCATAACCGGAACCTTGATCAGGTTCTTCTTTGCATCTTCGATCCCTTTCGTGATCGCTTCCTGGACTTCCTTAGCCTTACCCAGACCGTGACCGACTACACCACTTTCATTGCCGACTACCACCAGGGCAGAAAAGCTGAACGCCCGTCCGCCTTTCGTTGTTTTCACAACGCGATTGATAGCAACCACTTTCTCCTTCAACTCCAGGTCACCGGCTTTAACTCTGTTCAAGATTACTTTAGACATTGTAATTATTTACGAAGCTATTTAAAAACTAATTCCTTATGCCGCCCTGGGGGCTCGTCCGCCAGGACAATTATTCGACTAGAATTTCAGACCGCCCTCACGAGCGCCATCCGCTACAGCCTTCACCCGGCCATGATACAGATAACCGCCGCGATCGAACGTAACGTCCAACAATCCCAGTTCAGAAGCCTTACGGGCAATGGCAGCACCTACCAATTTGCTCTTCTCGACCTTCGTGCCCTTCTGAGCAAGGATATCCTTGTCCTTGGATGAGGCAGAAGCCAGCGTCTTGGCATTGTCGTCATCGATCAGCTGCACATAGATGTCGTTGTTGCTCCGGAACACCGACAGCCTCGGCCGCTTGGTCGTCCCGCTAACCTTCTTGCGAACGCCAAATTTGATCCTCTGTCTCCTGATTGCTTTCGTATCCATATACTTTATTTTACGACCCTGGCTCAGGTAATAAGCGCCAGCCAGGATCCATTTCTCAAATTTATTTACCAGCAGCCTTACCAGCCTTCTTGCGAACCACTTCACCAATATAGCGAACACCCTTGCCCTTGTATGGCTCAGGCTTACGCAACCCACGGATCTTCGCTGCTACCTGACCAATCAGCTGCTTGTCCACGCCTTCCAGCGTGATCTTGGGATTCTCACCCTTGTTCTGCTCCGTAGCCAGCTTCAGCTCTTTCGGGATCTCGAAAATGATATTGTGCGAATAGCCAAGGGCAAGATCCAGCAGATTCCCCTGGTTGGACGCCTTGAAACCTACCCCGATCAACTCCAGCTGACGCTTGTAGCCATCGGTAACACCTTTCACCATGTTGGACACCAACGCACGGTAAAGACCATGAAGGGCACGATGACGGATCTGATCGGTAGGACGCGAGAATTCGACATGTCCATCCTTCACTTCTACGGTGATCTCACGATCGATAGCCTGCTTCAACTCACCCTTAGGCCCTTTTACGACCAGGAGATTGTCAGCTCCGACTGTTACGGTCACCCCCTTGGGCAGTACTACCGGTTGTTTACCTATACGAGACATAATACTTTAGTTTGTAGTTATTATATTTTTATTTCTTCTGCTGCCGGCCGGTCAGCCCATATAGGCACGGGCTTAATGTAGCGGCAACGCAATTTCGACTAGTAAATGTAGCAAAGCACCTCGCCACCGACGTTCTGCACCTTGGCTTCCTTATCGGTCATCACACCCTTCGAGGTAGAGATGATCGCCACACCAAGACCATTCTTCACACGCTTGAACTCGGTCGGGCTGGAATACTGGCGCAGACCCGGACGGCTCACACGCTCCAGCGATTTGATCGCCGGTTCCTTGGTGGCCACATCATATTTCAACGCGATCTTGATCACGCCTTGCTTGCTGTCATCCTCGAATTTGTACTTCAGTATATATCCCTTGTCATAAAGGATCTCCGTCATACGCTTCTTCAGGTTGGAAGCAGGTATCTCCACGATCCGATGATTCGCCATCTGAGCGTTCCGGATTCTTGTCAGAAAATCTGCTATTGGATCAGTAACCATTGTTTGTATCTAATTATAAATTTTCAAAAATTGTACAATGCGATATCCAATTGATATCATTCTTCACTCGGTTGCGCCGCGCGCCCCCGCTCCTGGATCCCTCTACCAGGACGCCTTCTTGACACCCGGTATCTTACCGGCCAGCGCCATATCCCGGAACATATTCCTGGAGATCCCGAAGTAACGGATATAACCCCTCGGGCGGCCTGTCAACTGGCAGCGGTTATGCAGTCTCACAGGAGATGCATTCCTGGGCAACAGGTCCAGCGCCTTGTAATCGCCGGCGGCTTTCAAGGCGGCACGCTTCTCGGCAAACTTCGCCGACAACGCTTCCCTTTTCCTTTGTCTAGCCTTTACGGACTCTTTAGCCATGATTTATTTTTTTATGTTTAATCTTTTTTAACACCACGGAAAGGCATACCGAGCTCTTTCAACAGCTCAAATGCTTCTTCATTCGTACCGGCAGTCGTCACGAAGGTGATGTCCATACCGGTGATCTTGTTCACCTTGTCGATATCCACTTCGGGGAAAATGATCTGCTCGGTAATGCCGAGGGTATAGTTCCCACGCCCGTCAAAAGACTTCTCGTTGATCCCCTTGAAGTCACGTACCCGGGGCAGCGCCGTAGATACCAGACGGTCAAGGAATTCGAACATCTTCTCGCCGCGCAGAGTCACCCGTGCGCCGATAGGCATGTTCTTACGCAACTTGAAGTTGGAGATATCTTTCTTGGACATCGTAGTCACGGCTTTCTGACCGGTGATCATCGAGAGCTCGTCGACAGCGACATCCACCAGCTTCTTATCGGTCACGGCGCCATTCACGCCACGATTGATACAAATCTTCTCCAGTTTCGGCGCCTGCATCACAGTAGAATAGTTGAACTTCTTCATGAGAGCAGGTACAACTTCCTTCTTGTACTTTTCTGCCAGACGCGGAGTGTATTTAACAGTACTCATTTGATTGCCTCCCCAGATTTTTTAGCGATTCGAACTAATTTCCCTTCCTGCCTTTCGCGCCTGACTTTCGTCGCGCCACCCGTCTTCGCATCAAACAACTGAATGTTGGAGATGTGGATCGGAGCTTCCTTCTTCACGATGCCGCCCTTGGTGTTCTGCGCGGAAGGCTTGGTGTGCTTGGTGATGATGTTTACGCCCTCGACCAATACCTTGGCCGCATCGGGATAAACTTCCAGGACTTTCCGGGCCTTTTTGGGGTCCTTGTCGTCTCCGGTGATCACTACCACGCTATCACCTTTTTTAATATTGAACTTGGGTTTGAATCTGTTGCTCATTTTTTTATGTTTTTCCCCTGCCTGCGCAGAGAATGTTGTCCTTAGTGATTACAATACTTCCGGCGCCAGGGAAATGATCTTCATGTATCCCTTGTCACGCAGTTCCCTGGCGACAGGTCCGAAAATACGCGTTCCCCGGGGCTCGTCGGATGCATTCAGCAATACCACGGCATTGTCGTCAAAGCTGATATAGCTGCCGTCCTTGCGACGTAACTTCTTCTTGGTACGGACGATAACCGCCTTGGCAACTGTTCCCTTCTTGATACCACCGGAAGGCAACGCATCCTTTACGGTAACTACGATCTTATCGCCGATACCAGCGTAATCCTGCCCGCTGTTCCCCAATACCCGGATGCACAACACCTCTTTGGCACCGCTGTTATCAGCTACATTTAATCTGCTTTCTTGCTGGATCATTTTGTTAACTTTTAACTCAACCACCTTCCGGCGGCTGAAAAATAGAATGTATATCGAATATCCCGCGGACTTCGTCCGCCTGGATTGCTATTTCGCCTTTTCAATGACTTCCACCAGACGCCAACGTTTGGACTTACTCAGAGGACGGCTCTCCATGATCCGCACTACGTCCCCGACCGTACACTCATTCTTTTCGTCATGAGCGTGGAAGCTGGTAGTCTTTTTCACGAACTTACCGTAAATCGGGTGCTTCACCTTTCTTTCGACAGACACCGTGATGGTCTTGGCCATCTTATTGCTCTTTACCACCCCGATCCTTGTCTTGCGCAAATTTCTTTCAACCATTGTAGTAGCCATTGTTTTAGCTTTTTGCTTTTATTAAGCGTGAACACTTGTCTTTTGTGCCAGCGCCGTCTTCAGGCGGGCAACATCCTTCCTCAAAGCACGGATGCTCATCGGATTTTCCAGCGGCGAAATAGCATGCGCAAACTCCAGTTTCTTCAGGCGCAGCTCATCTTCCTGGATACGAGCCTGCAGGTCGTTCTCATTGAGGTCCTTCAGGCTGTTTATAAAATCAATCTTCTTTGACATCGTCAATCTATTTTGCTGTTATTACTTTTTTTCAATCAACTCCGCCGCGACATCCCGGCGCACAATGAACTTGGTCTTGATCGGCAGCTTCTGCGCAGCCAGTTCCAATGCTTCCTTGGCAACAGCCATCGAAACACCATCGGCTTCGAAAAGGATACGACCCGGCTCGACTACCGCAGCCCAATACTCAGGATTACCTTTACCTTTACCCATACGCACTTCCAAGGGCTTCTTGGTGATGGGCTTGTCAGGGAAAACGCGGATCCATACATTCCCCTCACGCTTCATAGCTCGGGTCAGGGCCTGACGGGCAGCTTCCAGTTGGCGATTGGTCAGCCATATCGCTTCCAACGATTTCAATGCATACGAACCGAAAGCAATAGTGTCCCCTCTTTTTGCAACCTGACGGATGCGTCCTTTCTGCCCTTTCCTATGCTTGGATCTTTTTGGTTGTAACATCTTAGAATTATTTTCTGATACTTATTTCAAACAATTTTTGCGCACTTTCATCATTAGACTCATCTGCGTCCGCCGCCACCACCGGGCCTGCGATCTCCACCGCCGCCACCAGGCCTGCGGTCTCCACCGCCACCGCCGCCGCCAGGCCTGCGATCTCCACCACGATCACCACCGCCCCTGCGGTCATCTCCACGATGATGTCCATGTCCATGATCACCATCCCTTCTGTCCCTGCGATCGCTGAGACCACCTTCTTTCCCGCCCACGAAGTTCGGGTTCAGGTCCCTCTTTGCCAGTACTTCTCCCTTACAGATCCATACCTTGATACCGATCTTACCATATACAGTAAGCGCAAACACATTGGCGTAGTCGATGTCCATACGCAAGGTATGCAGCGGGGTCCGGCCCTGCTTGATCTCCTCCGTACGCGCGATCTCAGCGCCGCCCAAACGGCCGGCAACCTTGATCTTGATACCCTCAGCACCCATACGCAACGCAGAAGCAATAGCCATCTTTATCGCACGCTTGTAGTTGATGCGGTTCTCGATCTGCCTGGCGATCGTATCGCCGACAATATTCGCATCCAACTCCGGACGACGG
>Ga0302326_10014849_pt1 | contig 16432 bp, 13 predicted proteins | sample Palsa_T0_3_FD_202264 | JGI IMG/M metagenome (GOLD analysis project Ga0302326, IMG submission 202264) | Peat permafrost microbial communities from Stordalen Mire near Abisko, Sweden - Palsa_T0_3 | ecosystem: Environmental > Terrestrial > Soil > Palsa > Peat permafrost | place: Sweden: Abisko... | reverse complement strand
TCGTCTCGGGTTCGACCGTGCGCCGCTCGCTGCTCTCGACCGGCGTCAACGTGCGCTCGTTCGGTGTGCTCGATGGTGCCGTCGTGCTCCCCTATGCCGAGATCGGGCGCTCGGTGCGGTTGACCAACGTGGTCATCGATCGCGGCGTTTCGATACCGGCGGGCTTGGTCGTGGGCGAAGACGCGAAGCTGGATGCACAGCGCTTTCACCGAACGGCGCGCGGGATCTGTCTGATCACCCAACCGATGATCGATCTGCTGTAGCGCGAACTCGGGAAACGCACACGTGGCACGCACACGAGTCCTGTCGGTCGCATCCGAGATCTATCCGATCATCAAGACGGGCGGCCTCGCGGACGTCGTCGGCGCCCTTCCAAACGCGCTGGCGCGCGAGAGTATCGATGTCTCGACACTCGTGCCCGGCTATCGGCCTGTATTGGACGCCGTCCAAGGGGCAACCACGGTGCTCGTCCTCGACGATGTGTTCGGTGGTCCCGGCCGGATCCTCGCCGCGAATGCGGCGGGGCTGGACCTGCTCGTTCTCGACGCGCCGCATCTCTTCGATCGTTTCGGCGGCCCGTACATTGGCCCGGACGGGAACGATTGGCCCGACAACGCGTTTCGCTTCGCGGCACTCGCGCGCACCGGGGCGCAGATCGGCGCGGGCGCGATCGAGAACTTTCGCCCGGACATCGTTCACGTTCACGATTGGCAGGCGGCCCTCGTTCCGGCATATCTGCACTATTCCGGCCGGCGCGGACCCGCGACGGTCATGACGATCCACAATTTGGCGTTCGCGGGAAGATTCGCGCCCGATCTTCTCCCGGCGTTGGGCTTTTCGCCCGCGGCGTACGCTGTCGACGGGCTAGAGTATTACGGGAGTATCAGTTTTCTCAAGGCCGGGCTGCAGTTCGCCGATCGCATTACGACGGTCTCGCCGACGTACGCCCTCGAGATTGCGACGCCCGAGCACGGAATGGGCTTCGACGGACTGCTGCGGGCGCGCGGCGCTCGATTCTCGGGCATCCTCAATGGTATCGACGACGATGTGTGGGATCCGGCACGCGATCCATACATCGCCGCGACGTACGACGCGGCCCGGATAGCCGCGCGGTCGAGAAACACCGCGGCGCTGCGCCGGCGCTTTGCGCTCGCTGAAGATCCTACCGCCTTGCTCGTCGGAGTCGTCAGCCGCCTCTCGTGGCAGAAGGGTCTCGATCTGCTGCTCGAAACGTTGCCGCGCTTCGTTGGCCGCGGCATCCAATTGGCGGTACTCGGCGCGGGTGATGCACCGCTCGAGGGCGGCTTCGCCGCCGCCGTCGCAGCGTATCCGGGCCGGGTCGGCGTCTATATCGGTTACGATGAAGCCGTGGCCCACCTCGTGCAAGCGGGCGCGGATGTCGTGCTCGTCCCGTCGCGGTTTGAGCCGTGCGGACTGACCCAGCTCTGCGCTTTGCGCTACGGCGCGATCCCCGTCGTCGCTCGGGTGGGCGGCCTGGCCGACACGATCATCGATGCGAATGAGATGGCGCTGGCAGCCGGAGTGGCTACCGGGCTCCAGTTCGCCCCGCCCACGAGCGATGCGCTCGATTCGGCACTCGTGCGAGCGTCGGTGCTCTTCGCCCAGCGCCCAATCTGGGAACGCATGCAGCGCAATGCCATGAACACGGACGTTTCCTGGACTCGCTCGGGAAGTCAGTATGCGCGGCTTTACCGAGCGGCCCTGGACGCGCACGAATAGCCCTCCGGCACGATTGAAGAAAGGCGGTTCGTTCACCCCCGGACTGGCGCGAACCTTACCAGCCGCGGCGTTTTGCTGGTGGAGACTTGTTCTATTTAACTCCGGCTAACGTGCAATCAACGGGCAAGAAGGAAACGCTATAATAGATAAGCGCCCATGCGACAACTTCGCTAGCGCCAACGTTACTATTGATGTAAAGTTGATTGAGAAAGCGTGTCGGGTTCGCCCCATACGTGCATCCCAAGAAAGGTCTTGAATGAATCACATAAATGTTTCCGTCACCGTCGGCCTTGCACCGCACCAGACGATGGCGCGCCTGGAAAGCTTCCTTCGCGAATATGCTCCACAAACCGAAATGACATTTGCGCTGCGCGCGCCGTTCGACATCTCGGCGTTGAATGTCGGGCTCACGCTGCAGCGCGACGTGACGGCTCGCTTCGTACCGTTGGGGGATAACCGCAGCGCTTACGCGATCGCGTGGCAGCCGGTTGGCGCTGGTCCATTTCCCGCGTTTGCCGGGACCATTTTCATCAGTGCTAGCGAGGCCGACGAGGCCGAGTCAATCTTAGCGCTTGACGGACACTATCACCCGCCGTTGGGCGTCGCGGGCGATGTCTTCGACGCAATCCTCGGTAAGCACATCGCACAAGCGAGCGCTTCCGATCTGCTTGAGCGGATTTCGATGTACATCGACAACGTTGCCGCGCCGGTTTCGACCTTCGGCTAAGCGGTTTTCGGACGGACAGCGAGAATCGCCAGATCGTCGCTGCTGCGTTCCCGCGAGAAGCGCCGTAAGCGCTGGGTGAGCGAATCGACGAGGCGCTGCGCGCTTGACGCGTCGGCCTCGCTGAGCCATCGTTGCACGCCCGATCCGGTTAAGAAGTTTCCATTCGCGTCACGCGCTTCGGTCAACCCATCCGTCGAGAGAAATAGGATATCGTCGACACCCACCATCGTTGCAGCGCAGGTGAAAGCCGTATCGCCGCTGATTCCGATGATCGGACCCGTCGGCGCAAGCTGCTCGATCCCGCCCGGGCGCCGAACGTACGCTGCCTCGTGGCCCGCGCTGACGTAGGTCAACGCTGCGGATTCATAGTCGAGAATTCCGGCGAAGAGGACGACGAAGGCCTCGGGCGGTTTTTGCGCGCGCGCGTAAAGCGCATTGAACTTCGTGACAATGGTATCGATTTGCGCGTGCTCGGAGGCAAACGCGCGCAGGCTGTATTTTACGAACGTGGAATCAACCGCGGCTTCAACGCCTTTACCGCTCACGTCGGCGATGACGACGAGTGTGCGCTGTGCATCGAGCGGAAAGATGTCGTACACGTCGCCGCCGACTTTTGCGCCGCGCGTCGCCGAAACATAGGCCGCCGCAACGTCGAGCCGGGCGTCTTTGACGATCTCGCTCGTGAACGCGCTTTGAAGCAGCGTAATAATGCGCCGTTCACGTACGAGTTCAGTGCGTAGCCGGCTAAAGAGGAAAGCGTATACGAGAATCTGCAATGCGACAACGATCAGCGCGCCGTATCCGATTGACGACGCCCGCCCGATGGAGACCGAGCGTTCGCGGAGGAGCCGATGATAATCTTCGATCAGCACGGCGCTGACGACGTCGATGTCGTCGTGAAAAAGTTGGACGTACGATGCCGCGTGGCTGTCGTCGATGGACTGGCGCTTGTCCGTGATAACGGGCTCGGCAACTTGGTTGCGCCAGCGTAGATTGAGCATACGCGCGTCGGCGAGCGCGGCGGCGGCGCGGGCGTCTTCGCTGCCGTGAGAAAGTCCTTGGGCGATCGCGTTCGCGTGGACGGGAAATTCGGTTACGGCCGACACATAGGCTTCCCGGAACGTGGGATCGGATGTCGACGCGTACCCGCGCAGGCCGGTTTCCTCATCGCTCCACAGGAGCTCGAGGTCGGCGACATGCAACTGCGTCGCGCGTAAAACCGCTACACTGGCGTTGATATCGTTGAGTTGCGCGAGGACACCGAAGAGTCCGGCGAACGCCGCCAGAAGACCCAGCGCGACGATCCCGAGCGCAACGAGCAGCCCGCGCAAAGAAAAGCCGGCTGACATGGTAGCTGGCCGACCCGTTCAACGCCCGCGCTGCGATGTCCGCGTCTGCCGTTCTGGGCCGGCCGATGTTCGATCGATACCTGCGTTCTATACACCGGCTTGGAGCGTGGGTAGGTGGGCCCGCCCGTCGCGCTCCGGCCGGCGCAGGCACGCTGCGTCCCGTGCCCTCGCGCGTGAAGTCGGCGCCTGTTTTGCCGAATACATGAAGAGCGACAGCTCAAACGACGCTCCAGCTACAGGACACCCCTATGCCTCCCACGCCCCACCGTGCACGCGACTAATCCGGAAACCGAAATCGCGCGGCTGGCGGAGTTGCGTCGCTCGCGCATATTGGATAGCGGGCCCGAACACGATTTCGAGCTCATCGTCCAGGCCGCCGCAGCGCTGCTGAAGGTACCGATTGCGCTCATCTCGTTCGTCGACGAAGGGCGGCAGTGGTTCAAGGCCGCGCACGGGCTCGCCGTGCGCGAAATTCCGCGGAACCTGGCGTTCTGCGCCCACGCGATCGAAACGCCGGATGCCGTGATGGTCGTTCCTGATGCGGCGTTGGACGAGCGGTTTGCCGGCAATGCCCTCGTGACGGGAGAAATGGGCATCCGCTTCTATGCCGGCGTTCCGCTCGTCTCGCGCAGCGGCTATGCGCTCGGAACACTGTGCGTGATCGATCGCGGGCCGCGCTCGATCGGTGACGACGAAGTACACGGTCTTCGCGCTCTGGCAAGCTTAGCCGTGAGCCTCATCGAACGGCGGCGTGCCGAGCGTCTTGGTGCCGCACAGTGCGCGCCCGTTGACAGTCCGGCGGCTGTATCGAGCGGCGCGGTCTTCAGTTGGGATGCCGATGCGCGCGTGCTCACCTGGGATGGGTCGGCCCAGGCGGCCCTGGGCTGGTCCGCTCAAGAGGTGATCGGTACCTTCCCGCCATTCGTGCTGCCCGATGACGCCGAAAACTATACGCGCGATTGCATGCGAGCCCTCGAGGGTTTGGGCGACAAAACGCAGTCGTATGCGATTCGCGCTAAAAACGGGAGCATTCTGCAGGTTGCGATCGCAACGACACGCGCGGTTCGAGCCAACGGGGATGTCTACGGCGTGTCGACGGTTGAAGACTTCGGCCTACAGATCGCCACCGAACGGCGGCTCGCGATGTTTCAGTCCGTCGTTGTTCATTCGACCGACGCTGTGATCGTTACAGATGCGGTGCCCGTCGATGGCCGCAATCACCGTATCGTGTATGTCAACGCAGCTTTCACTCGGATGACCGGCTATCGTGCCGACGAGGTGATCGGCAAAACGCCGGCAATGCTGCACGGCCCGGCGACAGACCCCGTCGAACTCGAGCGCATTTCCCGTGCTTTGGAGCGCCGCGAGCCGGTCATCGCCGAACTCGTCAATTATCGCAGCGACGGATCTCCGTTTTGCGTCGAATTCAGTATCTCTCCGGTGAATGATGCCGATGGACGCTTCATGTACTTCATCGCGATCGAGCGCGATATAACGCTGCGCCGCGTACTCGAGAAATATGAGAACGATCGGGCCGTCGTGCTCGAAATGGCGGTCTGCAACAAGCCGCTCGAAACGCAACTCGCGCAGATCGTGATGCTCCTCAAAGATGTGATTCCGGGCAGCATGGGAACGGTCATGCTGCTGCGCGGGGATCGGCTCGTGGGTGCTGCCGCGGATCCGCAGATGCCGGCCGAGTATCTCGTTGCCGTCGAAGGCGTGCAGATCGGGGCCGGCGTCGGCTCTTGCGGCACGGCGGCTTTCACCCGCGAAGCGGTCATTTGCGGCGATATCGACGGCGATTTTCGCTGGCGCGACTACCGGGAGTTCGCGCTGAGCTTGAACCTGCGCTCGTGCTGGTCGATACCGCTTTTTGGGACGAGCGGAGAAGTGATCGGCGCGTTTGCGCTGTACGCGGATCGAGCGGTGTTGCCAACCCCGCGTGAGCTTCAGCTCTTCGAGGAGACCGTCCGTTTCGCTTCGCTCGTCATCGAACGTCATCGAGATCGCGAACGTTTGGAACGGATGGTGCTCTACGACACGCTTACCGAATTGCCGAACCGCAAGCTGTTCGAGGTACGCGCGCAGGCGGCGGTCAGCCGTGCGCAAAAATCCGGCGCGGAAGTCGCGCTCGGTGTTGTCGATATCGATCGCTTCAAGACGATCAACGACGCTTTCGGCCACCATTTCGGTGACGAGCTACTGCGCCAAATCGCCAATCGTCTGTCGAACTCGCTGCGCGCCGGCGACGAGATCGCGCGCAAGGCCGGCGATGAATTCTTAGTGTTGTTTCCGGACCTGGCGGACCGTGGTGATGGAATTTCCGCGGCAGCCCGCCTGCTCGCATGCTTCGATGCGGCCTTCAACGTCGGTGGATATGAGATTTTCGTACGGCCAAGCTGCGGGTTAGCATTCTTTCCCGAAACATCGGGCGAAGCCGTGGGGCTGTTTCAAGCTGCCGACCGGGCGATGTACGCGGCCAAAGCGCGGGGCGGCGGACTCGAGCTTGCCACCAGCCTCGCGGCGGGGACAGCGCTCAAGAAACTTGATCTCGAAACTGATTTACGGCATGCCCTCCAACGCGGCGAGTTCGCGCTGCACTACCAAATGATGTTCGATCTCACTACCGGACGGCCGGTGGGAGCGGAAGCCCTGCTGCGCTGGAAACACCCGCAGCTCGGAATGATTTCGCCGGTCGACTTCATCCCGATCGCGGAGGCCAACGGGACGATCGTCCCGATCGGCAACTGGGTGATCGACGAAGCCGTCCGCGTCGCGCGCGGCTGGTACGATGCGGGGCACGACGCCTTTGTCACCGTCAACGTGTCGGCGGTTCAATTCGATGAGCCGGGGCTTGTCGCCACCGTCGTCGAGGCGCTGGAGCGCCACGCACTCGAGCCGCACCGGCTGCATCTGGAATTGACCGAGTCGCTGGTGATGCGCAATCCGAGCGCGTCCGCGGTGACGCTCTTGCAGTTGAAGGCGCTCGGCGTTCGAATCGTGATCGACGATTTCGGTACAGGCTACTCGAGCCTCGCGTATCTCCAGCGGTTCACCTTCGATACGCTCAAAATCGATCGGGCGTTCGTACGCGGCATCGGCGACGAAACGCTCAACGCTCGCAGCGATGGCATCGTCGCAGCCGTCGTGCACCTCGGGCAGGCTCTCGGCGTGACGACGATCGCTGAGGGTGTCGAAGATCAAGCCCAATACGCGTTCGTCAAGGCCTGCGGGTGCAACGTTGTGCAAGGCTTTCTCTGCGCGCGCCCAGTCGCCGCCGCCGACATGACGTGGCAGCATTGGAACCACCCCGCCGCGGCAAACGCGACGGCGGCTCGGCCGTAGGCCGGTTCGACGCAGTCGAACCCTACGGATTCGTCGAGCGATAGCCGAGACGAATCCTCCTAAGCAAAGACCTTATCGCGCTTGCGGCTGCGCAGGCGGTCGGTCTCGTTGAGCAGCCGCTTGCGAATGCGAATCGACTTCGGCGTGACCTCGACGAGTTCGTCGTCTTCGATGAACTCGATCGCGCGCTCGAGCGACATCTCTTCGGGCGGTGACACCTTCGTGCTGTCGTCCGACCCCGAGGCACGCATGTTGGTAAGCTTCTTCGCGCGGACGACATTGATCGCAATGTCCTTGTCGTCGTTGGCTCGGCCGACGATCATGCCTTCGTAGACGTCGACTTGCGGACCCACGAAGAAGCGGCCGCGCGACTCGAGCCCAACCATCGCGTATTCCGTCGTGACACCCGAATCGCTCGCGACGAGCGCGCCGTTCGAGCGGCCCGGGATCGACCCTGCCAGCGGCTGGTGATCGTAATACGTGTGCGACATGACCGCGGTACCGCGCGATAGCGTCAGCAACTCGCCGCGCAAGCCGAAGATCGCCCGGGTCGGCATCGTGTATTCAAGCCGGCGCGATTCACCGATGGTGATCATGTTCGACATGATCGCGCGCCGCCGACCAAGCGACTCGATCACTGGTCCGGCATACTCTTCTTGCACGTCGACGACGACATATTCAACTGGTTCCATCTTGACGCCGTTCCGTTCGGTCACGATCACTTGCGGTTTGGAAACCGCTAGTTCGTAGCCCTCACGCCGCATCGTTTCGATCAAGATCGACAGATGCAATTCACCGCGGCCGCGCACCTCGAACGTATCGGCGCTGTCCGTGTCGCTGACGCGTAACGCCACGTTCGATTCGAGCTCACGCGTCAGACGTTCGCGAATCTGGCGCGACGTGAGATACTTGCCCTCTCGACCCGCGAAAGGCGAAGCATTGACCATGAAATACATCGAGACCGTCGGCTCGTCGATGGCAACCGCGTTGAGACCCTCGGGCGTCGCGGCGTCGGTGATCGTATCGCCGATGTTGAGGCCTTCGATGCCCGAGACGCACACGATATCGCCAGCCCCGGCTTCCTCGATGTCGACCCGGTCCAAACCCGCGAACGTCAGCAGCTTCGTCAAACGCAGTCCGGTCTCGACGGCACCCGCCCGGTCGACCTTCGCGATCGGGGCGTTGAGTTTCGCTGCGCCGCGGAACACTCGGCCGATGCCGATCCGCCCAACGTACTTATTATGGTCGATCGCCGAAATGAGCATCTGAAAGCCGCCGTCTTCGGCTGGCGCTTCCGGTACCGACAGCGCGATCGTCGCGAAGAGCGGTTCGAGATCGACACCTTCATCGTCCAGATTGTACTTCGCGATTCCGGCCCGACCATTGGTATAAACGACCGGAAATTCAGACTGTTCATCGGTCGCGCCGAGTTCGATGAACAGGTCGAACACCTCGTCGACGACCTCTTGCGCGCGCGCATCCTTGCGGTCGATTTTATTTATTACGACGATGGCGCGCAGGTCGAGTTCGAGCGCTTTGCGCAAGACGAAGCGCGTCTGCGGCATCACACCCTCCGCCGCATCCACGAGTAAGACGACGCCCTGAACCATCTGCAGAACGCGCTCGACCTCTCCGCCAAAGTCGGCATGACCTGGGGTATCGACGATATTAAATTTCAAATCACCGTGGCGAACCGCGGTGTTTTTTGCCAAGATCGTTATTCCGCGTTCTCTCTCCAAGGGATTGGAGTCCATCATGCGGACTTCGGTCGCCTGGCCCTCGCGAAAGACGCCGCTTTGTTTGAGCATCGCGTCAACGAGCGTCGTCTTGCCATGATCGACGTGCGCGATGATGGCGACATTGCGGATATCGGCTCGGGTTCTCACAACCCACGAACTATATCAGAAAAAGGAAGGAAGCGCCACTCGCGCCCAGCTGCTCATCGTCAGCGGCCGAAGCGGCGCTGGCGCTGAGCAAAGGCGGCGAGCGCCGCGTCGAACGCGCGGCCGTCAAACTCGGGCCAGGGCGTGAGTGTCGACCACAGCTCGGTGTACGCGCATTGATACAATAAGAAGTTGGAGAGGCGCAGTTCGCCGCCGGTCCGGATCAGCAAGTCGGGATCGGGCATCCCCGCCGTCATGAGCTTCGCGCCGATCGCGTCGTCGTCGATCGCATCGGGTTCGATTGTACCGGCCGCAACGTCGCGCGCGAGGGCGCGGATCGCATCGCACAATTCGGTGCGGGCGCTATAATCGATAGCCAAATTCAGGATCATCCCGGATGCCGCAAGCGTATGGGCTTCGAGTTCGGCCAACGCCTCACGGACGGAGGCGGGTAAGCGATCGCGCTTGCCGATGACGCGCGCGCGGACGTTCGCCCGCAGGAGCGCGCCGGATTCCCGCCGGGCGAAAATGCCGGCAAGTTCCATCAGAAGCGTGATTTCTTCGCTTGCGCGACCCCAGTTTTCTTCGGAAAACGCATATACGGTGAGGACGTCGACGCCGGCTCTGGAGGCCGCCGCGACCGTCCGCTGCAGGGCGCGCACACCGCGCCGGTGACCCTCGATCGCCGGCAGCCCGCGCGCTGAGGCCCAGCGCCGGTTCCCGTCCATGATGATCGCGACATGTCGCGGAGCCGTGCTGATAACCGGGTTTGCAAGTTCGTTGATCATAGTTGCGGAACCCACGTCGACGCTGCGGTGTCGTCGTGCGCCCGGTCGTGGACGGCCCGGACGACGGCTTCGAGTTCATCGATGTACGCCAGAAAGCGCTTGCGGCCGGTGACGGTAATGCGCACGATCGTCACCGGCCGTCCATTGCCGCGCAGACGTTCGAGGCTCACGATACCGACTTCCGCCAGGGCGTGCAGATGACGGTTGAGGTTGCCGTCGGTCAGCCCGCAGGCGTCAATGAGATCGGTGAAGCGCATCCCGCCGGCGTTCGCAACGAGGCATGTGCACACGGCGAGCCGGCCGCGCTCGTGGAAAATGCGCTCGAGCCCGGAGTAGGCGAAGGGAGCGTCGCTAGTTTCCATGCTGGTGCAACAAGTCGTCCCGCAGAACGAGCGCTCCGATGAGCAGTTGACCGATCCCAAAGGTCGCCGGCATGACCCACCAGCGCAGCGCGCTGACGTCTTGCGCAAAGAGCAGCGCCGTTCCGGCAGCGCCGAACGACGCCGCCACGGCGAGCACCCCGCGCGGCACCATGGCACGCGACGCGATCAAGCCCATCGCATAGCACACACACCAGACGCCCGGCAGCATGCCGTCAAGATGGCGGCTCATGAGCGCCGCGGTCAATGCGCCGCCCGTTGCGATGGCGGGGGCGATCGTCATGCCCACCGTACGCAGCTCGCAGCGCGCGCGCAGCGTCCAATTTCGCGCCAGCCACAACACGATCGCGCCATAGTTGATCGCCAGCGCGAAGATCAGGCAGGCGATCCACATCGCCACAAAGCGCGACGCGTCGACGGTTGAGGCCGGATACGGAAGCGCAAAGTATTGGTAAACACCAATCGTTATGGCCGCAGTGCCGCTCATGATGGCTGCGCCGCCGGACCACCCGCGGAAGCGCTGAACCGCGATGAGCCGGCTACGAACTTCCTCGAGATCCGCGAGCGCCTGGGAGACTTCCATCACTTGACTTTGTAGCACAAAGCTAAGCCGCGCGCAAGCGCCCCACATGGCCGCCGCGCTTCGGCCGCGCCTGCGGCGATCGCCCGAAAAGAGGCTGCCGCTGTCGGGCGTCGATAGTGCCTGGACGATGACCTCTCCCGTCGTATCGCCCGCCGAAACGGTTCCGACCGCTGCCGAGCGCGCCGCCGCGGGCAAGGCGCTGCGCGACCGCGTCCCTCGCTCCAGCCATTCTGCCTGGGTGGCGCCGCCGGACCGCCAAGATCCGCTGCGGACCATCGCGCAGACGATCGGTGGCCGCGTCGAGCAGCTCGTTCCAATGCGCTACGCGCGCATGGCGGAATCGCCGTTTGCGTTCTATCGCGGCGCGGCTGACGTCATGGCCGGCGACCTGGCCCAGACGCCCATCACCGGCCTGCACGTTCAGGCTTGCGGCGATGCGCACTGTTTGAATTTCGGTGCCTTCGCCACGCCCGAGCGGCGGCTGATCTTCGACGTCAATGATTTTGACGAGACGCTGCCCGGGCCGTGGGAGTGGGATCTCAAACGGCTGGCCGCGAGTCTGGTGCTGGCCGCGCGTTCGATCAAGCTAAAGGATGGGAACGCCAACATCGCCGTGATCGCCGCGGTACGCGCCTACCGCCTCAAGCTGCTGGAGTTGGCGGCGAAGACGGCGCTCGAGACCTGGTATTCGCGGATCGACGCGGCCGACGGGTTACCTGAGTGGGAGCCCGACGATCGCCGCCGGCGCCGGCAGATCGTGGAGAGCGCCAACGCGCACTCGATGCAGGCCGCGGTCGCGAAGATCACCGTCTTGGGCATAACCGGCCGGCGATTCGTCGAGGAGCCGCCGCTGCTCTATCATCCGGCCGGCGACCATGACGGAGGCTTCGACATGGGCCGCGTTTTGGAAAGCTATGCCCACTCGCTCGGGCCGGAAGTCCGAGTCCTCTTGGCCCGCTACCGGCTCGTCGATCACGCCGTGAAAGTGGTCGGAGTCGGCAGCATCGGGACGCGCTGTTCGGTGGCGTTGATGCAGGCCGACGGGGACGACTCCCTGATCCTGCAAATCAAACAGGCGTCGGCGTCGGCGCTCGAACGGCACGCCGGCCCGAGCAGCGTCCAAAATCACGGTGAACGGGTGGTGCTCGGTCAGCGGCTCATGCAAAGCGCGAGCGACGTGCTGCTGGGTTGGGGCTCGTCGGGCGACTACGATTTCTACGTCCGTCAATACAAGGACAAGAAGGGCTCGATCGATATCGCGGCGCTGGACGGCTTCGGATTGCGCGACTACGCCCGGATGTGCGGCTGGGCGCTCGCCACCGCACATGCCCGGACCGGCGATGCCGCAATGATCGCGGGATATTTGGGCAAGGCCGACACCTTCGATAAGGCGCTGGTACGCTTTGCCGCGCTCTACGCCGACCAAGTCGAACAGGATTACGCGTCGTTCCGGGCCGCGACCGAAGCTGGAAAAATGCCGGTTGCCTAAAAAAAACGAGCCCCGGACGCACGGCCGAGGCTCATCGGCTCGGCCAGCGGCCGAACCCAACAGATTTCGACGAAGCCGAAACGCTTAACTCAGGCCGGTAATGACGCCGTAACGGCGGGCCAACGCTTGGCGCTCGTCATCGAATCGGGCTCGGATCTTCGCGGATTCCGCAACCGCTGCGGTTCCCAGACGTTCGCTCTCACGTTCCTTGCGGGCTTTTTCGGCGGCTTTGGCGGCTACGGCCGAGATCTTTTTTTCGCTCATGATCGTTGTATTAACGCTCGACCTGCGATTGACCCCTAAACGGCCCAAATACTCGGCGATGGCTCGTCTGCTCGCGCCGAGTCGAGCCGACCGGCGGCGAACCCCAGCGCGATGCTCGACGTCCATACTCATCTTCATCCGCCGCGTCTGTTCGCGGCGATCCGCCGCTGGTTCGCCGAGCGGAGCTCGTGGCGGATCGACCACCCCACCGAGCCGCAGGCCGTGGCCGCCGCCTTGCGGGCCGCCGGTGTTGCGCGGTTCGTGTTCTGCAGCTACGCGCACAAAACCGGGATAGCGCGCGAACTCAATGCCTGGCTCGCGCAAACGGCGCGCGACCTCGACGGTTACGGACTTCCGCTCGCGACGGTTCATCTCGACGATCCCGCCGCGGCCGATGATATGCGCGCGGCACTCGACGACGGCTGCATCGGTCTCAAGATTCATGAGGACGTGCAGGGCCTCGCCGTGGACGATCCGCGGTTCGATCGGATCTACGCGCAGATCGCCGAACGCGAGGGCTTCGTGCTCGCACACATCGGGCCGATTCCCTGGCGGCGCGATACCCGTGACGGGCCGCGGCGTGTCGCCGCGACGCTCGCGCGGCACCCCCGCTTGCGTTTGGTCGTGGCCCACCTCGGTGTCCCCGACACGCTGGCCTATTTTGGGCTGACCGCGCAGTATCCCAATCTCTTCATCGATACGACGATGGCCCTGGTCTGGCCCGATCTGCGCACGACGGCGACCACCGCCGACATCGAGGCGGCCAGCGGGGCGATCGTCTATGGAAGTGACTTTCCGAACACCCCCTTCTCGTATGCCGACGAACGCGCCGCAATCGAGGCGCTGGGTCTGTCCGCCCCGGCCGTCCGCGCGATTCTCAGCGAGAACGCTCGCCGCCTGAGTCCGCGCCTGGCCGGCTGAGCGGAACTTCTTGGGGCTGCCGCATGAGCGGCAAACCGTCGCGATCGAGTGGTGTCCCGACGAGGACCTGGACGAAGAGCGTGTAGCTCACGACACCCGCCGTCACCCGGTTGGCCCGCAGATACTTGTCGTAGACGGACCATTGGAGGCTGTACAGCTGCGGATTGTAGCGGCGCAGAAATCGCCTGCGGGCCGCGGCCAGGTCGGCCTTGACCAGCGGCGAGACGTGCAGCGCACGGCGATCGCTTTCGGGCAGAAATCCGTACGCCCAGAACAATCCCGAGTAGTGGATGAACGCGTCTCCCGAGCGCAGCGTCGTCAGCGCGGCGATGAGGTTGGCGTCGCTCTCATCCCCGAAGCCGGCGACGTGCCCCCACTCGTGCGCCATCGCGAAGGGCCGCTCGAACGGCAAAAACTCGGCGTTGAGGATCGTCTCGTAGGCGAACGGATCCCACTGGCCGCCGATTCCGGCCAGCTCGAACCACCAATCGAAAAGCGTTCGCTTCGGCCGCGAGACGACCACGTCGTAGCGGTCTCCCAGGCGCCGGACCACCGGCGCGAAGGCTTCGGCGAGCGTGCCTTCCAGCTGCGCTTCGGTGGGATGCTCGGCATGGGCCAAGGGCGCCGTCGCATTGAGCCCGGCGACGATCGACGCGCTGAAGACCGAAACGTCGTGCGGATTGACTCGGGCCGGATTGAACGCGACGCGCCGCACGATCGGCGCGCGCCGGTAGTTGAGCGCCCACGCGGCATCGAACCACACGACGATGAGCGCGATGACTGCGGCCGTTCGAAGGGCTAACCGGGCTGCGCGGGCCAGGCGCGGTCCGCGTCCGCTGCGCCAACCAACGATCCAATACGCTACGAGGCCGAGTACGATCGCGAGAAAGATCCCGTCGCCGATCGTAAAAGGCACGGCGTTGGCGATCGGCACGAATGTCCGCGCGAGTGCCGCGTAGATGCCGTTCGCGTAGTCGTTTTCGATCCAGCGCGCCGGCAGGGCGACGACTTGGAGCACGATGGCGGCGAGGATGAGGCCGGCGTCGGTCGCGTAGCCGCGAATCACGTTCACTCGAAGAGCAGCGTCGACATTTCGCCGACGCAGACGAAGCCCACCCGCTCGTACAATGCGATCGCGTCGCGATTGAAATCGTTGACGTACAACGAGACGGTCGGATGGACCAGCAACAGGCGCGCTGCGATCTGGGCCAGCGCGGCCGACGCGTACCCGCGCTTGCGAAGGGCGGGGGGCGTCCAAACGCCTTGGAGCTGAGCCGTCGCCTTCGTGCGCGCCCCGACGTTGAGCTGGAAGCGCAGCTCGCCGCCCTCGATATACACCCACCACTGTCCGCTGCTGATCGCCCGCCGAACGCCGGTGCCGAAGCTCACCCGGTTCACGCGCGGATCGTAACCCAATTCCCCGAGCATCATCTCAGCCGAATTTTCGATCACGCTCTCAGCGTCGGCGAGGGTAGCCTGACGAACGTCGAGATCGGCGCCGCCGACCAGCGCCGCGGGCACCAGGGCATAGATCGGCTGATTCGCGCGGGCCAGTACGGGCGCGCGATGCCACGACCGAACCTGCTCCCATAGCCGGTCGATGCAGGCTTTCGGACCCACGAAACTGCGCAGCCGCGGATGCCGGCGCAATTCCGCCGCGAACGCATTGACTGCGGCGGCGTCCGCGGCGATGACGAGCTGGGTGCCGAAATAGACCGCGCCGGTAATCGCGCCGCTGCCGTCGCGGTGCAGTACGATCTCGTCGGGTGCGTTCGGACCGTGGCCGCCCTCGAGCACCCATTGGATGAACGCATTTTCGTACGGCCGCCGGGCGACGAACGCAATGACGTCGCGGCGATTGGACCGGGTGAGCGGTTCGAGCAGATTTCCCCCGAGCGACCGAATCAGGTCAACGGCCGGACGAATGTCGGCTTGGACGTCGGCACCTTGCTTCCGCCTTCGGGTTCGACGCTCAGCGCGACGACTGCCAGATTGTCGGCATTTTCCGGCAGCGCCACGACGGCGACCCCCGAAGTGCTCGGCGTGAAGAGAACGCTGGGCGCCAGAGTCTTCGTACCCTTTGCGATCGTCCATACCTCATAAACTTTTCCGCGCGGCAACGGCGGCAGCGAATGGAGCGTCAAATAGAGGTGTGAGCCGTGCTTGACAACGTCGCCCTGCGGCACTGGAAAACGTTGGGCGTCGGCGGCGATGAGATCGGCGACCATCTCACGATCGCGCGTTCGGACCCGCTCGTTCTGGGCGATTTGGGCCTGCAGCGTCGATGCTCGCGCGTCAGCGTTGGCCAGATCGCTGCGCAGCGAGAAATTTTGAATCGTGCTGACGAGCGCGAACACCACGGCGGCGGCCGCCGCCAGCCCGGCACCGACGAACCAGCTCGAACGCGCGTTGCCGTTTCGGCTCATTGTTCCCAGCGGCGAGACGGCGCTCGCGGCTTGCGCATTGACCGCCCCCATCAGGCGCTGCTTCATACGTACCGAGCGGGCCGAATCGACCGGTTCCTCGGCCGCCAGGCCGATGACGTCAGCGGCCGGACGAAGCGCCTCGAACTCAGCGCGTGCCTGCGGATCAGACAAGATATAGGCCGTGACGAGTCGGTGTTCGCTGAGCGGCAGCACGCCGAGCGCATACGCCGCGACCAGATCCAGCAGTGCGTCGCGATCCGGCATTTCGTTCATCGTGAGACCGCGCTCTGCAGTTCGCCGCGCAGCCGGCGCAAACCCGAGCGGATGCGGGTCTTGACCGTGCCCAGCGGAATGCCGGTCCGTCGCGCGATCGCTTCGTGCGTGATCCCGCCGAAGAACCCCATCTCGATGAGCAAGCGCTGTTCATCGGGCAGCGCGGCCAGCGCCGTGCGGACGCGCTGCGAATCGATTTTAGCGAAGACAACGTCATCGATCGCGCTTTCCGTCGGAATATCGGCGGGGATCTCCCCTTCGGAG
>Ga0302326_10014846_pt1 | contig 16435 bp, 13 predicted proteins | sample Palsa_T0_3_FD_202264 | JGI IMG/M metagenome (GOLD analysis project Ga0302326, IMG submission 202264) | Peat permafrost microbial communities from Stordalen Mire near Abisko, Sweden - Palsa_T0_3 | ecosystem: Environmental > Terrestrial > Soil > Palsa > Peat permafrost | place: Sweden: Abisko... | reverse complement strand
CTTTTCCTGAGTGCGCAGCGTCGTCATCCAGGCGCCGCTGCGCTTGGAGGGCCGGGCGAAATAGTCGCCGAAGAACAGGCCGAGGAACTTGCCCCCGGGGCCGGTGACCTCCCACACCCGCACGTCGGGGTGCCACACCGGCACGTCGTGGCGCTCGCGGAAGGCGAGGCCGAACAGGCGGCCGGCGGTGTCGAAGGCGGCTTCGATCACCTTGTCGAGGGACAGATAGGGCGCGATTTCCGCGGCATCGATGTCGAACCGCGCCTTGCGCAGCTTTTCGGCGTAGTAGCGCCAGTCCCACGGGGCGAGGGCGAAATTACCGCCCTCGGCCTGCGCCAGGGCCTGGAGCGCGTCGCGGTCGGCCATGGCGCGGTCCCGCGCCGGCTTCCACACCCGTTCGAGCAGCGCGCGCACAGCCTCCGGGGTTTTCGCCATCGCGTCCTCCAGCCGATAGCGGGCGAAGGAGGGGTAGCCGAGCAGCCTCGCCCGCTCGTCCCGCAGCCGCACCGTCTCCGCGATGATCGCCTTGTTGTCGGTCGCGCCGCCGCCGTCGCCGCGGGCGGTCCAGGCGAGGAACGCCTTCTCCCGCAGATCCCGCCTGGTCGAACACGCCAGGAACGGCTCGATGCTCGAGCGCGCCAGCGTGATGGCGTATTTGCCGGGAAGGCCACGCTCCTGCGCCGCCTCGCGCGCGGCCGTCCGCGCGCCGGCGCCGAGGCCGGCGAGGTCGTCTTCGGTTTCCAGTACCAGGGCGTAGGACCGCTCGTCGGCGAGCACGTTCTGGCTGAACGCGGTGCCCAGCGTCGCGAGGCGCTCCCCGATCTCGGCCACCCGCCGCTTGCCGGCCTCATCGAGGGCGGCTCCGGCGCGGCGGAAGGTCACCTCGTAGCGCTCCAGCACGCGCGCCTCTTCGCCCCTGAGCCCGAGTTCGCCGCGGCGGTCCCACAGCGCCTTGATGCGGGCATAGAGGCCGCCATGGAGGTGGATGCGGTTGCGGTGCGCGGCGAGCCGCGGCGACATCTCGCGCTCCAGCGCCAGGATGGCGTCGTTGGTGTGGGCGCCGGCCAGCGCGTGGAACACCGCCGAGACCTGGGACAGCGCCCGGCCGCTGCGCTCCAGCGCCGCGATGGTGTTGGCGAAGCTCGCCGCCTCGGTATTGCCCGCGATCGTCTCGATTTCCGCCATGTTCTCGTCCATGGCCTGCTCGAAAGCGGGCCGGAAATGTTCCGGGCGGATCGCCGCGAAGGGTGGCGTCTCGACGGGACCGGTCCAGGCGCCGAGCAGCGGGTTGACGCGGTCTGGCGTGGCGTTCTCGGGGGCTGATGCGGTCATGGGGCGTTTCCAATCGAGGGCGAGCGGGTCGCGATTTGTCGCAGTTTCCGGCTTGATCCTGCAATGCATTTCATAGAGATTGCCGGCGAAAGCAGGATCGCAGCCATGTCGCAGACCAATTTATCCGGCCGCCCCCGCCGCATCGTGTGGCAAAGCGTCGTCACCGTGCTCAGCGCCGCGGTGCTGATCAGCGCCGAGGTGTTCGGCGCCGCCTTTGCCGGCGGCTGGGCGCTCGCCAGTCTCATGGGGCTCGGCGACTACGGCGTCTATGCGCTGCAGATCCTGTTCTTCGCCGGCGGCGTCGCCGTCATGGTCGCCTTCGTGCGCAACGGCATGCGAGTCGAGCCGTTCACCGCCGCGGAGTGACGCGTTGTTAAGCCGCGTTTAAACACCCGGGAACGAATTCGAATTTTTTTTGTTCTGAACGGCGTGCGAGGGACTCAAATCTCTTGCATGGCCTCGGCAAATAACTTATTTGCAATTTGCCCAATTTCGCACGTGCCTGTGGCCGTGTGTCAATCGGTGGGCATCCGGACAAGAGGCCGGACAGCCGCCCGGAGCGAGATCGCGATGATCGCAAGATCACCGGATCGTCTGAGCTCCGAACACTTGATTGGCAGCCGGAGGCGAAACCGGCGCACCTCGTTCTCCACGAGGGACGCGGCTTAAAGCAACGACGGAGCGGGCTTTTTTGGTCTCTGCCGGTCCTCCACCGACCGGCTCGGGCTACCGAAGAGGCTTGTTTCTCATTGCCGCGCGTGCGGATCGGGGATGTCCCCAATCCAATCCAAGGCAGCTCATCAGGGGTCTTCGGGACCTCTCGTCGGCGCGTCCCCATCGCGCGTCGCCGGGACCTCGAAGGCCCGCATCATAGCGAGCGGCTTGCCGCTCGCCGAGGCCTATTGGGGAGGGCTCCATGACCGAGCGCATCCACGAGTTCCTGCGCAATCGCTCCGAGGACGGGCCGTGCCTCGTCGTCGATCTCGAAGTCGTGCGCGACAATTACAAGGCGTTCGCCAACGCATTGCCGGACACGCGGGTGTTCTACGCCGTCAAGGCGAACCCGTCGCCGGAGGTGCTGTCGCTGCTCGCCCGGCTCGGCTCGTGCTTCGACACCGCGTCGGTGGCAGAGATCGAGATGGTGCTGGCGGCGGGCGCCGCCCCGGACCGCATCTCCTACGGCAACACCATAAAGAAGGAGCGCGACATCGCCCGCGCCTTCGCGCTGGGGGTGCGCCTGTTCGCGGTCGACTGCAAGGCCGAGGTCGACAAGATCGCCCGCGCCGCCCCCGGCGCGCGGGTGTTCTGCCGCTTCCTGTTCGACTGCGCCGGCGCCGAATGGCCGCTGTCGCGCAAGTTCGGCTGCGACGCCGCCATGGCCGCCGACGTGCTCGAGCACGCCCACCGGCTCGGGCTCGAAGCCCATGGTGTGTCGTTCCATGTCGGCTCGCAGCAGCGGCGTACCCAGGCCTGGGACCTCGCGCTGAAGTCGGCCGCCGCGATCTTCCGCGCCTGCGCGGACCGCGGCATCGCGCTCAGCATGGTCAACCTCGGCGGCGGCTTCCCGACCAAGTACCTCAAGGAGGTGCCTGCGGTGGAGAGCTATGGCCGGTCGATCTTCCGAGCGCTGCGCAAGCACTTCGGCAACGCCATCCCGGAAACCATCATCGAGCCCGGCCGCGGCATGGTCGGCAATGCCGGGATCATCGAGGCCGAGGTCGTGCTGGTGTCGCGCAAGAGCGAGGCGGACAGGCTGCGCTGGGTCTATCTCGACATCGGCAAGTTCGGCGGCCTCGCCGAGACCATGGACGAGTCGATCCGCTATCCGATCCGTACGCCCCATGACGGCGGCGATGCCGGGCCCTGCGTGCTGGCCGGACCGACCTGCGACTCCATGGACGTGCTGTACGAGAAGCAACCCTACGATCTTCCGGTCAGCCTGGAGATCGGGGACAAGGTGCTGATCGAAGGCACCGGGGCCTATACGACGACCTACGCCTCGGTCGCGTTCAACGGGTTCGCCCCGCTGAAGGCCTACCATATTTGAGCCAGGGATCAGTCATCAGGGATCAGTGATCGGAATTGGCGAAAGCCGGTTCTGATCGCTGCTCCCCGACGCCTGTCCGTGACCTGATCCCTGGTCCTGTAGGCGCGGCTGTCACACGCCGCTTGATCTCATCTGCTTAGGTTGACACACACCCCGGTGTCATCGCCCGGCTCGACCGGGCGATCCAGTAACCACCGACCGTGAGTACTGGATTTCCCGGTCAAGCCGGGCAATGACGCCATTTGGGTGAGCGATACCGGAAAACGCTCGATAGGAGTTGATTTGAATGACCAATTGGCCCGTGCATGCCGACATCGACGGTCCCATCGTGATGATCGGCTTCGGCTCCATCGGCAAGGGCACGCTGCCCCTGATCGAGCGCCATTTCTCCTATGACAAGACCCGAATGGTCGTGATCGATCCCTATGACGGGGACCGGGAGATACTGGATGCGCGCGGCGTTCGGTTCATCCATCAGGCGGTGACGCGGGACAATTACCGCGATCTCCTGGTGCCCTTGCTGACCGAGGGCGGCGGGCGCGGCTTCTGCGTCAACCTTTCGGTCGACACCTCCTCGGTCGCGATCATGGAACTCGCCCGCGAGATCGGCGTCTTCTACATCGACACCGTGATCGAGCCGTGGCCGGGGTTCTACTTCGATCCCAAGCTCGGGCCGGAGGCGCGCACCAATTACGCGCTGCGCGAATCCATGCTCGCGGCGCGGCGGCGCAGCCCCGGCGGCATCACCGCGGTGTCGTGCTGCGGCGCCAATCCGGGCATGGTGTCGTGGTTCGTCAAGCAGGCCCTGCTCGACATCGCCCGCGACCTCGGCGTGACCGCCGCCGAGCCGAACACCCGGGAGCAATGGGGCCGGCTCGCCATGACGCTCGGCGTCAAGGGCATCCATATCGCCGAGCGCGACACCCAGCAGGCGCGCCAGCCCAAGCCGCGCGACGTGTTCGTCAACACCTGGTCGGTGGAAGGCTTCCTGTCCGAGGGCATGCAGCCGGCCGAACTCGGCTGGGGCACCCACGAAACGTGGATGCCGGACAATGCGCGCACCCATGCCGACGGCTGCGGCGCCGCGATCTACATCCTGCAGCCCGGCGCCAACACCAGGGTGCGATCGTGGACGCCGACGCCGCGGGCGCAATACGGCTTCCTCGTCACCCACAACGAGGCGATCTCGATTGCGGACTATTTCACCGTGCGCGAGGGGGCCAAGGCGATCTATCGGCCGACCTGCCACTATGCCTATCATCCCTGCAACGATGCCGTGCTGTCGCTGCATGAAATGTTCGGCCGCGCCGGGGCGATGCAGGACGAGCACCACATCCTCGACGAGCACGAGATCGTCGACGGGATCGACGAACTCGGCGTCCTCATCTACGGACACGCCAAGAATGCCTATTGGTACGGCTCCCAGCTCTCGGTCGAGGAGACGCGCCGGCTCGCGCCCTACCAGAACGCGACCGGCATGCAGGTCACTTCGGCCGTGCTGGCGGGGATGGTGTGGACGCTGGAAAACCCCAATGCCGGCATCGTCGAGGCCGACGAGATGGACTTCCGGCGCTGCCTCGAAATCCAGCGTCCCTATCTCGGCCCGATGATCGGGACCTATACGGACTGGACCCCACTCACCGGCCGGCCCGGCTTTTTCCCCGAGAACATCGATCCGTCCGACCCCTGGCAGTTCCGCAACGTGCTGGTGTGAAGGCCTGCTCCCTCGACGGATAAACAGACCTTACAGCGCCTCGCCGCGGAGCAGCTTGGGCACGTCGCCGGATAGGCCCGCAGCCTCGCGCATGAACATGCGCTTGAGCGGCGGCAGGCGGTCGACGACGCCGAGGCCGATGTCGCGGACCAGCCGCAGCACATCAGACCGGTTGGAGAACAGCCGGTTGAGGGTGTCGGTGGAGACGCTCATGGTCATGGTGTCGAAGCGCCGCCAGCGCTGATAGCGCTCGAGCACCGTGACGTCGCCGGGGTCGAGGCCGAGCCGCGCCGCGTCGACCACCGCCTCCGCCAGCGCCGCGATGTCGCGCAGTCCCATGTTCAGGCCCTGCCCCGCGATGGGATGGATGACATGGGCGGCATCGCCCACCAGCGCCATCCGCTCGGCGATGAAGCGCCTGGCCACCCACAGTCCAAGCGGATAGGCGCGGCGCGGACCGGCGAGGGTGAGGTCGCCGAGATGCAGGCCCAAGCGCTTTTCCAGCTCTCCATGAAACGCGGCGTCCGGCAGGGCGACGAAGCGCTCGGCATCGGCGGCGCGCTCGGTCCACACGATCGAGCTGCGGTTATGGCGCAAGGGCAGGATCGCGAACGGGCCGCCAGGCAGGAAATGCTCCTCGGCGCGGCCGTGGTGATCGCGCTCATGGGCGACCGTCGTCACGATGGCCGACTGTCCATAGGACCAGCCGTGGACCGCAATGCCCGCACGTTCGCGCAGCCGCGAACGGCCGCCATCGGCGGCGACGAGGAGCTTCGCCGCCCAGGTCGAGCCGTCGCCGAGCACCACGGTCACGCCGGTACGCCCGGCGGTGAAATCCTCGACCGGCTGGGAGACCAGCGTCACGCCCGCGGCGGCAGCCTTGGCCGCAAGCTCGGCCACCAGCCGCGCGTTCTCGACCATATGGGCGAACGGCTCGCCGGGCTCGATCTCGCCTTCGAAGGTGAGGAACACCGGCCGCACCGCGTCGTCGACGCGGCTGTCGGTGACGACCATGTCGAGAATGGCCTGGGCCTCCGCGGCGACCGCGGCCCACACCCCGAGCGCCTCGAACATGCGCCGCGGCGCCGCCGCTATCGCCGAGGCGCGCGGGTCTTCGCCTCCGGTCAATCCGGGATCGGCGAGCGTGACCGCAAAGCCCGGCCCCAGCGCCTGGCGCAGCGCCAGTGCCAGCGCGAGGCCGGCGAACCCGCCGCCGGCGATCAGGACGTCGGTGTTGGCAGCCGCGCGCGTCACGTCGTCGCCTCGGGCGTCGACCATCGACATTGTGGAATCCATTACGCGCTGATCCTTCGCCGTGTGTAAACTGGCGCGATATGGTCGATACCGCCGATCGTAGAAATCTTGGAATTGAGGAGGAGTCCATGAACCGCTTCATCATCGCAGTGCTCATCATAGCAGTTCCGGCCTCGCTTGCGGCGCAGCCGGCGAAGGAGCCCTACGCGCCGGGCCTCGGCGAGTTCATGACGGCGACGCAGCTGCGGCACGCCAAGCTGTGGTTTGCCGGACAGGCGAAGAACTGGCCGCTCGCGGCCTTTGAGATCGACGAGATCAAGGAAGGGCTCGACGACGCCGTGAAGCTGTTTCCGACCCACGACGGCCTTCCGGTCGCCGACATGATCAAGGCCGCCACCGAGGCGCCGCTGGATGAACTCGACAAGGCAGTCGAGGCCAAAAGCAGCACCAAATTCGCGGCCGCGTTCGACAATCTGACCAAAGCTTGCAATTCCTGCCATGCCGGCGCGAAAAAAGAGTTCATCAAAATCCAGCGTCCGACAGCGCCGCCATTGACCAATCAGGTGTTCCGCCCCTGAGAACCGATCGATTGGCCCGCCCGCATTCCGCCGTACCATTGATCGTCCGGCCATCGCACTATTGACTTTGGCGACGCCCGCAGGCGTGACTGCGGGCGCCTCGGGCATGACGGTCAGCACCTTACGAAGACCTGCCGGACACATTGGCGATGACATCAGCCGTCCAGGATCTCCTCACCATTCTCGATCTGGAGCCGATCGAGGTGAACCTGTTCCGCGGCCGCTCGCCGCAGCAGGGCTGGCAGCGGGTGTTCGGCGGCCAGGTGATCGGGCAGGCGCTGGTCGCCGCTTGCCGCACCGTCGATGACATCGCCGACCGGCCGCCGCATTCGCTCCATGCCTATTTCCTGCTGGCAGGCGATCCCAAGGTGCCCATCGTCTATGAGGTCGACCGCATTCGCGACGGCCGCAGCTTCACCACCCGCCGCGTGGTGGCGATCCAGCACGGCCACGCGATCTTTTCCATGTCGGTTTCGTTCCATGTGCAAGAGCCCGGGCTCGCCCACCAAGCCGTGATGCCGGAGGTGCCGGGCCCGGAGCAATTGCCGAGCGATGCCGACATTCGCGACCGCGTGCTGCCGATGATGCCGGATTCGGTGCGCCGCTATTACGAGCGCGAGCGGCCCATCGAGCTGCGCCCGGTGGAGTTCGAGCGCTACCTCGGCAAGAAATATCCCGACGGAAGATTCCATGTCTGGATCCGCACCACCGCGCCGTTGCCGCCGGCGGCGGCGATCCACCAATGCGCCCTGGCTTACGCGTCCGACCTCATGCTGCTCGACGCCGCGCTGATTCCCCACGGCCGTACCGTGTTCGAAAAGAACATCATGGCCGCGAGCCTCGATCATGCGCTGTGGTTCCACCGGCCGTTTCGCGCGGATGATTGGCTGCTCTACGCCCAGGACAGCCCGAACGCGTCGGGCGGGCGCGGCTTCGCCCGCGGCCTGATCTTCACCCGCGACGGCGTGCTGGTCGCTTCGGTCGCCCAGGAGGGGCTGGTTCGCGAGCGGCTGGAAAGGAGCCCGTAAGACGTGGAAGGCACCCGCGGCGGCGTCACGGGCTCATGACCAAAATAGCCTGCTTGCTTGATATTCAGGCGTTGACACAAATTTTCAACACGGGCACACCGGCACACCCGGTATGCCCACCGACAAGACCGGGAAATTGCGTCGGGACCAAAAAATTCCCGGGCAGGAGGAATCGACCCCCATGAAGCTCATCGTCGCCATCATCAAGCCGTTCAAGCTGGACGATGTCCGGCAGGCGCTGACGTCTATCGGCGTCACCGGAATGACCGTCACCGAGGTCAAAGGCTATGGGCGGCAGAAGGGTCATACCGAGATCTACCGGGGCGCCGAATATGCCGTGAATTTCCTGCCCAAGGTTCGCGTCGAGGTCGCAGTGTCCTCCGACCAGGCCGCCAAGACCATCGATGTGATCGCCGCGGCGGCCCGCACCGGGCAGATCGGCGATGGCAAGATTTTCGTCATGACGCTCGACCATGCCGTGCGAATTCGCACCAGTGAAGTCGACAACGACGCCCTTTGACCCCGCAAACTCGCTCCGCAAGGCTGCGTTTGCCTATTCCTTAGGCATGGTGTCCCGATACGGCGGCGGCGTGGTTGCCGTCGGCATGCATGCACGCATGCTTCGACGGCCTGCGAATCGAAAATCGGCCCTTTCTTCCCGAATTGATGTCCGTTTTCAAAACTGGCACGAGCCTTGATTGCTCCGTCGCGGCGAACGCACCGGCATCCGCCGGTTGCCTGCCTCGCCGCGTGGAAATGGCCCTGTCTGCGGATCAGAAGGCGGCCTAGCTGGGGAAGGGACTAATGAAAATCGTGATGGCCATCATCAAGCCATTCAAGCTCGACGAAGTGCGTGACGCGCTGACTGCGATTGGGGTGCACGGAATGACGGTCACCGAGGTCAAGGGCTACGGCCGGCAAAAGGGCCACACGGAGATCTATCGCGGCACCGAATATGCCGTGAGCTTCCTGCCGAAACTGAAGGTCGAAGTCGCGGTTGCCGCCAGCCAGTTGGACAAGGTGATCGAAGCCATCTCCGCGGCCGCCAAGACCGGCCAGATCGGCGACGGCAAGATATTCGTTTTCGGTCTCGAGCAGGCGGTGCGGATCCGCACCGGCGAGACCGATGCCGCAGCACTGTGAGCAGCCCGCGCTTTCGGACAGGAGCTTTGAAGCAATGAAATCGAGAACTCCCTATCGGATAGGGCTCGCCGTGCTGTTCGCCGGCCTGTTTGCCGCGACCGGGGCATTGGCGGACGCGCCCGTCGTCAACAAGGGCGACAATGCCTGGATGTTGACCTCGACGGTCCTCGTCCTCCTCATGACGATACCGGGACTGGCGCTGTTCTATGGCGGCCTGGTGCGCACCAAGAACATGCTGAGCGTGCTCACCCATGTATTCTACACCGTCTGCATCGTCATCCTGATCTGGTCGTTCTACGGCTACAGCCTCGCCTTCACCGGCGGCTCGCCCTATCTCGGCGGCCTCTCCAAGGCCTTCATGATGGGCATGACGACGGATTCCACGGCATCGACGTTCTCGGTCGGGGCCAACATCTCCGAACTCATCTACTTCTGCTTCCAGATGACCTTCGCGGCGATCACGCCGGCGCTGATCGTCGGCGCCTTCGCCGAACGCATGAGATTCGCCGCGGTCGCTTTGTTCATCCCCTTATGGGTGACCCTGATCTATTTCCCGATCGCTCACATGGTCTGGTATTGGGCGGGCCCCGACGCCATCGCGGACGCCGCCAAGGCGCTCGCCGCGGCGACCGACGAGGCGACCAAGAAGCTGGCTCAGGCCAAGCTCGACGAGGTTCTGGCCGACGGCGGCCAGGTCTATCTCTGGGGCGCGATCGACTTTGCCGGCGGCACCGTCGTGCACATCAATGCCGGCATCGCCGGGTTCGTCGGAGCGCTCATGGTCGGCAAGCGCATCGGCCACGGCAAGGAGATCATGGCGCCCCACTCGATGGTCCAGACCATGATCGGGACCTCGCTGCTGTGGGTCGGCTGGTTCGGCTTCAACGCCGGGTCCAATCTCGAAGCCAGTGGCGGCGCTGCGCTCGCCATGGTCAATTCCTTCCTCGCCACCGCGGCCGCAGGGCTGTCCTGGATGTTCGCCGAGTGGATCGTGAAGGGCAAGCCGTCGGTGCTCGGCATACTTTCCGGCGCCGTCGCCGGCCTCGTCGCGGTCACGCCGGCGTCCGGCTTTTCCGGCCCGATGGGGGCGATCGTGCTCGGCCTCGTCGTCGGCGTCATCTGCCTGTTCTTCGTCACGGTCGTCAAGCACGCCTTCGACTATGACGACGCGCTCGACGTGTTCGGCGTCCACTGCGTCGGCGGCATCGTCGGCGCCATCGCCACCGGCATCCTGGTCGCTCCCTTCCTCGGCGGCACCGGGATCATGGACTACGCCACCGGCAAGATCGCCGAATACGACATGTGGACGCAGCTGATCTCCCAGGGCAAGGCGGTCGGGACCACGCTGGTGTGGTCCGGCTTCGGCTCCGCGATCCTCTACAAGGTCGTGGACCTGCTGGTCGGATTGCGTCCCTCACCGGAGGCGGAGCGCGAAGGCCTCGACCTCACCGACCACGGCGAGCGCGCCTACGATCTGTGAATGCGGCTCCGGCCTTCGCTTCGCGAAGTCCGGCGCTCAGAAATACGGAGGGGGCAACTACCCGGCACTGCCCTCGCCGTCATGGGGAGGCCCTGGCGCAAGCCAGGGCCTCTTTCTTTTGTGCGTGGCCGGCTTGACCGCTCTCGGTCGACTCCGGGTTCCCTGCAGTGACCGGATGTTCGCCGGCCCGGGCGCGGACATCGTGAACAACAACTGCCTGGCACGCCACTCTGCGGACCACGTACTGAATCAGCCCACGGAGCCCGCGAAGGTTTGAGAGGAGGTTGTTCATCAGACCGTCAAGGCTTACAATGCTCCCATCGCTTCAAAAAGACTTTGCGCCGATCATCGTATCACACGACCGGTGTAGGAAAGGCCAAATTTGCATTTGCTTTAGGAGCAGATGATGTCCGCAAGAGAGTCGCTTCCCTCTCCAAGCGCTGCGGAACCTCGGCCCGGCACGCCCGGGCCGGTTCCGGCAGATGACGAAGGCGCTTCGGTCGACGACGGCGCCAAATCCACGCAGGTCGAACCTGCGAAGGCATCCTCGCCAGGGAGCCATGACTTTTTCCGGCGACGAAGGTTGGTGGTCGGAACACTCGGCGTTTTGGCCCTGACAGCCGTGCTTTGGTTCGGCATTCCCTGGATCCGATTCGCTCTCAGCACGATTTCGACGGATGATGCCTTCGTGAACGGTCACGCGACATTCGTCGCGCCCCGTGTCCACGGTCAGGTTTCCCGCGTTCTGGTGGATGACAACAACCGTGTGAAAAAGGGAGATCTCCTTGTTCAACTGGACAAGGAGCCGTTTCAGGACGCCGTCGCCGTGAAGAAGGCGGCCGTCGATGCTGCAACGGCGGATCTGAGCGCGGCCACGACCACGGTGCGCGGTATCGAAGCACAAGCGATGAGCCTGCGCTGGAAATTGCAATACGCCATGGAGGACGTCGACAACCGCGTAGCCCTGCTGCATGCCCGCGTTGCCGCTCTCGAAAAAAGCAAGGCCACGCTGAAGTTGGCACAAACTGAATTCGCCCGGGCTGAGCAATTGCTGCCGTCGGCGACCATAAGTCGACAGGACTACGATCGACGGCAAGCCGATCTATCGGTTGCGCAGGCGGAAGTTACCCAAGCAATGGCGGATGTACTTCAAATCCGTGTCTCTTTGGGGTTGGCGGCGCAGCCCGAAGGCGGAGATCTCGACGACGTTCCGCCCGATCTCGATCAGACCTTCTCCTCCGTCCGAGAGGCGCAGGCAGCCCTGATTCAGACGGCGGCACAGCTGGACGTTGTCCATTCGTATGAACAGCTACCGAAGCAGATGATCGAGCAGTTCGAGAAACTGAATCAAGGCGATGTCGACCGCACGCTTGCCGGACTGACGGCGAATGCACCGGCCGTCAAGCAGGCGCAAGCGAAACTCGAATTCGCCAACCGCGATCTCATTCAGGCCGAGCTCGACCTTCGCTATTGCGACATCGTCGCGGAGATCGACGGCGTCGTCACGCGCCGAAATGTCAATCCGGGCAATGATGTTCAGGTCGGGCAGAGCTTGATGGCGATCCGTTCGCTCACCGAGATCTGGGTCGATGCCAATTTCAAGGAGACCCAACTGCGCGACTTGCGTATCGGCCAAGCGGTCGATTTGTATGTCGACATGTACGGCGACCGACAGGTGTTCAATGGCCGGATCGCCGGCTTTTCCATGGGGACGGGATCGACACTCGCGTTGCTGCCGCCGGAGAATGCCACCGGCAACTTCGTCAAGATCGTCCAGCGGCTACCGGTCCGCATCGAGCTTGAAGGATACGACCCCGACAGGAAGCCCCTGTTCCTCGGCACTTCGGTTGTTCCATACGTCTATCTCGATAAGCCGCTCGTCGGACCCGATGCCGGGAAGTTTCTTCAAGGCTACGTGCAGCCATCGCCGGCCATCGGTTCGGCCGCGAGCCCGTCGGGCGTCGGCAGATGACGGAGACGGTACTTTCACCCTCCAAATCCCGGGTGGGGCAAAGCCCCTGGGTGGTGGCCGCCGTCGTCGTGGTGCCGACCTTCATGGAGGTGCTCGATACGACCATCGCTCTGGTGGCGCTGCGATACATTGCCGGCGGCCTGTCCGCTACGGTCGACGACGGCGAGTGGGTCATCACCAGCTATCTCGCCGCCAACGCCATCATCCTGCCAATCACCGGCTGGTTGTCGGCCCATCTCGGTCGGCGCAACTACTTCCTGCTGTCGATAGCCGTGTTCACACTTGCCTCGGGGCTGTGTGGAATGGCCACCAGTCTCGGTCAGCTGATCGTGTTCCGCGTGGTGCAGGGCTTGGCGGGGGGCGGTCTTCAGCCTTCCAGCCAGGGCGTGCTGCTGGACGCCTTCCCTCCGGAGAAGCAAGGCATGGCGATGACGCTGTTCGGCTTCGCGGCCCTGCTGGCGCCGATCGTCGGTCCGACCCTCGGCGGCTGGATAACAGACAGTTATTCGTGGCGGTGGGTGTTCTTGATCAACGTCCCGGTCGGTCTTGTCGCATTTGCCGCTTGTTATGCTCTGCTCCGGGACCCGGACTATCTCACGAAGGAGCGTGAGGAGCTGAGGAAGCAGCCGTTCCGCTTCGACTCCGTTGGGCTGTCACTCCTGGTCATCGTCATGGTCTCCTGGGAGGTGATGCTCAGCAAAGGACAAGAGTGGGATTGGTTGAGCGATCCATTCTGGCGTGTGCAGACGCTGGCGACCTTTTTCGCTGTGGGCCTGATCGCGCTGATCTTGTGGGAGCTGCGTCACCCCAGCCCCGTGGTCAATTTCCGACCCATGCGGGAGCGAAACTTCAGTGCGTGCTGCCTCATCATCTTTTGCGCCTATATGGTGCTTTATGCGGCCAGCACCTCGTTGCCTGCGTTGCTTCAAACGCTGTTCGGTTATGATGCGCTGAGCGCGGGATTGGTCATGTCGCCGGGTGGGTTCTTTGCGGTCATCGCGATGCCTGTCGTGGGTTTGATACTTGGCCGGGGGGCGGACGCCCGGTGGGTGATCATGACCGGCTTGCTCGTCATGACCGCCGGCAACTATTGGATGTCGCAGCTCAACCTGGGGATCAGCCCGGACCAGGTCGTGTGGCCCCGGGTGGTGCTGGTCCTTGGCCTTTCGATATGCTTTGCCCCCACGAATGTAGCGGCCTATCTTTATACTCCGCCGCTGCTGCGCGGAGCGGCTGTCGGCTTGTTGAGTCTGCTGCGCAACGAGGGAGGCAGTGTCGGGACGTCGTTGGCGCAAACAATGCAGGAGCGCCGTGACCAATTTCACACCCTGCGGCTTGGCGAGTCCCTTGATGCTTTCAACGCCGCTGTGGTTTCCTTCCTGAACCAGGCTCGGGGAGTGTTCCTGCAGCAGGCCGGCGATCCGGTTGCCGCACAGCAGCTGGCTTGGCAGGCACTCGAGAATCTGCGCCAGCAGCAAGCATCGGCACTGGCTTATTTCGATGTGTACTTGATCTTGGCCGTCATAACGCTGGCACTGGTACCCGCGGTGCTACTGATGAAACGCTCGGTGGCTCCGAAAGGAGCCCACATCGGTGGCGAATGAGCCGCAATGCAGCAGCTGGCTGAGTGTACGTCGGCCCGCGTTTGGTGACAGCGGCGGCAGATTGTTTGATGCGTGGGCTTTAGTGACTGCCTTGAATTTTGGAGGTTCACGTTGAACGAGAGACTTTTCGCGCGACGCGGCGCTCGTGTGGAAACTTCGCCGGAAACCGGGAGCGAGCGGCCGCAGCCCGACGACTTGCCGGCGCGGATACCTGGCAAGTCTCGCCCGTTGCGCAAAACGCACAGACAAGCGAAACGGCCGGGGTTCGATCGCGTTGTCCTACTCCTCCAAGGTGGCGGCGCGCTGGGGGCTTATCAGGCTGGGGTCTATGAGGCGCTGGCGGAGGCAAACCTCCATCCCGATTGGGTCGCTGGCATCTCGATTGGGGCGATCAACGCCACGATCATCGCCGGTAACCCACCGAATCTGCGCGTCGAAAAACTAAGAGAGTTCTGGGAGCGCATCACCGACTCATTGTTCGATATTGGTGCGGGCGAACTGGGCTCAGTGCTGGCGCGCGGAGATTCCCCGCGCGTTTCTATTAATCATATAAGCGCCGCCGTGGCTCTCATGAATGGTGCGCCCGGGTTCTTCCGACCGCGGATCCCGAACCCATGGTTTCATCACCCCGGCACCGTCGAGGCGACGAGTTACTACGATACGGCACCGCTCAAGGCGACGCTCGAGTCGCTCATCGATTTCGACCGGGTGAACGCTGAGCACGCCCAAACCCGCCTCAGTCTCGGCGCCGTCAACGTGCGGAGCGGAAACCTGGTCTATTTCGACTCGCCGAGCCAGGTCATCAAGCCGGAGCATGTGATGGCGAGTGGCGCATTGCCGCCCGGCTTTCCGGCGATCGAGATCGAAGGCGAGCACTACTGGGATGGCGGGCTCGTGTCGAATACGCCCCTTCTGTGGATCGCGATGACGCAGCAGCGGCCACCGGACTCGCTCGTTTTCCAGGTTGATCTCTGGAGCGCGCGAGGCGAGTTCCCGCGCAACCTTGCCGAAGTGGCGACCCGCCAAAAGGAAATCCAGTACTCTAGCCGAACCCGCGCCTTCACCGACTACTTCAAGGAGATGGCAAAGCTGCGACACATGCTCGCCGTGCTCCTCGAGGAACTGCCAGACGAAATGAAGCAGCGCGAAGAAGTGAAATATCTGAGCTCGGCCGCAGACCGGCACGCCGCCAACATCGTGCAGCTGATCTATCGGCCAAAGGGTTACGAAGGCGATTCCAAGGACTATGAGTTCTCACGCCGCTCGATGGAGGAGCACTGGCGGGCAGGCTACTACGACGCTGTGCATGCGCTCCGCCATCCCGAAATTCTCGAGCGATCAAGCAGCCGGTACGAAACGCTCGTCACCTTCGACTTCAGTCGTGATCGCGGCGATTGAGGCAGACGCCGACGATAGGCGGCCCGCCACCCCCCGCGCGGGCGAGGACGCCTCCAACTCGGATAGTGGGTGTGAAGGCCGACGCTTGACGCGGCCATCCGCGCAGATGGCCCGTTCTCCATTCACCTCTTGGGATAAGCGGTGAAAATGTAGTCTTGTGCCGCTACCGTCGTATGGCACGCGTACCCGCATTTGGCGTCGTTCCCTTGAGGCGTAAACGTGTTGGACGCAGCATCATAAAAAAAATTTCCGTATGCCCATCCGTGCGTGTCGGGGAATCTGTTGGTATCTTTTTCGATTACCGCAACCGCTTTCAGGGTGTCGGGCACCATCACGAAATAGGGGGCTACGGTGTTCTTTTTTACGGTCCACTCGATCTTTACGATCTTGGAGCCTTCAGGGAATTTTTTGCCATCGCTGGGAAGGCCTTGCCTATACGCGTTCATCATGACGTCGTTCGCCACGATCACCTTCAACAGAGTTTCGGTCTGGCTGACCGCGACATCCTGCCAGTTTTCGTATCCTCTAAAGTCAGAAAACGCGAGCCCGTCCAATTTCAGCGTGTACCTGTCCTGCTGAGCAAAGGCCATGCTCCCCAAGACAGCGAGCAATCCCACGATGGTCAACGTCACCGGGGTGTATTTACTCTTCAGCAAACGAACTGCCGAAATGCGCGACATGATACCCTCCACGTCTGGGGCCGAGAACCTTCCCGGCGTCGATTTCAGAACCGGCCGAACCGCTTGAAAATCCAGTGTCATTCAAGTCGAGATGAGCTGGGCCTCTTTTTTGGGCATCTTGCCGCTCGCAGCGGTTATCGGAACATTTAGTCCGGGAACGTGACAAAAGGCGGTCGGTTCCCCACCCGAGACATTAATTTCTGAG
>Ga0302326_10014845_pt1 | contig 16435 bp, 9 predicted proteins | sample Palsa_T0_3_FD_202264 | JGI IMG/M metagenome (GOLD analysis project Ga0302326, IMG submission 202264) | Peat permafrost microbial communities from Stordalen Mire near Abisko, Sweden - Palsa_T0_3 | ecosystem: Environmental > Terrestrial > Soil > Palsa > Peat permafrost | place: Sweden: Abisko... | reverse complement strand
ACGACTGGGAGCAAGCCAGCCAGTATTACGAGTCCTACGGCCTGCGCGACGGCCAGAGCGAACGTGACAGCTTCGTCATCGCCAACTGGGTCCATACCTTCTCGCCAAAGGCGCTGTTTTCTGTCGCGCCGTTCTACCACCTCAATCAGGCCGACTACGACTCACCCGCGTCCGATTACCCCGCAGCCACCACCTGGCATCAGAACTCCAATTATGTGGGCGGCCAGGCAGACGGGCACCTCGATGCGGGACCAAACAGTTTCTCTGCCGGCGGGTATACGTTCTACCAGGCGGAGAACGACTTGTTCGGAGTGAACGACAATACCACCTCTCCGAGCACCGTGTACGCCGATGAACCCAGCAGCGCAGGCGCCGCGCTGTACGAGTTCTACCTCTCCGACCACCTCCGCCTTGGCCAATACGTCACCCTACTCGGCGGAGAGCGCTTCAGCATCTACCGCGCCTGGCTCAACGAGTCCGCCACCTACCCCCGCATCGGCGCAACCGTTGAGATTCCGCGATTGCGCTGGGTTGTTCGCGGCTTCTACGGACACTTCTTCCAGCCCGCGCCCACCCTCACTGTCTCCGGCTCCGTGCTTAACTACGCCTCCAGTCTGCCTTCAGGCGAGAACACGTTCACGCCGATCCCCAGCGAGCGCGATGAAGAGCACCAATTCGGAATTCAGATTCCCTGGAAAGGCTGGTTTCTCGACGTGGATACGGTCAAGAATCGCGTCAATAACTTCCTTGACCACTCCAACCTTGGCGAATCCAACATGTACTTCCCCATCGCTGTCAATGGCGCGCTCGTTCGCGCGTGGGAGATGACCATGCGTTCGCCGCAACTGGCGCACCTCGGCCAGTTCCACATTACTTACTCGAATCAGATTGCCCAGCAGCGCGGCGCCATCATCGGCGGCTTTACTTGCACCAATGCCAACGATCCAGCCTGCGCTCTCAGCGGCTTTAACTACATCCCGCTTGACCACGACCAGCGCGAAACGCTTAACACCGGCTTCACCGCCAATCTTCCCCTGCACACCTGGTTCTCAACAAATATGTATTATGGCTCCGGATTTTCAAATGGCCTGGCCGGCGCGAATCAAGGCCAATACAATGGCCCGTATCTGCCCGTCCACACCACCTTCGACGCCTCCGCCGGCCGCGCGCTCGGCGAACGCTGGAAATTCGCAGTCAGTGTGGTCAACGTGACCAATCATCGCGTGCTGCTTGATAACTCCGTCACCATCGGCGGATTTCACTTCAACGATCCAAGGCTGATTTCAGCAGAGCTGCGCTACCGATTTCACTTCTGAGCGAACGCGGTGGATCGAAGAGACATGGGAAGCCGAAAAATCTATTTCAACTGCGCGGTATGCGTCTGAACCACCGCATCCTTCCGCGGCGCGGCCCACGCCTGGTAGCTGTTGAAGAGAAATTGCCCGCCCAGCACCAGCAGCCACACCCACAGCGCGAAGCGCAATGGCCTGCGCGGAATGTGCGTGCTGAGCAAGGTTCCACCAATCGCGCCCAAAACGCCGCCGGCAATGAGTTGCAGAAGAAGTTCATTGTTGGAAGCATGCGAGAACCAATGTGCACCGCTGCCGACAAGCGAAACAATGAAGCCGAAGGCAATGTCCGTGCCCACCACCTGCGCCGGAAGCAGCGGCGTCAGGCTCAGCAGTGCCGCACTGCCCAATGCGCCCGCGCCCGCCGAGGAGAAACCAACCTCGGCGCCAACCGGAAGCATCAGCCAGCCCAGCAGCGGGCTGCGATCGCGGGCATCTGCATTGGCCTTCAGCGGCTTGAATGAATTTGTAATTTGCCACGCTGCCGTGGTCACCAGAATTGCGCCGAGAAGCGCATTGAGCAGATTCTGCGAACCCACTGTGACCAGGTGCTTCAAGAACAACGAGCCGATGACAACTCCTGGCACTCCGCCCGCCAGCATGTAGGCAAGCGTGCGCCACGCCACGTTGCGGCGAACGATTTGCGACGGCACCAGGATCAGCTTGACAGCCGTTGCGAACATCAAGCCGATCCCCACAGCGACCGGTGCGGGCACTCCGAGAAACAGTATGAGCACCGGCACCGTGACGGTGCCCGCACCCACTCCAGTAAGCGCGATGAACAGCGCGATCACGAACCCAATGAGGTATTGCATCCTGCGTACTCCGTTCCGTTCCGCCGGAATTACTGAGCCGGCGCTGCCTCGATGTGAATGCCGCATTCAACCTTGCGGCCGGCCCACCGGCCAGACCGCGGATCGTTGGCATCGAGTGGTAACGAGGTACATGGCTCGCAGCCGATAGACGAGAATCCTCGCTCGTAGAGCGGCAGCAATGGAATCGAGAGTTGCTCGCAGGCGTACCAAACATCGCGCGTGGTCCACGACGCAAGCGGCGCAAGCTTCAACACATGTTGGCCGCCGGGCAATGCGAATTGCGCTTCCTCTTCAAGGGCAGCGCGGCTCCTTGCCTGCTCGCGCCGCAGGCCCGTAAGCCATACGCGATAGCTGGCAACCGCCTTGAACAGCGGCTCGACCTTGCGCAGCTTGCAGCATTGGTCCGGCGCGGATTGATACAGCAGACCATGCTCCGCTTCCTGTTCGGGAACGGTCTTCTCCGGCAGCAGGTTGATCAGGTTCAGTTGCCATTCCGCTGCAATGCGATCGCGGTACGCGTAGGTCTCGCGAAAGTGATAGCCGGTATCGAGGAAGAGAATCGGAAGCGCGGGATCGAGCGCGATTGCCAGCTTTGTGAGAAGCACGTCTTCCGCCTGAAAACTGCAGGTGAGGCAAACGTCCCCGCGCCCCGTGATTTCGCGGGTCAGAAGCGAACGCACCGCGTCCAGCTTCGTTGCAACCTGATCCTGAATCTCAGCAGTGCTCATTACAGTCCCGCCCTCTCTGTGTCATAAAGAATCTCTGTTTCACGCAGCAATTGGTGCACGGCCGCGATCGCGCTGCTGCGGCTTGTGCTATCGAGAACCAAGCGCCGTCCGCGCGCCTCGGCGACAAGTTCTTCCTCTGAGTTGACGGCGACTTGAAGCACGAGCAGGCCAGCCTTCACCTGAAGCCGCAGAAGCGCTTCGAGCAGGCCGGCATGCTCGGCCATCGCTGCATCACGGGTGTTGACGCGCTGAGTGATAACGCCGGTCGTGAACAGCGACCGCTCAATCAGGTCGATCAATTCGCCGGGGCCGGTCAACGAGAGCACGCCGCCCTGGTGGCCCCAGCGCGCTGCGCGCTCAAGGTCGGTTACTGGGCCTGCTTCCGCGATCGATTCGTCTTCGCCGTCCGAAGTGTCCGCAATCACGGAGGTAATCATGCCTGCGGCCACGGTGCTGTTGGTTGCTGCGTCAATCAGAATGAATGCGCCAGTGGCCCGATTCTCCGCATAAAGATCGAGCGCTATGGGGCGCAGCAGTTCGATCGACACGGAGCCGATGACATTCATTTCCAGGGAATCCGCAGCCTCGTGAGCAAGCGTGCCGATGTTGGTGCGATGCGCGATGGAGGTGACGAACACCGGTACCGTGTGGCTGGTGTGCTTGAGCAGGTAGCGGCGCTTGAGTGCCAGCGGACGCTGATCCATCCACACCAGGGAAGCGCCGATATGCCGTGTGACGCTGGGCGTGGCATTCGCCGAAGCAATCAGATCGCCGCGGCTGATATCGAGCTGGTGATTCAGCACCAGCGTTACTGACAGTGGCGCAAACGCCTCTGCAAGATCGCCATCGAATGTGACAATGCGCTCCACCTGCGCGCTTCTTCCGGAAGGAAGCACCGTAATCGTATCGCCGGGCCGGACGGTGCCTGACGCGATTTGACCCGCGAAGCCGCGAAAATTGTGGCTCGGCCTGAGCACGCGCTGCACCGGAAAGCGAAACGGCGCTGACCGCGTGTCACGCGATGGGGGCAAAGCCTCGAGAAGCTCAAGCAGCGATGGGCCGGTGTACCAAGGCATCGAGCTTGTGCTGTGCACGACGTTGTCGCCGGCCAATGCGCTGACCGGAACAAAAATGGCCTCCACTGGATTGCCTGTGTCGGCGGCGATCTGGTCCAGAACCAGGCTGAAATCGCGCTCGATTGCACGGAAAGCGGACTCGTCGTATCCAATCAAGTCCATCTTGTTTACCGCGACCAGCACGTATTTCACGCGCAGCAGAGACGCGATGTATGCGTGCCGCCGGGACTGCACCAGCACGCCTTTGGCAGCGTCGATCAACACCACCGCGGCGTCGGCCGTCGAAGCGCCCGTCGCCATGTTGCGCGTGTACTGCTCGTGCCCCGGCGTATCCGCGATGATGAACTTCCGGCGCGCCGTGGAGAAGTAGCGATACGCAACGTCGATGGTGATTCCCTGCTCGCGTTCCGCGCGCAATCCATCTGTCAGCAGAGCGAAATCAATCTGGCCCGGAGCCGTGGTCCCCTTGCCTTCGATGGAGCGAACCTGATCTTCGTAGACCGATTGCGTGTCGTAGAGCAGGCGCCCAATCAGCGTGGACTTGCCGTCGTCCACACTGCCCGCCGTGGAAAAGCGCAGCAGATCTTTCTCGCGTTCCTGGTTCAGAAAGGCGTCGATGGAGAAACTCGGAATGGTGAGAGAGGCCATCTAGAAATAGCCCTCCCGCTTCTTCAGTTCCATCGAGCCTTCCTGGTCATGATCGATCACGCGATTGGCGCGCTCGGAAGAGCGAAACGAGATGAGCTCGGCAATGATGTCTGGAATTGTTGTTGCATCGGAGCGAATGGCGCCGGTGCATGGGCTGCAACCCAGCGAACGCAGCCGCGACTTCACCATCAGCGGCCGCTCGCCGATGCGCGCCACAAAATCCTGCTCAATGGGAAGCAGCGCATCCTGACCCGAAGCCGTTGGGCGCACATACATCGGCCGTTCCTTGGCGAAGTAAAGGTTGACAACAGGAATGTTTTCCTGGTGGATGTATTGCCACACATCCATCTCCGTCCAGTTGGAAAGCGGGAAAACGCGAATGCTTTCGCCGGGATGAATGCGCGCGTTGTAGAGATTCCACAACTCGGGCCGCTGGTTCTTCGGGTCCCATTGGCCGGCGCTGTCGCGGAACGAATAGATGCGTTCCTTGGCGCGCGACTTTTCTTCATCGCGCCGCGCCCCGCCGAAGGCCGCATCGAAGTTATAATGCCTCAAAGCATCGAGCAGAGCCTGCGTCTTGAGCAGCCCGCAGCACCGTTTTGTATCGAGCGCAATCGGATTAGTCCCGGCAGCGATTGCTGCCTCATTGCGCCAAACCAGCAACTCCGCGCCAACCGAGCGAGCCATCGCATCGCGAAACGCGATCATCTCAGCGAACTTGAACCCCGTGTCGATGTGCAGAAGCGGAAACGGAATCGGTCCGGGAAAGAAGGCCTTCTGCGCCAGCCGCAGCATCACAGAAGAATCCTTGCCGATGGAGTAAAGCATGACCGGCCTCTCGAACTCCGAGGCCACCTCGCGCAGAATGTGGATGCTCTCGGCTTCGAGAAGTCGCAGATGACTGAGCCGGCCCGTGCTTGCAGCGTGCGCTGGGCTGGAAAGACTCGCTGGCGCGGGAACGCTCGCGCGGGTCGCTGGAATCGTGCTTTCGGTGATCGGCATGTTGACCTCGTGGCATCGAAGTTAGGCGATGAAGGCCGGGGTCACGCACGAAAACATACCCGGCTCTTCAGCAACGGGCGTGTCGTCTGGATCAGTTGTGCAGGAGATCGAAGACTAGTACGGACACCCGTCGAAGATGTTCGACAGGCGACAACAAGACGAGCTTTGGGCGACGCGAATCATGTCTGCATTCATAATATCAAAACGCACCGACGGGCACAAGACCGCGTCAAAGCCAGCCGGCGGAGGGGAGATCTTGCCATTTTCCCAGATGAATTGCGAGAACCATTCTCGCGCACTTACCCATGACCTGGAATTCGACTCGACCTGCAAAGGCAGGCCAAATGGACTAGAGTGTTAGCTGGCGAGATCGTCAAACCTTCGTGCGGGCGCTGCACTTTGTGCGCCCTTCCGCGCCTGCCGGAGGGTTGCGGATTTAGCTACATGAACCTCGAAGTAAAGTGGGGTAAAGAATTGCCCGAATCCATCGATTGGCCCCGTCCAGTGAAGCCATCGCGGCCGCGCCGCGGCGCTCTGTTTCTCTTTCTCGCATTTATCGCCGTCATCGTCTTCGGAAGCCGCACCGCCCTGTCGTATTGGGTCGATCTGCTCTGGTTTCGCTCCCTCGGCTACTCCGATGTGTTTTGGAAGGCCCGTGGGCTCGAGTGGTCTGTATTCGCCGCATTTGCCGTGGCAACTTTTCTCTACCTCTTTGGCATCTTCTCCGCGTTCAAACGGGCACACGCCGCCGATTTGCCCGACGATCACACCATCGTGATTGGCGGAAATCCCATCCGTCTCGCCGTGGCGCCGGTCATTCGGGCCGTCGCCATTGGCATCTCGTTCCTGGTTGCCCTCGCCACGGCTGCCGCCATGCAGGCGCAATGGACGACCCTGGCGCTCTACCTCTACGCTCCTAGCGCCGGGTCTCCCGGAAATTTCGCGGACCCCATCTTCGCCAAACCGCTCAACTTCTATCTCTTCACCCTTCCCGCTTGGCAACTCATCATCGGCTGGCTGCTCACGCTGGCTGTGCTCACGTGCATTCTTGCGGTTGTCTTCATTCTCATCACCGGCGGATCCCGCGCCATCGAAGGCCGATTCCGCACCACCATCGCGTTGCCCTGGCGCGGACTCTCACTCTCCGTCGGCTTTCTTCTTATCGTCGTTGCCATGCGGGTCTATGTGAGCCGGTTCGAGTTACTATTTGAACACCACACAGTCTTCGACGGAGTTACCTATACCGACGCGCATGTGACCCTCACAGGGATGTTATTTGTTTGCGCGGCACTTATACTCGGAGCCCTGATTGCCATCGTCAGCGCCGTGCTTAAGCCCCGCGGACGCTGGCTCATCGCCGCCATTCTGCCGGCCGCGGTCTGCTACATAGCGGTCGGTATTGTTGGGTGGTATGTGACCAGCTTCCTGGTCAAGCCGAACGAACTGGTTCGCGAGGAACCGTATATTGCCTATAACATCCAGATGACTCGGGAGGCGTACGGACTTGACAACTTTGCGCAACGCGAGTTTCCTGCGGAAACAACCGTTGGCGCAACCGACCCGGCCAACAATCAGGCCACCCTGCAAAACATTCGCCTCTGGGACGTACAGGCACTGAAGGACACGCTTCGTCAGATCCAGGAAATCCGCACTTACTACGACTTTCCCGATATTGACATCGATCGATACCAGATCGACGGCAAGTTGCGCGAAGTGATGCTGGCCGTGCGTGAACTCAACGTCGACAAACTCCCCGACAGCAGCCGCAACTGGATCAATGACAAACTCATTTACACGCACGGCTACGGCATTACCATGAACCCCGTGAACGGATTCACTCCGGAGGGCCTGCCGACGCTCATGCTCAGCAACATGCCGGTGCAGAGCACGGTGCCCAGCATCCGCGTCACGCGCCCCGAGATCTACTTCGGCGAGATGACCAACACGGATGTCTATGTGAAGACGCGCCAGCAAGAGTTTAACTATCCCGAGGGGCAAAGCAACAATCTGACTTCGTATGAAGGCACCGGCGGCATCGAGTTAGGCGGCTTTCTGCGCCGACTGTTACTCGCCTTTGACCGCGGAGATATTGCCAAGCTTCCCTTCAGCGACGATGTCAATCCGCAGAGTCGGCTGCTCATGCGCCGCAATGTGCGCGATCGTGTCGCGGCGCTGGCGCCTTTCCTTACCTACGATCAGGACCCCTATATCGTAGTCGGCGAGGACGGCCGCCTCTCATGGATCATGGATGCGTTCACCTCGTCCGACACCTTTCCCTATTCGGCGCATCGCGCTCTTGACAATCTTTCCCTCAACTACATGCGCAACAGCGTCAAAGTTGTCATCGACGCATACGATGGGACCACCACCTTTTACGTGTTCGACAACAGCGACCCCATTCTGGCCGCCTATCGCGGGATATTCCCAAGCCTCTTCAAGGATGCTTCCGCCATGCCGCCCTGGCTGCACAAACATGTCCGCTATCCCGAGTTATTGCTCAGCCTGCAGGCAGAAGTCTACGGCCTCTATCACATGACGAACCCAGAAGTCTTCTACAACCGCGAAGACTTATGGACTGTCGCCACGGAAACAGGCATGGCCGAAGGAGGCGAGCAGACTACGCAACCCATGCAACCTAACTTTGTGCTTATGAAACTGCCCGGGGAAGACGGCCTGGAGTTTGTCGAGATTTTGCCCTTCACGCCCGCCAACCGAAATAACCTGATCGGCTGGATTGCCGGACGGAGTGACGGCGACCACTATGGCACGTCGGTGGTCTACGACTTCCCCAAGACCCGCCTTGTCGATGGGCCGCAGCAAATCGAGGCGCGCATCGATCAAAATGCGCAACTCTCAGGCCAGCTCACGTTATGGAATCAGCAAGGCTCGCACGTGCGTCGTGGCAGCCTGCTGGTCATTCCATGCGGACGCGCGCTGCTTTATGCGGAGCCCATCTATCTGCAGGCGGACCGCAGCCCCATGCCGGAACTGCGCCTGGTCGTACTTGCTTTGCAGGACAAACTCGCCTACGCTCCGACCTTCGAGGCGGCGCTCGGTTCTCTTTTTGGTTCCGAGTCTTCGTCACTTAGCTCGACCGAGGGCCCGCGAGTTACCTCGGAAGCCGGAGCGTCAACCCAGCCTCAGCCCGCCGCGGATCTCAAGTCACTGATCGCGCAGGCAGGCAAGGATTTCTCGGATTATCAACGCCTCACATCGGAAGGCAAACTAAGTGACGCGGGGCAGAAGCTCGACGACTTGAAGCGGACACTCGACAAGCTGAATGCGATGCCTAAGTAGTGCATTCGGGGAGTTACAAGTTGAGGAACGTAATGCTGGCCGGGCTTCCAACTGCCGTGTACTTTCCGGTAAACGTCAGCAGGCCTGTTTCACGATGAATGCGGAAACAAGTAATGCTGTCGCTGCGCCGATTGCATGCATACATGAAATTGCCGCTGGGATCGATCCGGCATTCACCCGGATAGTCGCCCATGGTCGATGTCTCTCCAATCCACTTCAACCTTCCATCGGCACCAATGGCGAAGGATGCAATCGTATCGTGCAGCCGGTTGGCAGCGTAAAGGAATTTCCCATCAGGCGAAATCAGTATCTCTGAAGCGAAGCTCGTTCCTCGCAATTCTGCAGGCAAAGCAGACACCGTCTGTTGCGCCGCAAGCGAACCGACCTCGGGGTCGTAGAGGAAGAAGACAATGTTGGAGGCTTCTTCCTGGATTGCATAAAGCCAATCACCATTGGGGTGAAATGCAAAATGTCGAGGTCCGTCGCCGGACGGCAATGCCGAGAAAGTCCCATTGTTCGCCAAGCTCAGCTTTCCCGTCCTGGGATCAAATCGATACGTGTAAATACGATCCTGTCCGAGATCGGTTGCCAGCACGAATTTGCCTTTGGGGTCAGGTGCAATCATGTGGGCGTGCGCGGCATCATGTCCGCTCACTGCGTAACTGCCCGTGGGCGCATGGGTGGCCTGCGCTTCGCCAAGGTGATCGCTATCGATGTGAATGTCTGTTGCGTGCCCGAGCGATCCACCATCGAGAATCGGGAGCACCGCAATGCTACCGCCCCCGTAGTTAGCCACAAACAGATATCTCCCGGAAGCATCCATGCTCAGATAACACGGCCCCGCGCCTTCTGAACTGACCGTGTTCAGCTCAGTCAAGTCGCCGCTTTCCGCATCAATCGCGAACGCGTTCACAGAGCCGCTGCTACCGCTAAAGTCGCTGATTTCATTCGCCGCGTAGAGATACTTTTTAGATGGGTGAAGCACAATCCACGATGGATCGGGCGTTTTCGCAACCAACTTGCATTGGGTTAACTCGCCGCTGGATGCATTCATTTCGAAACGATAGATTCCCTCGCCGTTGCTACCTGCGCCCACCGCGCCTGTATAAGTGCCAACGTAGGCCAGGGTTCTGTGCCGCTGCTGAGCGTACGCGGCGTTCTGTGCGACACCCAGCGTGGAGTGCGTCAACGCTGCCGCGGTCGCGTTCTTTAGAAACCTGCGACGGCTGACCCGCTGCCCAAGAAGTGATTCTGTCATTTCATCCAACCTCATCAAACCGCGAACGATAGAGAAACTGTAAGGATAAGCGCCGTGACCGAAATAATTGTCTCGCACACTGACCATGTTTTGATGGTTTGCGCCACGCTCATGTTGAAGTACTCCTTTACCAGCCAGAAGCCGCCATCGTTGACATGCGAAAAAATGAGCGAGCCTGCACCCGTGGCAATAGCCAGCAGCTCCGGATGGACGCCGGGCGCATGCAATGCGATCGGCGCCACAATACCGGCCGCGGTGGTCATGGCCACCGTAGCTGACCCGGTTGCAAGACGCATCAATGCGGCCAGTAACCATGCAAGCAACAGCAACGGCACGTGGCTGCGCAGTGCAACTCCGATGATTGCCTGGGAGACGCCGCAATCTTGCAGGATTCTGCCGAAGCCGCCGCCAGCGCCCACCAGCAGCGTGATGGTCGCCGTTGGCGCCAGGCACTCGTTGCTGAAGCGCAAAATCGTTGCGCGTGAAAACCCTCTCATCCGCCCCAGTGTTAAAAAGCTGAATAGCACTCCAATCAGTAATGCCATGTCGTCATTGCCGATCAGATGCAAGTCTTCATTCAAACCAGATCCCGGCGCAGAAATGCCGTCAGCCCAGCTCCCCGCCAGCATCAGAACAACCGGAAACAGGATGGTAAACAATGTGAGCCAGAAGCCAGGCAGGCTGCGCTCCCTGCCGTGATCCACAAACTGGGCAGCCATGGGATTTTCCGCCGGCAATTTGATATGCGGCGCAATCAGCTTTGCGTATAGTGGCCCGGCAATGGCAGCAGTCGGTAAGCCGACGAGCAATGCATAGAAGATCGTGCGACCCACATCTGCCTTGTAAATCGTCACGGCAAGCAGAGCCGCGGGATGAGGGGGCACCAATCCATGGACCACGGAAAGTCCAGCAACCATGGGCAGTCCCACAAGGATCAGTGAGGTGCGCGTTCGCCGTGCCACTGTAAATGCTATCGGAATCAGGAGCACAAATCCCACTTCAAAGAAAGCCGGCAAACCGACGACGAGCCCGATCACCATCATGGCCCAATGAATTCTCTTCTCGCCAAAAAAGCGGATAAGCGTATGAGCAATCTGATCCGCGCCTCCCGACTCCGCCATCATCTTGCCGAGCATGGTGCCCAACGCGACAACGATCGCGATGTGCCCCAGCGTTGCACCCACGCCGGCTTCAAAGGAATGGATCACCGTAGAAGCCGGCATTCCCGTTACCACGGCAAGGGCCAGCGAAGTGAGCAACAGCGTGATGAACGGATTCAGCTTGAAGACGGCAATCAGCACGATCAAACCGGCCACTGCTACGAAGGCCGCCGAGATTAGAAACAAACTGTGGTGATCAATCATGGGCACACATTCGGAAATGCTCCGTTCAAGCCGTCATACCGTCGAGTAAGTCATGCGCGAGTTACTGAATCCAGTTAGTCTTGCCCCGTGCCACAAACTGGCCGGCTCGCAGACCCGTTGCGCCTGCCGGAGTGTAGGAGCGAACTCCATTGACCCACACGCCGGCAATCCCTTGCGCCGCTCGCACCGGGTCTGCGAATGTTGCTGTATCAATGATCTTCGCCGGATCGAAGAGAACCATGTCTGCGCAATAGCCCTCGCAGATCAATCCGCGGCCAGCAAGTCCAAAGCGCCGCGCCGGCATTTCTGTCATCTTATGAACCGCCTCAGGCAACGATAACAATCGAGATTCACGGCAATAGCGGCCTAGCACGCGCGGAAACGTGCCCCATAAACGAGGGTGTGGCCGCGGATCGTTGGGCAACCCATCGGACCCGACCATCGTCGCGGGATGCGCCAGGATGCGCCGCATATCGTCCTCTGAAATGCTGTGATAGATGGCTCCTGCCGGTTGCAGGCGGCGCGCCGCTTCCAGTTGGGTTACGCGCCAACCCTCGGCCGCTTGCGTGAGCGACTGTCCCGCAATCTCCGGATGCGGTGTGCTCCACGTAATCGTGATGTTGACCCTCTCGTCCACTTGCCGCAAATCGAGCGTGGTCGATGTGGCCGCATAAGGATAGCAATCGCAACCGACCTGCTGAACGCTTCGCGCCGCATCCAGCGCGCGCAACACTTCTCCGCTTCGACCCCAGTTGATAATACCCGCGCACTTCAAATGCGAAACAATGACAGGAATTCTATTTATGTGGCCAATTTCGAATGCCTCGTGCATTGCGTCCAGAATCGCATCGGCCTCGGTGCGCATGTGCGTTGTGTAGACCGCTCCCGCTGAAGCCAGCGGCTGCGCCAGAGTCGCAACTTCTTCTGTTGTGGCCGCGTTGGCGGAAAGGTAAGCAAGCCCCGAACTGAGCCCAAGCGCTCCATTGTCGAGGGCTTCGTTCAACTGCGCGCGCATGCATTCGACCTCGGCGTGCGTTGCTGCGCGGTCCAGGCGATCCATGTAATTGTTGCGCAGGGCCGTGTGTCCCACCAGCGCAGCCACATTCACAGCCGGACACGCTTCGCGGATCGCCGCGACATAGGAGGCAAATGTGTGGTAGCAAAACTCATCCGCCGTTCCCAGCAAGTTCATCGGCTCAGGAAGATCGTTGCCTAATTTGACAGGCGCGGCGCTGATGCCGCAGTTGCCGACAATCACGGTTGTCACACCCTGCGACAGTTTGGGAAGCATCTCCGGACTGCGGAGAACATAGATATCGTCGTGCGTGTGCACGTCGATGAACCCGGGCGCCAGCGCGAGACCTTCTGCATTCACAGTTGTCAATGCGTTGCACTCAAGGCTCGGCTCGATTGCGCAGATGCGGCCATCGCGAAGCGCGACGTCGAGCGATTCGGCGGCGCTTCCGCTGCCGTCAAGAACGCTTGCCTGTCGAATCACGGTGTCACAATTCAGCATCATGGCTCGTTCAGAATATAGACTATTACTGTCGCATGTTCCACTTGAATTCCAAACTAACTCTGATGTCTCGCGGAGAATTATCTGATGAGCGATAAGAAATCTATCCCGATCAATGCTCATACGGTCATTGGCCCGCTGAATAAGGGCTTGGGCGCATTCGACGGCAAGCTCGCACCAAGTGAGATTGCGCGGCTTGATTGGAACCTTTTGCGCGAAGATCTGAGCTTGCCATCGGCCGTTCTCTATGAGGACAAACTGCGGCATAACCTGGATTGGATGCGGCGGTTTATTTCCGCTTATGGAGTGAAGTTTGCTCCCCATGGCAAAACCACCATGGCGCCGAAGCTCTTTGACATGCAATTACAGGCGGGCGCATGGGGAATCACTCTCGCAACAGCACACCAGACGCTGGTGGCCCATGCGCACGGTGTGCGCCGCGTTCTAATGGCAAACCAGTTGGTTGGTAAACAGAACATGGCCATGATCGCGGGTCTGCTGCGCGACCCCGCCTTCGAGTTTTACTGCCTGGTTGACTCGGCGGCGCAGATTGAGCAGTCAGGCCGCTATTTCTCCGATCAGGGTCTGCGAGTCAATGTGCTCGTCGAGCTTGGAGTGCCCGGGGGGCGCGCGGGGGTTCGTGATGACATTCAGCTACAGGCCGTGCTGGGGGCGTTGTCTCGCTGGAGACATTCCATCGCGCTCTGCGGCGTCGAAATCTATGAGGGCGTTCTAAACGACGAGTTATCGATTCGCGCGTTCCTTGCGCGTGCGGTTGAAGTTACGCGCAGGCTCGCACTGGAAGATCGTTTCCAGCGCGCGCCCATCCTGCTCTCCGGAGCAGGCTCTGCGTGGTACGACGTTGTTGCGGAGGTCTTCTCCGCGGCCACATTTGGAGAATCGGTTGAGATCGTTCTGCGTCCCGGCTGCTATCTCACGCATGACGTGGGAGCCTATCGCGAGGCGCAGGCCAGAATCCTCGAACACAACCCCATTGCCCATCGCATGAGTTCCGGGCTCCTCCCTGCCTTGCAAGTTTGGGCTTATGTGCAATCGATTCCCGAGGAAGAAAAAGCGATTGTGGGCATGGGCAGGCGCGATGCTGCATTCGATTCCGGGTTGCCGGTTCCCGCACTGCACTTCAGACCGGGAAGTGCAACTCCTCAAGCCGCCACGGAGCATTGGGTAGTTACGAAGATGATGGACCAGCATTCTTACTTGCAGATTCAACCTGGGGACGATCTGCGCGTTGGCGATATGATCGGTTTTGACATTTGCCACCCCTGCCTGACCTTCGATAAATGGCGGACGCTGACGATCCTGAACGCTGACTATCAGGTCATCGATGTTGTTCAGACTTTCTTTTGAGATGCTGGCGTTTTGTGAATTGCTCGCAATGGCCAGTTAGTAGGTCAGGTATTTCGTGCGAAGCATTTCGAATCGTTCCAGGCTTTCGCGCCATTGTTCCGCAATGCGCCGGGGATCCTCACCGGCTAAGATCGCGTCCACGCTGGCCTTGTTCAACATCAGCGCATCCACGCCGGCGACTTTGTAGTCGCCCGGATAGAGCGATTGCAATGCGGATGCTACTTCGATTCCTAACTCAGGCGCGTCCAGCACGTTGCGATCGGTAACAATAATCTGCACACCGCCGCACTTTTCATGCGCATAGAGCGAGTCATCCGGAGTGAACTCTGCGGGAACGAACCGCAGGCCGGCAATTGCACGGGCATTCAGAACTCTGGCCAAGTCAAGCGGCTTAACCCATGGCGCGCCAACTAACTCGAAGGGAGCATCCGTTCCGCGGCCAACTGAAGTATTGGAAGCTTCGATCATTCCGATGCCGGGATAGAGCGCCGCGGCGGTCAGGCTGCGCATGTTGGGCGATGGATTGACCCATAACTCGCCGGTCGAATCGAACCAGTCGCCGCGCATCCAACCTTGCATCGGGACCACCGTCAGATTTGCGCCGATGGCGCGTTCGGCATTGAACATCTTTGCCAGTTCTCCCATGGTCATGCCGTGACGCACCGGGGTCTGCCAATAACCGACAAACGATTCCCTGCCTGAGTCGGCAACGGGGCCTTGCACGTATGCGCCGCCAATGGGATTGGGCCGGTCGAGAACGACGATTTCCTTGTTAGTTTTGGCTGCGGCTTCAAGAAAGTAGCCAAGCGTGCTTTCGTAGGTGTAAAAGCGGACACCAATGTCCTGAATGTCGAAGACGATTTCATCCAGGCCTCCCAAGGCATCGATGGTCGGCCTGCGCTTTGCGTCCGTGTCTCCGTAGACGCTGTAGATGGGCACGCCGGTTGCTTTGTCCTTGGAGTTACCAATCGCCGTCGTGTCGAGTTTGCCCGCGAGTCCATGCTCCGGGCTGAAAATCGCTGCCAGTTTCACTCCAGGCGCATGCGCCAACACGTCTGCCGTGCGGTCGCCGCGCGCATCGATTCCAGTCTGATTTGTTACCAGTCCCACTCTGACTGGATGAATTGCATTGGCATGAAGCTCCCGGAAGTTATGCGCTTCAAGCACATCGATGCCAGTCTTGACGTCGCCATTTCTTGCGGCGATGCGGCGCGAGGCGGGCATCAATTCGTTGTAGCCCGTGATCTCGGCAAGGCGCAATTTGTCCTGCTCGGCAACGGTAAGGTTCAGCGCCTGCACCACGGCGGTGGCCACTTTGCAGCGCAGTGAAACCGTCGACTTGCCTCCATGCGGATGCACCGCATTGGTGAGCAGAACGATATAGGTGTCGGTGACCGGGTCGATCCATAACGAGGTCCCGGTGAAACCGGTGTGGCCGTAGGAACCCACGGGCAGCAGTTCGCCGCGGTTGGTTGAAAAAGGCGAATCGATATCCCACCCCAGCCCACGCAACACGGTGGCATTGGGCGGCTGCTGGGGCGAGATCATCTTGGCAATCGCGGAACGGCTCAGCACGGTGAAGCCGCTGAGGAAATCTTCCGCAAACAGGGCCAGATCGTCTGCAGTCGAGAACAGTCCAGCGTGGCCGGCAACCCCGCCCATGCGCCGCGCCGTAGGATCGTGCACAATGCCCCGCAACATGCGGCCCTGCTCATCGTACTGCGTGGGCGCAATGCGCGCGTCCCAGTCCTTCGGTGGCAAAAAGCGCGTGGTCTTCATGCCGAGCGGGGCGAAAATATTTGCTGCGGCGTACTCATTCAGCGTTTGGCCGGTGATTCTTTCTACCAGGAATCCGAGCGTCTCGAAGTTGATGTCGCTGTAGACAAATTGCGAACCGGGCGGATTGATCGGCCTTTCGCGCATCGCCATTTGGTAGGCGGCTTCGCGCCCTGACCATTGCGACTTCAGGTCGAGGTCAGGCGGCATGCCGGAGTAGTGCGTCATCAGGTCACGG
>Ga0302326_10014844_pt1 | contig 16435 bp, 17 predicted proteins | sample Palsa_T0_3_FD_202264 | JGI IMG/M metagenome (GOLD analysis project Ga0302326, IMG submission 202264) | Peat permafrost microbial communities from Stordalen Mire near Abisko, Sweden - Palsa_T0_3 | ecosystem: Environmental > Terrestrial > Soil > Palsa > Peat permafrost | place: Sweden: Abisko... | reverse complement strand
GTTGCTGCTGGTGATCAGCATCGCCACCTTCGCGGTGACGCTGACGATCACCATGGCGCCCGACGAGGAGGAGATCTGGGCCGACGCCGAGATGAAGCGCCGGATGGAGTACCTACAGCAGCGGCGCGACTGGACCCAGGCCCCGACCGGGCCGGCCGAGGGCTGGTACGAATCCCTCCCCGACGAAGGCTTCTGACCGGCTCGCGGCCGGCGCCCTCACCGGCCGAACCCGTCCCGCCACGACGGGCGGGACGGGTTCCAGCCCAGGTCCCCGCGCGCGCGGCGGTTGCTCGCGCCCAGCCGTGTCGCTCGGCGGAGGGCCGGCGGCCGGCGCAATTTTCTCACGCCGGCCGCCCGCTAGGCTGACGGGGTGGAGACGCTACGGGAGGCGCGGCGCGAGGACGTGCCGGAGATCGTCGCGCTGCTGGCCGATGACGCGATCGGGGCGGGCCGGGAAGGGCCGGCCGATGACGCCTACTACGCGGCGTTCGAGCTGATCGCGGCCGACCCGGGGAACCGGCTGCTGGTCGCCGAGGCGGCCGGACGTATCGTCGGGACCCTCCAGCTGACCATCATCCCCGGGCTGAGCCGGCACGGAATGCTGCGAGCGCAGATCGAGGGCGTCCGCGTCAGCGCCGACCAGCGCGGCCAGGGGCTCGGCCGCCGGATGATCGAACGGGCGATCGACCTGGCCCGCGAGCAGGGCTGCGGGCTGGTCCAGCTGACGTCGGACAAACGGCGGCCGGACGCCGTCCGCTTCTACCAGTCGCTGGGGTTCGCCGCCTCCCACGAGGGGCTGAAGATCTCGCTGGGCTGACCGCCGCGGCGCTACCGCGCCAGCAGGGTCGGCAGGACCTGCCGCACGCTGTGGTCGAGCCCGGCCGCGGCGGCGGGGTCGCCGCCCAACTGGCGTAGCAGGGCGTGCTGGAAGACGCCGTCGAGCAGGGCGTACGCCAGCGCCGGGGTGACCGCCAGCGGCGTGCCGCTGAGCTCGCCGAACTTGGCGACGATGCGCCAGATCATCCGCTCGAGGGACTGGTCGATGTCGCTGACGTCGGCCCGGAACTTCTCGTCGAACAGCGACTGGTTGCGCAGGTCGTACCAGAGCCGGTGCAGGGCCGCGTCCTCGACCAGCGTCGCCGCCATCGCCGCGCCGAACCCGCGGCGAAGCTGGTCGGCCCCGACCGCGGTCGCCACGATCGAGTCGTACCGGGTCACGCACTCGGCCTTGTACTGCCGGACGCAGTACATGATGAGCTCGAACTTGTCGGCGAAGTAGTAGTGCAGCACGCCGTGCGAGAACTCCGAGTTCTGGGCGATGTCGCGCAGGCTGGTGTTCGCGTAGCCCCGCTCGGCCAGGGTCTGCAGCGCGGCCGCGGCGAGCTGGTCGCGGCGCTCGGCGAACTTGTCCACCCGGCGGCGCGCGATCGTGTCCCGGTTCTGAACTGCCATGACTCCACGGTACTGGACGATCGGCCAAATTCTGTAAGACGATCGTCAAGCAATCTCTTGACAACTGTCAAGACTGAGATCAGCCTTGGAGGCACGCCGGCGGCATTCGGGTGAGTTCTCCCGGTCCCGGCGGTCACTTTAGGGCGGGGCTCGGCAGCACAGAGAGGTGTCCGATGAGCGTTTACGACCTGACGGGGCGCAAGGCCCTGGTAACCGGCGGGGCCCGGGGCCTGGGCGAGGGGATGGCACGGGCGCTGGCCCGGGCCGGCGCGTCGGTGGTGATCGGCGACATCAGGGACGACCTGGGCAAGGCGTGCGCCGACGGGCTGCGCTCGGACGGCCTCAGGGCCGAGTTCGTGCCGCTCGACATCACCGCCGAAGACAGCTGGGTTCAGGCGATCCCGCAGGTCATCGAGCACCTTGGCGGCCTCGACATCCTGGTCAACAATGCCGGGGTGGAGATCACCAGCCTGCTGGTGGACATCGACCCGGACGAGGTCCGCCGGCAGCTCGAGGTGAACGTGCTCGGCACCGCGCTCGGCCTCAAGCACGGTTTCCGCGCGATGCGCCCCGGCGGCCGGGCCGGCGCGGGCGGCTCGATCGTGAACGTCGCGTCGGTCGCGGCGACGATCGCCTTCCCCGGCATCGCCATTTACTCCGCGACCAAGTCCGCGGTTGACCGGCTGACCAAGGTGGCCGCGATGGAGTCGGGCAGGCTCGGCTACGGGGTCCGGGTGAACTGCGTGTACCCCGGTCTGGTGCCGACCGAGATGGGTAACCAGCTGGCTAACGACTGCGCCACCATCGGGCTGTTCCCCACCGCGGCCGACGCGGCGATGGCGGTGGCGGGCCTGACCCCGCTCGGCCGCCTCGGCGAGGTGGCCGAGATCGCCGACGCGGTGGTTTTCCTCGCCTCGGACGGGGCCAGGTTCATCACCGGGGCCGGGCTCCCGGTCGACGGCGGCATGGGCATGTGAGGGGGGACCAGGCATGAGCGACAAGAAGAAGGTCATCGTCTACGGCGCCTCCGGCTACACCGGGCGGCTGGTCTGCGAGTACCTGCGCGAGTTCAACGTCCCGTTCATCGCGGCGGGCCGGGACAAGGCCAGGATCGCCGAGGCGCTGGAGACGGTGCCCGGCATCGGGACCGTCGAGCACGAGATCGTCGAGGTCGAGCACGCGGTCGGTCCGCTGTCGGAGCTGTTCGACGGCGCCGGCGTGGTCTGCAACATGGTCGGGCCGTTCGCCACCTACGGGGCCGAGGTCGTCGAGGCCTGCCTGGCCACCGGCTGCCATTACCTCGACACGACCGGCGAGCAGGACTGGCTGATCGCCTCCGAGGCCGCCTACGGCGCCCGGATGGCGGCGGCGGGCCTGCTGCTGGCGCCCGGTGTCGCCCAGATGTACACCACCGGCGAGATCGCCGCCCAGCTCTGCCTGGAGCAGCCGGGCCTCGACACGCTCGACGTCCTGGTGTTCTGGAAGGGCGCGCCGACCGTCGCCTCGACCCGGACGATCCTGGTCAACGCGGCCCTCGCCAAGGCCTACTACCTGGAGCAGAACTCCTATGAGGAGTGGCCGGCCGACGGCGGCCTCTACACGGTGACGGTGCCGGGCCAGCACGAGACCGGGCTGGCGCTGCCGTGGGGCGGGACCTCGCACCCGGTCTGGTTCAGCCGCGATCCCCGGGTCGCCAACGTCAAGGTGCTCGGCGGCGTGTTCAACCGGCCGCTGATGCTCGGCGTGCCGCAGATCGTCGCCGCCGCCCTCGCGCAGATCGCGGACCTGCCCGAGGCGGACAAGCACCGGGTGCTGGCGGAGCAGGCGGCCGCGGTGATGAACCAGATGCCGCCGCGCGAGTACACCCGGATCAACACCTCGCTCGACTCGGTGCACGCCTCCGGCCCGCTCGGCCGGGCGCACTGCGTCATCCACGGGAACTGCAACTACAAGCAGACCGGCCTGCTGCAGGCGTACGCGGCCTACTCGCTGCTGCAGCAGCCGCCCCGGCGGGCCGGGTTCGCGTCCGGCTGCCAGGCGTTCGGCCACCGCGAGCTGCTCGGCGTGCTGCGTAGTTTCGGCCTGGTGATGGAACCAGCTCTCACCAGGTCGAGTTGAGGAGGACGGGGCCATGAGGCTCGTCGACTTCCTCGACAAGGGGGCGTCGGTCCACCCCATCGACGCCCCCTGCCTCACGATGGCCGGCCAGGCCAGGAGCTACGCCGAGGTGCAGCGCCTGTCCTGGTCGGTCGGGCGGGCGCTGGCCCGCTCCGGCATCGGGCCGGGCGACAAGGTGGCGGTGCTGTCGGGCAACGACCCGGTGGCGTTCGGCTCGGTGTTCGGCATCAGCCGGGCCGGGGCGGTCTGGTGCCCGGTCAACCCCCGGAACGAGGCGGCCGAGAACCGCGAGCTGCTGGCGCTGCTCGACTGCCGCTGCCTGATCTTCGCCGCCGCGTTCGCGCCGCTGGTGGCGAAGATCGCGCCGGACCTGCCCGAGCTCCGCACGCTGGTCTGCCTCGATGGGGAGGCCGGCGTCCCCGGCGTCCCGGGCGCGGTCGGCTTCGCCGACTGGGTGGACGGGGTCGGCGACGGCCCCTGGCAGGCCGACCCGGTCGACGACGTGGTCATGATCGCCGGGACCGGCGGCACCACCGGACGGCCGAAGGGCGTGATGCTGACCGGCCGGAACGTCGAGACTATGGCGGCCCTGACGCTGATGAGCTACCCGTTCGCGGGCAGCCCGGTCTACCTCGCGTTCGCGCCGCTGACGCACGCGGCGGGGGTGCTCTGCTTCCCGATCATGGCGCTGGGCGGCGAGATCGTGATCATGCCGCACCCCGACTTGGGCGAGTTCCTCGCGCTCATCGGCCGGCACCAGGTCACCCACGCGTTCCTGCCCCCGACGGTGATCTACTCGCTGCTTGACCACCCGGCCCTCGGGTCGGCCGACCTGGCCTCGCTGCAGTGCCTCTGGTACGGGGCCGCGCCGATGTCAGCCGCCCGGCTTGAGCAGGCGATCGACGTCCTCGGGCCGGTCCTCGGGCAGCTGTTCGGCCAGACCGAGGCGCCGATGTTCATCTCCGCCCTGCCGCCCAGTGAGCACCTGCACGCGGACGGGACGCTGGCGACCGAGCGGTTCACCTCGGCCGGGCGGCCCACCCCGCTGACCACGGTGGCGATCATGGACGAGACGGGCCGGCTGCTGCCGCCGGGGGAGCGCGGCGAGATCGTGGCCCGCGGCCCGCTGGTGATGGCGGGCTACTACCGGAATCCGGCCGCCACCGCCGAGGCGTCCAGGCACGGCTGGCACCACACCGGCGACGTCGGGTACCTCGACCCCGACGGCTATCTGTACATCGTCGACCGGCTCAAGGACATGATCATCACCGGCGGCTTCAACGTCTACTCGACTGAGGTCGAGCAGGCGGTGCTGGCCCACCCGGCCGTCCTTGACTGCGCGGTCGTCGGCCTGCCGGACGACAAGTGGGGGGAGCGCGTCACCGCGATCATCCAGCCGCACGCCGGCCGCGACGTCACTGCCGAGGAAATCCGGGCCTTCGTCAAGGACCGCCTCGGCAGCGTGAAGGCCCCCAAGCAGGTCGAGATCTGGCCCAAGCTGCCCCGCTCCCGGGTCGGCAAGGTCCTCAAGGCCGACGTCAAGTCCCGCCTGCTCGACGGGTAATGGTAACCAAGAGATAACAGCGAGAAGCGCGGAGCGCTCGGTTCTCGGCTGATGGGCGGGGCCATGTCGGCTACGCCATCGACATGGGACAGGTTGGACATCGGGTCGCTGGCGTCGCGGACAGGTCCGTGCCGTCTGACATTGCAGTCAGTCCATGAGCAATCGAGCCGTCTCCTGAACCCAGCCGCAAGTCTTGCTCTGCGACATGTCGCTCGCGACGCCCTTGAGTGAGTTGATCTGAACGTTCACATCCACCGGATGGTTCTCCTGATCCCCGATCCAGATGTCGCATTCGTGACCCAAGCGGTCGCCTGACGGTTCCCTCCGTCCTCCAGCGAAACGGCCGGTGCTTGCGGTCGTAATCTTGTCGGCGTTTCCTTGGAGGCATGACGACTGCGGATGTTGAATATTCTGTCGCCACGCTCTGGCGTTACCCTGTGAAATCGATGCAGGGGGAGGAACTCAACGCCGCCGACATCACGGGAGTCGGGCTGCTAGGTGACAGGCGGTTCGCAGTCATCGACCCCGAGACCGGAAAGGTCGCGGGCGCGAAGAACCCCCGCAAATGGCCGGGATTCCTCTACTTCCGGGCCGCATACACCGAGCCGCCGCACGCAGGCTCAGCGCTGCCCGCCGTGCGGGTCACCATGCCAGACGGCACCTCTGCCACAACGGACGAAGGCGAACTGCCGAGGCTACTGTCCGAAGCGCTCGGCCGCGAGGTCTCCCTGTCCGCCGCGCTGCCGGCCGCCACCGCCGAGGAGTACGTGATCGACGACGACGAGGTGGCGTCGTTCGACCTTCCCGCGGGGACTTTCTTCGACGCGGCCGTCGTTCACCTCGTGACCACTGCGACCCTCGACCGGCTGCGGTCTCTCTACCCGGAGGGCAGGTTCGAGCCCCGCAGGTTCCGGCCGAACATCATCGTCGCCGCCGGGCCGGACGCGAGCGGCTTCGTGGAGAACGACTGGGTGGGGCACGAGATCGCTATTGGGGAGCATGTCCGCCTTCGCGTGACCATGGCGACTGGCCGCTGTGTCATGACCACGCTTCCGCAGGGCGACCTGCCGAAGGATTCCGGAATCCTTCGCGCCGCCGCCCAGCACAACAACGCGCAGATCGGCGTCTACGCCGAGGTCCTTTCTGGCGGGCTGGTCAGGCGCGGAGAGCCCGTCACGCTGCTCACCTAGACCTGCGTTCCCCTAAGGTGACCACGAACTTGAAGGCGTTCAGCGACTCTTCCTGCTTGACCACCGGGGCGGCCGGCTGAGACGCGGCAACGTTCACGGTCCCCCCGACAGCCATGGCCTGCTCGCTGGCGGCAGCCTCGACGGCAGCCTCGACGGCCGCCTCAGATGCTCCGCTCTTCTCAGACTCGGCGCCTGCGTTGTCGGCGGTGATCATCGCTTCGAGGTTGGCCGCGAACTGCGCGATGAGCTTGCCGCTGACCTCCGGCAGCAGAGGGCGGCCGAACTGAGCCGGGCGGCCGGCGACGTTCAGGAGGGTGTGGATCGCCACCAGCGTGCTACCCCCGGCGTCGGCTGGCCTTAGGTCGGCCTGGACGGTCGCTGATGCGGTGCCCGCGCAGCGGGCCTCCTTGCCGCTAGCCTCGATGGTGATCGTCTGGTTGGCCTGGTCTTTGTCCGCGAACTTGGCTGTGCCCTTGTAGGTAAGCGAGAGCGGGCCAAGCTTGACCTTGACCTGGCCCTCGATCTCATCACCGTTCACCGCGAGCACGCTGGCACCTGGCATGCACGGAGCGATCCGCTCTACGTCAAGCAGAACGTCTCACGCCTGCTCGGGCGGCACCGGAACGGTGAATGTGTTCTCAAGCTCGATCGCCATGCGACACTACTTTCTGGCCGAATAATCCCGAGCCGAAATCTCCTGCTCAGCCCCGATCCCCGGCCGAAGTCTCTGCTCCATCAACTTCCCCGGCCCAACGAGGGTAAAGGCAACAGGCGACCCTCCCAGTAGTCACAATGAGACTTCCCAAAAAGAGCATGAGGGTTTTTATCGCCCGTCCTCTTGCCTTTCCCGGGACCCGAATGCCGGCGATTCCGGCAGTGCGGGAGAATGGCTTTCATGAGCCCTGTTTCGCGCGGATTCCACCGCAGGCGCCAAGACTCGGCCGAGAACGCGGGCCGGGTTCCGCCGGGCCAGTACGTGACCAAGGACTTTCCGGTCCTGTCGGCCGGCCCGACCCCGCACACGCCTCTGGACGGGTGGAGTTTCTCCGTCGGCCGTCCAGGGCGGCAGAAGACATGGAGCTGGGAGGAGTTCCGCGCGCTGCCGAGCGAGGACGTGACGGTCGACATTCACTGCGTCACGAAGTGGACCAAGCTCGACACGGTCTGGCGGGGCGTGTCGGTGGACACGCTGCTGGACCTGGCCGGACACGACGGCCCGTTCGCGATGGCTCACTGCGATGGCGGCTACACAACCAACGTGCCGGTGGAGGACCTCACCGGCGGCAAGGCGTGGGTGGCCTACGCCTACGACGGCCAGCCGCTCGAGCCCGAGCACGGCGGACCGGCGCGGCTGCTCGTCCCGCACCTGTACTTCTGGAAGAGCGCCAAGTGGGTCCGCAGCCTGGAGCTGATGGACACCGACGATCCCGGCTTCTGGGAGAACTACGGCTACCACATCTACGGAGACCCATGGCGGGAACAGCGCTACGCGGGCGACTGAGCCCCCGCCCCCTGCTCTGGCAGGTCGCGAAGGTCCTCGCAGTGGCCATCGAGACCGCGTCGGTGCGGACGATCATGCTTGACGTGCCGGACTGGCCCGGTCATCAAGCCGGTCAGCATGTGGACATCCGGCTGACCGACGGGGACTACGTGGCTGAGAGGTCCTACTCGATCGCTTCGGCCCCTGGCGAGCCGGTCGCGCTCACCGTGGAGCGAATCGACGACGGCGAGGTCTCGCCATATCTCACTGACGAGCTGCGGGCCGGGGACGACCTGGAGTTGCGCGGGCCGATCGGCGGTTACTTCGTCTGGGAGCCCAAGGACGGCGGTCCGCTTCTCCTGCTGGCCGGCGGCTCGGGGATCGTGCCGCTGCGGTCCATCCTCCGGCACCGCCAGCGCACCGGCAGCACCGTCCCGGTCCGGCTGCTCTACTCGTCCCGGACCCTGGACGACGTGATCTACCGGGGTGAGCTGGACAAGCCCGCCGCCGGGGTCGAGGTCTTTCATACGCTGACCCGGCACCAGCCGCCGGGGTGGTCCGGGTACGCGCGGCGCGTCGATGCGGCCCTGCTCGCGGAGGTGGCGTGGCCGGCCGGCATGACGCCGCTTGCCTATGTGTGCGGTCCGACCAACTTCGTCGAGGCGGTCTCCCAGACGCTGGTGCAGTCCGGCTATCCGCCTCAGCGGGTAAAAACCGAGCGGTTCGGGGGAACAGGGGGAACCTGATGGACGCAGTCGACGGGAACGCGATCGGCGGGCTGCTGCACGAGGTCTTCGGCAGCGAGATGACGACCACCGTGAGCATCTGCGGAACCTGCGGGACGGCCCGCCAGGTCGGCGAACTCGCCGTCTATGCGCATGCGCCCGGCACGGTCGTCCGCTGCCCGTCGTGCGACAACGTTCTGATGGTCTTCGTCAAGATTCACGATCGGACCTGCGTAGACCTGATGGGCCTGGCCGCGCTCGGCTAGCGCCGGCTCCGCCGCCACGACTCAAGCGGCGGCCTTGTAGCCGGGCAGGCTGGCCAGCTGGGTCAGCAGCCACGGCGACGTGAGCACCTTCAGCAGGCCCTGGACCTCCCGGGATGCGACCAGCTTGCCCGGTATGACCAGGTCGAAGCGCTCCGCCGCCAGGGGGATGAAGCGCAGGCCGTAGGCCAGGGCGGCCGGCTCGCTTGACACCCCTGCATCGGCGAGACGGCCCGCGACCGACGCCGCGACCTGAAGGTGCCCCGAGACCTGGCTGTCGTAGCCGGGCAGGTCGGCCGGGGTCAGGCCCAATCGCAAGCGCTCCCGGTCCAGCAGCGTGCGTGCCTGCGCGCCGGGCTCGCGGTTCGCCAGCCGCAGTCCGAGCCGGGCCACGTCGCGAAGGCCGGCCACGGCGGTGCCGGGCCGCACCACCAGGCCCTCGCTCCAGGACGCGAATCCGACGACCTCGGCGCCCCCGGGGATGTCCGTCGCGTCGACCGCGGCGGTCGTGTCTGCGACCCGGTGAACGCCGGCCGCGTGCACGAGGCCGGCCACGGCCAACCGCATGGCCTCACCGCTCCCGCACGGCCACCAGGCGAACGCCACCGGCGGGTCCAGCAGGCTCAACGGGGTCTCCAGCAGCGGCAGGGCCGGGTCGCAGCCGGCCACGAGCAATGTCGGTCGCGGTGGGCTGATCGGGCGCACCGGGATGTCGCCTGTCAGTGCTGCCGATGCGTCAGTGTGGCTGGGGACCAGGCCGCCCGCAGAACTGAAACCGGTGAGGGCGGCGGTCTCGCCGCGCAACGGGAGGGCCACGAACGTATCCCCTATGGTGGCGAGAGCCACGCGTTCACCGGGCCGTGCGGGCGCGACCGGCCGGGCCCGCACCGGATCCGCCAGCTCGCCCCGGCCGAAGAGCTCCTCGACCGTCACCCCGAGCGCGCTGGCGAGGGCGAGGGCGACGCGCAGCGAGGGGTCGGAATGACCCGACTCGAGGGCGGACACCGCCTGCCGGCTCACTCCGGCCATGCCGGCCAGCTGCTGCTGGGACAGCTCACGCGCCTGCCGCGCCATCCGCAGCGCGGTGCCTGCGGTCCAGGAGACCTCTGTCATGGCCTCAGCGTAACGAGATCAGGGTTACGCCCCGCGAGATCAGTGATTCGGGATGCGGAGGGACGGACCTTTCCTGTTCGCGCGGGCGGGCGCGCGACGTCGACGCGTCGCCAGGGCCGTCAGGAACTGCATCGTGGCCGTCATCGCCTCATGCCGCCACAGGACTATCGTGCGCTCGAATCCGGTGACGGTGCGCAGGCGGTCTTCAAGCGCGTCGGCGGCGGGAGCCAGCCGGGCGAGCTGAGCGCGGACCAGGGGGCGTGAGTCGGACCCGGTCCGGTTGTGGAGGGCGAGCTTGACCATCAACTCGGACCTGACGTCCCTGACGTGATCGGCCGGCACGCGGAGCCAGGCCTCCGCCGCCGCCCGCCCAGCCGGGGTGACCTCGCAGAACGAGCGGGCTCGTCCCGAGCCGGTCCGGTGTTCTGCTGTCATCCGGATCAGGCCAAGGAGTTCCAGCTGTTGCAGCGTGTAGTAGACCACCCCCTTGGGAACCGACCAGATCTGGCCGAGGCTGCCGTCGGGTGCCAGCAGCCTGGCCAGAATGAGTCCGTAGGTCGATCCCTCGCTGACCAGGCACAGCACCAGCCCTTCGGTCAGCGACAGCCTCCGCTCGCCCCCGTTCGGGTCCCCGGCGCGCGCGTCGACAGCTCGCAGACCGTCAGCGACAGCCATGATTCAGGCTCAGATTCCCGCTGCTGCCGCCAGCGCCCTCCCGGTCAGGACCCGGGACAGGTGCCGCCGGTAGTCCGGCGCCCCGTGCAGGTCGGCAGGCGGATTCGTGCCCTCGTCCGCGTGTGCGGCCGCAGCGCGGAGCGCATCCCGGCTCGTGTCCGCGCCGGCGGCGGCTCGTTCCGCCGCCGAGGCTCGAACGGGCACCGACCCCATGTTCGTGAGCCCGATCCTTGCCTCCGCGACCGATCCGTTGGACCTGCGCACGAGCGCGGCAACGCCAACCGTCGCCCACGACTGCGCCGTGCGGTGGAACTTCTCGTAGCGGAACCCCCAGCCGGGTCCGAGCTTGGGCACCCGGATCCCGGTCAGGATCTCGTCGGGTCCCAGGCTCGAGGTGAGGTAGTCCACGAAGAAGTCAGCCGCGGCGATCTCGCGCTCGCCGCCTGGCCCCTGGGCGATCAGGATGGCGTCGAGCGCCAGGGCCACGGCTGGCAGGTCGCCGGCCGCGTCGGAGTGCGCCAGGGCGCCGCCGAGAGTGCCGCGGTGCCGGACCGCGGGGTCGGCCACAGTAGCGGCGGCCTGCGCCAGCAGCCCGCAGTGCTCGGCGATGAGAGGGTCATGGACGAGCTGGTAGTGCGTGGTCCGCGCGCCGATGAGCAGCGCGTCGCCCACGTCGGTCACGCCCCGCAGCCCGTCAAGGCCGCCCACGTCGACCAGCAGTTCCGGGTAGGAGAGCCGCAGGCGCAGCAGCGGGAGCAGGCTCTGGCCGCCCGCAATGATCTTCGCGTCCTCACCGCCGCCCGCCAGGGCGCTGACCGCCTCGGCGAGCGAGCCGGGGCGAACGTAGTCGAACTTCGCCGGGATCATGCCGCGCCTCCGTCGATGCCCTGCGGGCTGTTGCCCTGGGTTTGGTCGCTCTGCCGGGCGGCATGCTGCTCGGCCGCGCTGCCTGTCTGTTTGCCCTGAGCGGTCCGGAGAGCGCGCCATACCCGCTCGGGTGTGCACGGCATCGTGACGTCGGTGACGCCGTAGGGGCGGAGGGCGTCGATGATGGCGTTGACGACCGCGGGCGTCGATGCGATCGTGCCGGCCTCGCCCACGCCCTTGACCCCGAGCCGGTTAGCCGCCCTGCTCTCGGTCCGGCCGGTGACATACGACGGCAGGTCAGATGCCGACGGGACCAGGTAGTCCGCCAGCGTGGAGGTGACCAGGTTGCCTTCGTCGTCGTAGACGGCTTCCTCGTACAGCGCCTGCGCGATGCCCTGCGCCAGGCCGCCGTGGACCTGGCCCTCCACGATCATCGGGTTGACCACGGTCCCGATGTCGTCGACGCAGACGTAGGAACGGATCTTGACGAAGCCGGTCTCGGTGTCGACTTCAGTCGCGCACAGGTGAGTCCCGTGCGGGAACGAGAAGTTGTCCGGGTCGTAGGTGGCGTCGGCGTCAATGGTCGGCTCCACCCCGTCGGGCAGGTTGTGCGCGGCGAAGGCGGCCAGCGCGATCTCGCCGATCGTGACGCCCTTGTCCGGGTCGCCGCGGACCTGGAAACGACCCGGGGTCCACTCCATGTCATCGGGGGACGCCTCCAGCGTCCCGGCCGCGATGACCTTAGCCTTCTCGATCACCTTGTCGCAGGCCGAGACCAGGGCCATGCCGCCGACGGCGAGAGAACGGGAACCGTAGGTGTCCATGCCCTTGGGCGAGACCTGGGTGTCGCCGTGCAGGACGCGGATGTCCTCGAACGGGACGCCGAGCTGGTCGGCCACGATCTGGCTCCACGCCGTCTCGTGCCCCTGTCCGTGCGCGCTGGACCCGGTGACGACCTCGACCTTGCCGGTGGGCAGCATCCGGATCGACGCCTGCTCCCAGCCGCCCGCGCCGTAGGCTAGCGAGCCCAGCACGCGCGAGGGCGCCAGGCCGCACATCTCGGTGAAGGTGGACACGCCGATGCCGAGCTGCACCGGGTCGTTATTCGTCCGCCGTCGCTCCTGCTCCAGCCGGAGCCCGTCGTAGTCGAACAGCTCCTTGGCCTTGGCCGTGGCCGCCTCGTAGTTGCCGGAGTCGTAGGTCAGGCCCGCGATGGTCGTGTACGGGAACTCCTCGTGCTTGATCCAGTTCCGCTCCCGCAATTCGAGCGGGTCGAGGCCAAGCTCGGCGGCGAGGTCGTCCATGATCCGCTCGATGGCGAAGGTCGCCTCGGGCCGGCCCGCGCCCCGGTAGGCGTCGGTGGGCATCTTGGTGGTGAAGACCCCGGTGCACTTGAGCGAGTAGGCGTCCATCTTGTAGATGCCCGGGTACATGAAGGCGCCGAGCAGCGGTATCCCGGGGGTGACCAGCATGAGGTAGGCGCCCATGTCGGCCAGCAGGTCGACGTCGAGCCCGCGGATCCGGCCGTCGGCGTCGGCTGCGATCGTGATCTTCTGCCACTGGTCCCGGCCGTGGTGCCCGGTCATGTTGCCCTCGCTGCGGGTCTCGGTCCACTTGACCGGCCGGCCGAGCTTGCGGGCGATCAGCATGGCCAGCACTTCCTCGGCCGTGACCTGCAGTTTGGATCCGAATCCGCCGCCCACGTCCGGCGCGATGACCCGGATGTTCTGCTCCGGGATTCCCGTGACGAGGGCCAGCATCACCCGCAGGACGTGCGGGATCTGGGTCGCCGACCAGAGCGTGAACTCGCCGCCCACGCACGAGCACACCACCGAGCGCGGCTCCATCGGGGACGGGATCAGCCGCTGCTGGCGGTAGTACCGCTCGAGCACCACGGGCGCGTCGCGGAAGGCCGCGTCCATATCGCCTTGGGCGAACGGCCACTCGAAGCTCTTGTTGCCGGCCTCGTGGACCTTGGGCGAGTCCTGCTCCAGGGCGGTCCTGATGTCGAGTACCGGCGGGAGCGGCTCGTAGTCGATCTCGATGGCGGCCAGGGCATCGGCCGCGGCGTAGCGGTCGCGGGCCACCACGCAGGCCACGGCCTCGCCGACGTAGCGCACCTCGTCCACCGCCATCGGCGGGTGAGCAGGCATCACGATGTCCGGGGTGACCGGCCAGGCGCAGGGCAGGCTGCCCTGCTCGGCGGCGAAGTCCGCACCCGAGTAGGCCGCGATGACCCCGGGCTCGGTCCGGGCGGCGCTGACGTCCACCGACGTGATCCGGGCGTGCGCGTACGGGCTCCGCAGGAACGCCACGTGCAGCATGCCGGGCAGCCTGATGTTGTCGGTCCAGTTGGTCTGGCCGGTGATCAGGCGTTCGTCTTCCTTGCGCAGCCGTGCTCGCCCGAATTCTGCGGTCGGCGCGGCGGCCGTCTCGGTTTCCGCGCTCATGCGCTCGCTCCCGCCTGCGCGGCGCGCCGCACAGCGCGCACGATGTTCTCGTAGCCGGTGCACCGGCAGAGATTGCCCTCGAGCCCCTCGCGGATCTCCTCATCGCTCGGGTGCGGATTCTCCCGGAGCAGGTCCGATGCCGCCATGATCATCCCGGGGGTGCAGTAGCCGCACTGAAGCGCGTGCTCCTGGTGGAAGGCCTGCTGCAGCGGGTGCAAGCCGGCGTCCGTCGCCATACCCTCGATCGTGGTGACCTCGGCGCCGTCGGCCTGCACGGTCAGGACCGCGCAGCTCTTGACCGACTCTCCGTTCAGCAGCACGGTGCAGGCGCCGCAGTTAGACGTGTCGCACCCGACGGGCGTGCCCGTCTTGCCGACGACTTCCCTGAGATAGTGAACGAGCAGCAGCCGGGGCTCGACATGATCCGAGTACTTCACCCCATCGACGCTGACGGTAACCTCTGCCACGCGATTTCCCTCCCTCGCGAACAGGACGCACTCCTTCGGCAAACGTAGGACTCCAGGCACCCTTACGCCAGTACCAAACCGGGGCGCGATTTCATTCACAGCCAAATGATCCCTACTCAGGACCTTCGATCACCGAGAGGATTTAGCGGCCGAATACAGCGATGGCAACTAATGCTTGCGTATGTAAATTGCCGGTTGCGCCCTGCTCTCTAACCGGGCGCCCGCGTATTACGCCTAACGTGTACTTTCCGGTCGAGCGGCCCGCAGTGCGATGAATTCCCCGGCGTCCCGCCGTCAGAATGTCGGCGGCCTGTGATAGTCCGTCCAAAGCGGCGAGGGCCGGGCACAGGACACGGCCGCCGCATGCCGCGGCAGGTTGCGCGAAAAGGGGGCAGCGATGACTGGGGTGCGAGTACTGGTGGGCACGCGCAAGGGCGCGTTCGTGCTGACCTCGGACGGCCGCCGGGAGCGGTGGGAGGTCAGCGGGCCGCACTTCGCCGGGTGGGAGGTCTACCACTTGAAGGGTTCGCCCGCCGATCCGGACCGGCTGTACGCGTCGCAGTCGAGCGGCTGGTCGGGGCAGGTGATCCAGCGCTCCGACGATGGCGGCGCGACCTGGGAGCCGATGGGCAACCAGTTCGCCTACGACGGCACCCCCGGCACCCACCAGTGGTACGACGGGACCCCGCACCCCTGGGAGTTCGCGCGGGTCTGGCATCTCGAACCGTCGCTGGAGGACCCGGACACAGTCTGGGCCGGAGTCGAGGACGCCGGGCTTTTCCGGTCCGAAGACGGCGGTCAGAGCTGGCAGGAACTGCCGGCCCTGCGCGGCCATGACACCGGATCGTCGTGGCAGCCGGGCGCGGGCGGGATGTGCCTGCACACGATCCTGCTCGACCCGTCTGCGCCCGGCCGGATGTTCGCCGCGATCTCGGCCGCAGGCGCGTTCCGATCCGACGACGCAGGACAGAGTTGGCGCCCGATCAACCGCGGCCTGCAGTCCGAGGGCATCCCCGACCCGGACGCGGAGGTCGGGCACTGCGTGCACCGGATCGCGATGCACCCGGCCCGGCCGCAGGTGCTGTTCATGCAGAAGCACTGGGACGTCATGCGCAGCGACGACGGCGGCGAATCGTGGCACGAGATCAGCGGGAACCTGCCGACCGACTTCGGGTTCCCGATCGACGTGCACGCCCATGAGCCGGAGACCATCTACGTGGTCCCGATCACCAGCGACGTCGAGCACTACCCGCCCGAGGGGAAGCTGCGGGTGTACCGGAGCCGGACCGGCGGCGGCGACTGGGAGCCGCTGACGAAGGGCCTGCCACAGGAGCACTGCTACGTCAACGTCCTGCGTGACGCGATGGCGGTGGACTCACTGGAATCCTGCGGGGTCTACTTCGGCACGACCGGCGGCCAGGTCTACGCCTCAGCCGACTCCGGCGACAGCTGGGCACCGATCGTCCGCGACCTTCCGGCCGTACTGTCGGTCGAGGTCCAGACCCTGCCATGATCCGGGTCATCCTGCCCTCGCACCTGCGAGCGCTCGCCCGCATAGACGGCGAGGTGCGGCTGGATGTCGTCGGCCCGGTCACGCAGCGGTCCGTCCTGGACGAGCTCGAGGCCCGCTATCCGACCCTGCGCGGGACCATCCGCGCCCACGACGGCGGCCCGCGGCGCGCGTTCATCCGATTCTTCGCCTGCGAGCTCGACCTGTCCCACGAGCAGCCCGACAGCCCGCTGCCCGAGCCGGTGGCGGACGGGGCGGAGCCCTTCTTGATCGTCGGGGCCATGGCCGGTGGCTAGAAGGTCAGGGCTGGTAGGGCGGGGCGACGCCCCAGCCCCAGTGCGGCACCGGGGCCTGCTGCACGACGTCGGCCCCCGGCTGGGAGTTGGACATGGCCAGCCTGGTGCCCCATTCCAGGTAGCCGACCAGTGCGGCGCGGAACTCCGGGTCGGCGGGCAGGTCTGCGTCATCGGCCGCCAGGCTCATCAACGAGGCGAACCGGAACCGCTGGTCGGCGGTAATGCCCAGCTCACGGTGATGCGCGAGCATGGCCGGGTAGCCGCC
>Ga0302326_10014843_pt1 | contig 16436 bp, 9 predicted proteins | sample Palsa_T0_3_FD_202264 | JGI IMG/M metagenome (GOLD analysis project Ga0302326, IMG submission 202264) | Peat permafrost microbial communities from Stordalen Mire near Abisko, Sweden - Palsa_T0_3 | ecosystem: Environmental > Terrestrial > Soil > Palsa > Peat permafrost | place: Sweden: Abisko... | reverse complement strand
ACAATGAAAGCCCAAAGCCTTTCATCTGGACCGCACGTGCGACCGACATCCTGGAAAAAGTGAAACGCGCTCGACGCTCCCTCAATACACGTCAATCTGCTTGACGCACTACACTAGGCTGTCGTAGTTTTTTCGCTCTCGACGAAAAGCTGTTACGTCGCGGAACTCAACTGAATATTACCAGCATGGCATTCGGCAAACCTGTTCCGAGATCGCTGCCACTGTTTAGCGGAACGGATGCCAGAATAGATATCAAACCAATACGGCAGATCAGGTTAGAGGACTAGCATTATGGGCGCACGGAAACAAGTCCAGAGGCAATCTAAGCAGAGTATCAAGATACCTCTCGACTTTAAGAACACGGTATTAGCAGCACTCGAAACAAAGCCGGAGCCACGGAAGAGAGCAAAGAAAAAGCCCGCTAAATAGCGGGCTTTGCGGGAACGGCTTTTAAATTTGTGGTGGAACGGACGGGACTTAAACCCGCACCCCTCCGGGTTCTCTAAGCCGCTCCCGAAGAATTCAATCCGGCGCTCTCCTGTTTGAGCTACCGTCCCATGTTTAGTACAGCAATTTTACATCGGTTTGTGAAAGGGATAATTCCGCGAAAGTTTTATTGACCTACCTTCTGTTCGGCATCTTCTTCGGCATCACGCTGACCAAGTCGGAGGTGCTTTCCTGGTATCGCATTCAAGAAATGTTTCGGTTTCAGTCGCCTCGTATGTACGAGATCATCGCTTCGGCGGTGGTGGTCGCCTCGGTCTCGGTGGCTTTGACAAAGAGGCTCGGATTCAAGACCCTCTCTGGTGCGCCGATCGAGATCCCGCCTAAGACCTTGGGGCTCGGGGTTCGCTACGCGGTCGGAGGCACGATCTTCGGCCTGGGTTGGGCGCTCACAGGAGCCTGTCCAGGTCCGCTCTTCGCGCTTGTGGGCAGCGGTGAAACCGTGATGATTGTCGCGATTGTCAGCGCTCTGGCTGGAACCTGGCTCTACGGGGTGCTGCGGCCGAAGCTTCCGCACTAGGGTCGCGCCGGGACCAGAGATGCGGTACGGTGAACCCTCTCGATATCACCGGATCAAGGCGTACCTGCTCAGCTACTGCCGATGTGAAAGCGAATTTTTAGCAGCGGAGCAACTTCGAAGCGAAGCAACGAAGTTGCGCCGGAGCGCCATTGGGGCCGCGCGCTGCTCTCGAAAATCTGCACGCTGGTCTTGTTCCAGTTCGCTGCAGAGACGTTTTCCAAAAGGCGAAACGTTGTCCTAGCACCAGACCCCAGGCGAGATGTCGTGATGTTCTCTCAGGGCAGGACGTCCTCGAATCCGCTGATTCGAGGGTACGCATTTGGCGGCTGGGGGATGGTTTCGGGCCCGCTCGAAGAACAAGACTTGCGCACCGGCAGATGCGGCCGCATCAAGCTCGGCGGTGACGTCCGAAATAAATGCCATTTCAGAGGGCGCCTGCCGCAGAATGCCCGCAATTTTCCGGTAGCGAGGCCGAATCTACATTATGTATGGCCAATCTGATGGGATTAACGCCATTTCTTCTGATTCCAGTCTGGAAAGGCCGATCACGGTCTGGCACTATCGCTCAATTCGAGACTACGGGAAAAATATCAACCTGAAGTTCGTCGACGTTTGTAGCTGTGGGGATTATCGTCTGGAAACCTCCCGAAGAACGGACATCCCGTGACACTCTGACGGGATTTCTTAACAACGATCAGCTTTGGAAGGACCTCAAAAGGGAATTTTATCTCATGATCTCTTCGCTATCCGTGTTCGCCTCCATGTGCATATCCATGCCAGCCCATATCTCATCTGAGGAATCCGCCGCGGGATAAACATGCGTCATCCAGCCGAACACGACCGGGATCCACAATCCATGCGCTTGGTTACATGCCTCTTCGGTGTGGATGCTGCCTTGCGGTCCAAACCGGGCATGCCGGCCAAACTGCTCGTCAAGAGGCAGGTTTCGCGGACCGCCGCAAAAGTCCACATGCCGATGCCAGGTGGCGATGCTCAGCGGAGCGATTGCATTCAATTCTTCAGGAGTCGAATTCTGTGGCGCGGTATACATCACGCCGATTGCCTTCATGCCGTCCGGCGTCCGTTTGTATAGGATTGATCCCGGTTGCTTGTAGTTCACGCCTTTTTGCTCGAGCCTGGCGTATCGGTAGTTCGTGTAGTGAACCTCCTCGCCCATTTTCCCCGTGGGATGGAACGGCTTGTAGCCCTCCTGCAGAGCCCTATTCACCTCGGCATAACGCACAAGAACTTCCCGCGCGGTAGAAACGATCTGCTTCGCGCGTTGTTCGTCACCCGGTTGCGACGCTCCCTTCAGGGACATTTGCATGTGGTTGCCCATTTTCATGGAGGATACCGGGGTCTGATCGTTTTTGCCGCCGTAGTGCTGCAACAGCCGTTCCCACCACGGAAATTGCTGCGCCCGCATGAGGACGAGAGAGATGAACAGGGCGAAGACGAGCACTGCCGAAAGACGCTTTGTCATGAAAGCTCCGATACCGATAGTCTACCGGCCCGTTGGCGGACCTTGACGAGAGCACAAAAGTCTCTGCCCGGACGTGTAGCGGGTTTCACGGTGATAGGCGACCCCATCCTTTCTAGTGAAGCTCATCGGATGAGGAAGTCAGGATAACCAAGACCGAGGAAACCAAAATTTATCCTAGCGGAGTCAGCCGCGGCAGCGGTGAAACAATGGGTCTACTCCACCGACCATTCCCGCAGCTCTGAAGAAGTAACCATCCCTTTCGATCCCAACCGCTGACGGACGAATCTTGGTGCTGTTCGGTTTCGAACAGCTCCCCTCAATTTCGGACAAAACCTGATCTAGGTGAGCCTTGTCTCGGAGCGTATTCCACTGCAAATAAACCCACCTGCATCCCCGATCGTTGTGGTGCGGAACGTGCCTCTGTGAGATCACGTAAACGTGTGTGGGGAGGCTTCGATGGAGACATTGCTGCAGGACTTGCGCTATGCCTTGCGCCAATTGCGCAAGGGGCCGGGGTTCACCATCACGGCGGTGATCACTCTCGCTCTAGGCATCGGCGCCAACACGGCCATCTTCACGCTGGTGCAGGGCATCCTGTTGCGCTCGCTGCCGGTGGACGATCCGGCACGGCTCTACCGCATCGGCGACACCGATGATTGCTGCGTCGATGGCGGATTCGTGAACGACAATGGCGACTTCGACATCTTCTCCTACGACCTCTATCTGCACCTGAAGAGCTCCGCGCCGGAGTTCGAGCAACTGGCCGCCATGCAGGCCGGGCGGCCAGGGTTCAGCGTGCGCCGCGGAAAAGCCATGGCCAAGCAGCTTCAGGGTGAGTTTGTCTCTGGCAACTACTTCTCGACGCTCGGACTGGGAGCCTACGCCGGGCGCCCGCTCGATGACAGCGACGACACTGCCTCCGCCGCGCCGGCGACGGTAATCAGCTACAGCGCTTGGCAGACAGAGTTCGCCGCTGATTCCACGCTCGTTGGATCCACGATTTTCATTCAGGCGCATCCCTTCACCGTCATCGGCATCGCCCCGCCCGGTTTCTTCGGGGATCGGATCTCGGACAGCCCGCCCGCCTTGTGGTTGCCTCTCGCTACCGAGCCCTACCTCCAAGGATCAAACTCCATCCTGCAGTATGCGGATTCCAACTGGCTTTATGCGCTCGGAAGGGTGCGCCCGGGAACCAACGTTGGCGCATTGCAGGCCAAGCTTACCGTGGCGCTGCGTCAGTGGCTGTCCACGCGCCCGGCTTACACCGACAATGGTGGGGCAGCCGAGATTCCCAAGCAGTATGTGACCATCGTGCCTGGCGGAGGTGGCATTCAGATTCTGCAGCAGGAGGCGGGCAAGGGTCTAAAGATGACGATGGTCCTCGCCAGCTTTGTCCTGCTCATCGCCTGCGCCAACATCGCCAATCTGTTGCTGGCGCGCGCCACCACGCGGCGTGCGGACATGGCCGTGCGCATGGCCCTCGGTGCGGGGCCAGACCGGCTTATCCGCCAGATTCTCACCGAGAGCATATTGTTGAGCTTGATCGGCGGGCTGGCCGGATTGGCGGTCGCATACGCCGGCTCGCATACGATTCTGGCCCTTGCTTTTCCCGACGCCAGGAACATGCCTCTCGATGCGAGCCCTTCTCGAGCCGTGCTTGGATTCGCGTTTCTGGTCTCGCTGGTCACCGGCGTCCTGTTCGGGATGGCGCCCGCGTGGTTGTCGTCTCACGCCCAGCCAGCCGAGGCGCTGCGCGGCGTGAACCGCTCCACGCGCGACCGCTCTTCGCTGCCCCAGCAGGCGCTGGTCGTCATCCAGGCGGCATTGTCGCTGGTTCTTTTGGCGGGAGCGATCCTGATGACCAAGTCGCTCGTGAACCTGGAGCATCAGAATTTTGGCGTCGCGACTGCCAACCGCTATGTGCTGCACCTCGATCCGGAAGGAGCGGGTTACACGGCCGAACAGTTGCCTGCCCTCTACCGGGAAATCGAAGATCGTTTTTCCGCGCTGCCCGGCGTGGCCAGCGTCGGCATGGGGCTCTACAGCCCGCTTGAGGGTAACAACTGGGGCGAATGCGTCATCCAGCAGGGGCATCCCGCTCCCCGGCCCGGTGACAAGTGCGGCTCGACCTGGGATCGCGTGAGCACGCATTTTCTCGATGCCATCGGCGTGCCCGTGGTGCGTGGCCGCGGATTCACCGACCAGGACACGTCAACTTCGCGGCAGGTCGCCGTAGTGAATCAGGCCTTCGTCAAGCGCTTCTTCCCCAACCAGGATCCAGTGGGTAGACACTTCGGCATCGGTTTTCCGCAGTACTCGGATAGTTTTGAAATTGTCGGCGTTTTTGCAGATTTCAAGATGAACGGACCGCGCGATCCGGTGCGCCCAGTCTACCTGCGCCCGCTCACCCAGCGTTTCAGCGGCTATCAGGACCAGGGGATGAATGCAAACGAGACGAGATCGCTGTTCATCAACGCCATGCTGCTCAACTTCAACGCGCCTCAGCAGAACGTGGAGACGCTCATTCGCCGCACCTTGGCTGACATCGATTCGAATCTGACCGTGGTCGATCTTCGGTCTTTCGATGCACAGGTTGCCGGAAACCTCAACCAAGAGCGTCTCATCGCTCAACTGACCGGCCTCTTTGGCATCCTAGCGCTGATCCTGGCGTCGGTGGGGCTTTACGGCGTGATGTCCTACTTCGTGGCCCGCCGCACCAGCGAAATCGGCGTCCGCATGGCGCTCGGAGCTACGCGATCGAGCGTGCTCGCTCTGGTATTACGTGGCGCGCTCTGGCAAGTTCTGATCGGGCTCGGCCTGGGCATTCCCGCCGCGTTGTTTGCCGGCCATCTCATGGCCGGTCTCCTCTATGGAGTGGGCGGCTACGATCCGCTTGCGCTGGCCGGCGCGACCTTAGTGCTCGGGCTTTGCGCTGCCGTGGCAGGATTCATCCCTGCCCGCCGCGCTGCTTCGGTCGAACCCATGGAGGCGCTCCGCACGGAGTAGCTTGTTCGCGCAAGCTTCCTACTTTCCGGGGAATCATTTTTTTCCATCACCGATTTCGGAGGGTGAGGCCGGAAACGCTCCCAAGGTCTCGATCGAACTCCGACCGACGCGGAAGCTTCGAAGTTGAGGGAGAGTAGCGTTCGGTGGGCTTTTCCCAGTCGACTTCGGGATTCCATGAAATCCGAGAAGAAAAAACAGGCCGTGGCGCCTATCCCAACAGCCGGGCTACTTCCGACCGGGCGGTGGTCCATCCATCCCGACCGCCGCGGGTGTTTTTGTTGGTTCGACGGCAACGATCAGTTCGGCGATATAGCCAGCCTCGGGGCGGTTTCGGCTGGCGAGATTCAGTTTGGCGAGCGACTCGATTCCATGCTTTTGCTGGAAGATGTCGTCTTCGGTTTGCGTGGTGCGATGGATGGTATGGCTCTGGTAAGGCTCCATGTGCATCAGCCTTTCGGTGAGATCTTCGGGAAAGAAGATCTGTCCTGTATGAGAAGTATGACCTTCCAGGTAGGTCATTTGCTGGTCAGAACCTTTCCGCGAGACCACTTTGCCGCCCAGTCGCACTTTGAAGTGAATATGGTTGGTGCGGCCCATGTAGAAGCCGGGAAACACGGTCGCAAAGGCTAGGTGTCCATTAGGATCGGTGAACTGAATACCCCGCAGAAAGGTCGATTCATCGGTCGGCTTCATTGCCGGCGGCGGACCCATGCCCTCGGGCGGCCCGGGTCGGTTGCCGGGATGCTGTGGATCGAATCCGGGAGGGGGGCCGGGAGGATGATCCCCGTTCGCTCCTGAGCCCGGTGGCGGACCAGCCGGGCCCATGCCGGTAGGATCCATTCGGGTGAAGCCCGCATAAAGGCCCCGAGCATCGCAGTGCCAGACATCGACGGCCGCCCGCGGCACCGGCTTGCAGGTTCGCGAATCCATCACCAGAAGCCGCAATGCAAGCGGCAGGCCGGGCTTTCCTTCCCGGATATCGGACCGCAACAGTTCCCGAGCAATGTAATACGGCCCCACCGTCTGCTCGGGAGTGCTATTGCAAACTGCAGACCCGGTTGGCAGGAACCCCAGAGCCCGCGCCGCTGTTTGCAGTTTCCATGCCGCTGCCGCAGTGATTCCGGCTCCGAGGATTGTGCGGCGGCTAAACCCCCGAATCATTTGACCCATGGTGATGCCTCATAGCCTCGAGAGAAGTATGCAATGGAGGTCGGTTTACGCAAGAAAGGCGCCCATTCAAGCGAGGTCGGCCGCCATTCCGCGAGGAGCACATTGAGCGTCCAGGCTTGATCAGGGTAAGCAATCGGACAGTCTGCCGACGCCGCGTGGGATTGCCTCGGTGAAGGTCATGCGGATTCCGTGCTCCGGTCGCAAGATCACCATCGGGCGTGCTTCGATGGTCTGGCCCGGGACCAAACGAAAGTCGTATTTCCTGAGCAGAACACTCAGAATCATGAGGATCTGCAGCATGGCATAGTTGCCGCCGATACAGCCCCGCGGCCCAGCCCCGAAAGGCAAATGAGTAAAGGGCGTGTGAAGCTTCTCCTTCACTTTGGTGAAGCGTTCCGGTTGGAAACTTTCCGGGTTCTCCCAGTACCGCGACGAATGGTGCACGCCGTAGATGAACACAACGACCATCGCTCCCCGGGGTATCGCGAGGTCCCCCGCCCGATCGTCGGCGAGAGCCATCCGGTCGACCATCCAAAACGGCGGATACAGGCGCAGCGCCTCGAGTATCACATGAGTCGTAAACTCGAACTTCGAAACGTCTGAGTAACTGAGAGGCTTTTCGCCGAGCACGGAGTCGAACTCCTGCCGCACCCTGTCGACACAATCCGGACGCGAGCTGAGCAGGTAGAGAAGCCACGATAAGGCATTCGACGAGGTTTCATGGCCGGCGACCAGCAGTTGCATGCTCTCGCTGAGAACCAACTCATCGTCCATGCCGTGGCCATCGCTGTAGCGCGCATCCATCAAGATCTGCAGGAGATCGTGGCCGGGGGCCTCCTCGCGCCGCCGGCGGATGTAGTCGAGCAGAATGCCGAAGGCGCGGGTTCGCATTTCCTCGTGTCTGCGCAGCTCGCCAGAGACGGCAAACCAGGGATTCAGGTAGGGCTGGATGGTTTGGCGCACCATAAATTCCTGGACGGTCGAGATGGCCAGGCTGATGAGGTCGACGTCTTGTTCTTTCAAGCGGGCGCCAAACAGCGATCGGCCCACCATTCCGAAGGTAATCTTCATCGTGAGGGGGTAGATATCGACTGGGCCGATGCGGGCTTGCCGGTCGAAGTCCCGCAGCGAGTCGGCGAGGGAGTCCTGCATGATCGAGGACAGAACCTCGAGTTGCTTTCGCTCAAAACCCGTCTGGATGAGGCGCCGTTGCGTGCGCCAGGCCTCCCCCTCAGTGGTCAGGAGACCCTTGCCCAGGAAATGGCCCATCCGCTTCACTTGAATCTCGGACTTGTGGTAGTTTTCCGAATTCGTCTTCAGCACATGCTGAATGACGGCGGGATTGGTGGTTACGATGGCCTCCTTCACGCCGCCAAAATAGAACCGGAAGGTGTCGCCACGGAGTGCGGTGTAGTTCGAGAGAACCTGTACAGGATTGCGGGCCATGGCGCGCGAATCGAGGAAGGAGCGGAATCGGGAAACGGTCGGCACGCTTTCAGGCAAGGTCACGCCTCGCTACCCAGGCGCTTTTGGACAACCGCGGGAAATCCCGCGTGGTCTGGCTGAATGGATCGTCTGGTCATCGGCATGAATCTAGGTACTCGAAAACTGATCCTCGTTCCCCAATTGCTTCAAAAGGAGCAGATGATGTTTGACCGCCCGCCGCATTGTGGGATGTTGCCGATAGGGAATGCCATATTCTTCGGCGGTCTCCTTCACGATCCGGGTCAGCGAAGCATAGTGGGTGTGGCACACGAAAGGGCACAGGTGATGGACGATATGGTGGTTGAGCCCGCCCGCAAGCCAACCGACGAGCGGCTTGGTGGTCGCATAGTCGGCGGTTGTCGCAAAGATGTGATAGATCCCGTTGTCAAACTCGCCGCGCTCCAGGGGAAAATAAGTGCTGTCAACCGAGTGGGTGGTCTGGAACACCAGGGCTACGCTCAACCCGATGATCAAATGGGCGAGCACGAAAGACAAAGCGACCAGCAGAAACGATTTCCCCAGCACCAGCACCGGCAAAACGAGCATGTAGGTGAGGTAGAATCCTTTCCCTGCGAACAGGATCGCGTACTCTCGCACCGGATGCTTGATATGTTTCAGATAGTCGTGGGACGGGAAGAAAAAGCACCCGAAGTCCCGCAGGAATACGTAATCGAGAGAAAATAGCGCGTAAAGGAACAGGGCATAGATGTGCTGGAACCGCTGCAGGGGTGCCCGGGGCTCGTGGGGCGTAAACCGTAAGACGCTGCGTCCGGTCAGCGCGTCGTCTTCCCCGTAGAGATTGATGCAGGAGTGGTGGCCTCGATGATGGAGGATTCGCCACATGTAGGAGTTGATTCCGCAAACATCAAAAACATAGTTCAGGGCTTTGTTTACGGACCGAACCGACGAAATGGCGTTATGGTTGCTGTCGTGGGCGATGTTCAGCAGAAGGAATGTCTGGGCGATGGCATTGAGAAGGTAGAGGCCGACAAACCTCCATGAATCCGGCCGGAACACGTAGAGAGCGATCCAGCTTCCCGCCAGCACCGCCAGCCCGATGACGATTTTGACCCACATGGTGCGGTCGGCTTTAGGAGAAATGTTCCGGTCGGAAAAAAAATCGTTGAGGCGGCGGCGCAAGACTTTCGGGAACGAGGACACACCCGACCGGTCGTCGACGGAGTGCCGTAGCGAGGCCTCCGACGGTACAAGATCATCAATCTCCGGCTTCAGACTAATCACCGCCTCGTCTCGGACGCAAACGGCGCAATGCTTCTGGCGCAAGTGTCAGACATTGATGTTATCTTGAGAACTTGAGCAAGATCAAGGGAATTTCGGGATCACCCGGCATCGATAGGGCGGTTGCAGGCGACCCATGTTCTCCAGAGAGAAACCGAAGAACAAGCGGTGGCGCTCGTTCCCAGTTCCCAGTTTTTCAAATCTCTGCTAGCATAAGTCGCTCAGTGACATCGAACGAAAACGTTTTTAGCCGGGCGATCCAACGCCCGGCGGGGCTTACGCAGCGTCACCGCGTCTCGCTTCCGGGGGGACTTCGCCCGTATCTGTTCTTCAAGTCACTCTCTGCTCCTGTGTACGAGGAGCGGCGCGGCTATACGGAGTCTTTTCATTCAACGTAGGAGGTTAGCGAATGGCGGTTCGACCGCCATGAGTATCGATCCGATCTATGATGCCTTCGATCTTAGACAAGCTGGATAGTCTAGGGGATCAGCACCCGCACCAGGTTCTCTATTCCTACATTGACGTGAACGGCAATCCGATTGGAGGCTACTCATACGAGGCGTTTCTCCGCCGCACGAAGGTAATCGCCGGACATCTGCGCAAAGAGCACGGCTTCAAGGCACAGGACCGTCTTCTGCTCGCCTACCCGCCGGGGCTCGAAATGATTTGCGCGTTTTTTGGCTGCGTGCGCGCGGGATTGATCCCCGTGCCCGTCTACCCGCCCAGCTCTCGTGGCTTCCAGGGCGCACTCTACAAGATGGTCCACATCGCCAAGGACTGCCAGGCGACGGGCATTCTGACCAGCCAGGACTACCTTGGATCCCTGAAGACCAATCTCACCAGAAGCGGGGTCTCGGCGTCGGGACTCGACGTTGATTACATTTCCGGTCTTCGTTGGGTAGTGACCGAAGACTTCGTGGATACGGTTTCGGAGGAAACCTTCGGCGGCGCTTCGAAGATCCTGTTTCTGCAGTACACATCGGGGTCGACTCGGGATCCGAAAGGCGTGATGGTCACGCACGAGAACATACTGCACAACTGCCCGCTCGTGATCGACCACCCCGCGCCGATCGTCGTATCCTGGCTTCCGCAGTATCACGATATGGGGCTGATTGGGTGCTATCTTTATCCCGCGCTCATGGGCGGCACGACCTACGGCTTCGCTCCCACCGATTTCATTCAGCGCCCAACCCTGTGGTTCGACGCCATCAAGACCTATGGGGCCAGTGCCTCAGCCGCGCCCAACTTTGCCTACGACTATTGTTTGCGCGCCGGGCGGCTTTCGAAGGAGAGTTTGGAGAGTTGCGATCTTAGCTCGCTCCGGTTGCTGATGGTGGCCGCCGAACCCGTCAAACCGGACACCTACACACGGTTTCTGCAGGCCTTTCAACCCTATGGACTCAGGTCGGAAAGCTTTTTTGTCGCCTACGGGCTGGCCGAGAACACTCTGGCGGTTTCGCTCGGGGGCCGCAATATTATTTCCGTGAACAAGAACGCCATCGCGCTCGGCAAGGCCCGCATGACCACCGAGGTTTCCGAGATCGGCGCGGCCACGCAGATTGTCAGTTGCGGAACTCCCCTCCCGGGCCTCACGGTAAAGATCGTGGATCCGGAGAAACACGTCGCTCTCGAGCCCGGTCGAGTGGGCGAGATTTGGATCGCCGGAGGGAGCAAGTGCCTGGGGTGCTGGAATGATCCGGAACTAACGCTCAAGTTGTTTCACGCCCGCCTGCTCGACGGCAGCCCCCATGACGATGGCTACCTTCGGACAGGCGACATGGGTTTTTTCCACGACGGCGAACTGTTCGTCTGCGGCCGTATCAAGGATGTGATCATTCTCCGCGGGCAAAACTATTACCCGCAGGATATCGAGGCGGTGGTCGAGAAAACGTCCGGTCTGGTCCGGGCCAATTGCGTTGCCGCGTTCCAGATTCACGAAGACAGTGATCCGGCGCTCGCCATCGTGGCCGAAGTGAAAAATCCGAAAGCGCTTCCGGATGCGCTGAAGATTGCGGCCGCCGTCCGGAATTACCTCAACGTGGAAGTGGCGCTGATTTCTTTTATCGCACCCCGTGCCATACCGAGAACCAGTTCGGGCAAGATCATGCGCCATAAAACCAAGCACATGTGGCTGCAAGGTCAATTTACTGTTCTCTCGGAGTTTTCGCGGGAAAAAGATCTCTCCACCTCGGGTTCTGTCGGCCAGTCGCCTTTCGACGTTTTGAAAGCCCGCTACAACCTGACGGGCACCGAATCCTACAACCTCGTCGAAGCCGGGCTCGATTCTCTGGATCTGGTTGTGTTCATGCACGAGATCAAGGAACTTTTAAAGCATAAAGACGCCGATATGCTGGCAAGGCAGGTGGATATCGGCCTCATTCAGCGCGTGAGCATCGCGGAGTTGTTTCGACTGGCCGAGCAACTGGAGCGTGCTCCCGAAGAGGCGCTCGCTCCGCTGCGGCATTCCTTGGCGGCTTTCCGTGAACAGCAGCGCGCGGCTGAACAGCGGTTGATGCAGAACGATCGGAAGCTGATCTTCGAGCCTCCGCCGCCTCGGTCCCTGCCGGAAATACCGGTTCTAAATCATGTTCTGCTGACCGGCGGTACCGGTTTCATCGGACCGTTCCTGGTGAAGAGTCTGCTCGAACAAACGGGGGCAAAGATCCACATTCTGGTGCGAGCCTCGAGCGAGCATCAGGGCAAGCAAAGATTAAGGGCGGCGATCGAATCGATGGGACCTTGCCCGGCGGAACTGATGCAGAGGTTCGAGGCTCGCGTGATTCCGGTTTGTGGAGATCTTGGCCAGAAGGATCTGGGATTGACCCGCAGGGAGTGGGATCTGCTCGCAAACGAAATCGATACGGTCTTCCACAACGGCGCAACCGTGAACTATTTGCTCAACTACGACCGGATGCGTGATGCGAACGTGCTCGGGACCAACGAGGTATTGCGACTGGGGTTCGAGGGACGCCCCAAGAGCTTCAATTACGTCTCGACCACCTTCGTGTTTGGCTGGGCGGTCAAGAAAGTTCTGTATGAGACCGACTCGAACGAGGATATGGAGCTTCTCGATTTTGGCTACAGCCAGTCCAAGTGGGTATCGGAACAGGTGGTGATGGACGCGCGCCGCCACGGGCTGGTTACGCGGATCTTCCGGCCTGCTCTGGTGAGTCCATCGGTCGACGGCGGAGGCAATAACTTCGACATCGCCGTTCGTTTGGTCGCCTTCATGGTGAACCACGGCATTGGAGTCGATGCCCTGAACCAGGTCAGTTTCGTCCCGGCAGACATCACGGCGAACAATATCGTCGCCATTGCCGCCAGTCCGGGCACGGCGAATCAGATTTATCACGTTACCAGGGACGAATACGCCAACATGCTGGATATTACCGGACTCATTACCAAGGCGACCGGCCGGCAATTTGAAGTGTTTCATCTTCCCGACTTTGTTCCCGAGCTGATCAGGAGATGCAGGAAAGAAGATCTACTGTTTCCGCTGCTCGACTTTCTGGTGGGCTCGGTCGACAACATCTCGGCGATGGAGTTCAAACGCTACGACAGTTCCGGCTATCAAGCGGCACGGAATGCTTCCGCATGGGGGAAGCAGGATCCGTCGCTCGAAGATACCGTCCATGGCATCCTGCGTTTCATGCAGCGAAAGGGAATCATCTCGGTGGCGGCTCGCGAGTTCAACGCCGTCGGGAACTGCAGGTAGACGGTTCCCGGTGCGGCTCGATCTGTGATTATCGATCAGGGATCATCCATCAGGGATCATCCATCAATGATCGGTGATCAGTAATCGGTGCTTCGAGCGTGGCCGAGCCCGGGCTTACTGTTTTCGAAACACCATGGTCTCTTTTACCTGTTGACCGCTTGCCAACGTTCCGGACGTGGTTAGCGTCATTGCAGCCCCGTCGGAGGAAACCACCCAGCGATCCCTTTGCGCGATTTGATCGCCTCGCCGGTAAATCGAATCGACCGTGTGAGCGTCGACCTGTTGGAGGGTCACGGTATCGTTGCTCGAGTTTTTCAGATCGTATTCTTTGCCATCAAAGCGGGCGCTGTAGCTGAACTCGCCCGAGAACCGGACCCCATCTTTTCCGTCCGTCTCGATGTTGAGCGCCAACCCTTGGCGCATTCGAGTCTTGCTCAGATCTTCTGTCCACTCACCGGCGAATAAGTCATTGGCAACCTTCTTTCCCCCGCTCCGCGTCCACACGATGACCCCGTCGGCCCGGCCCTTCTCGGAAGTCCTGCTGGTTAACTCGTCAGCATCGCTCGACAGTTTGTCACGAATCGTCGCCACCACTGCCCCATCCTTCTTTTGGATGACTTCGACTTGATGCTTGTCAATTTTCCGCAGCTCGACTTGATTAAACGCCGGGTTGCCTGGTACGGACGCTAGGTGGCCGCCCAACTCGGCCGTAAAATCAATTTTAGTGTCGCCTGACATCACTACGTGCACTCGATCGTGTAGACGAGTGATGGAGAGTTTGTTCGGGGGATCCAGGGTCGATTGCGCGGAGACCAGAACCCAGGAGCCGATGCGCGGATCCGCCACTCCAAGTTGAAGGGCGGCAAGCAATCCGAGCAACGCGAGTTTGTGCAATGGTCCTCCTGGAAACCGTGTATCCTTACCACACAATAATACGAAACTGGTCCGGAATGCGAACCTGGCCGCACCGGGTTCGTCGAAAACAGTGCCTTCGAGCGGAGAAGGATCCGGAGGTCTGAAGCGGTCCTCCGCGCGGGACGCAGATCTCCTTAACGGTAACGATTTTGCGCTCCATTATGAATCTTGTGCACGTGCGCCGTTTCTGGCTGGCTGGGATCGTCCTGGCCGCCGTCGTTGTGCTCCTCCCATTTTCCTTTCACGCCGAGCGCCATCTGGAGACGGCAACACGGATCGAAGGGAGCGAAGCGGGAAAGGTCCCGCAGGAACTGGCCACTCGCTTTCGTTCGCCCTTTGTCGACCGGGTCGTCCTGGTGATTCAAGGACTCCCCCCCGCCGATTCCAAGGAGGGCGGCGAAGCCTTGGCAACCATTGAAAAGCGACTGGTCGAGGAACGCGGGGTGTCCGGAGTCGTTTCCTATCTTGATTTTCGCGATTCGATTTTTCTCGGCAAGGGGGGAGGAACTTTTATTCTGGTGGGACTGAGCTCGACCGAGGGCCCGGTCGAGTTGCTTGTCCCTGAGCTTCACGAGCTCGAGAACTCTCTGCAAAACCAATTACGGGGCCGTTATCCGGGGGTAAAGCTCGAATTGACCGGGGAGACGCCCCTTAATTTCGACATTCGGAAAGCGAGCGCCGACGACGTTCGGCACGCCGAGACTCTCGCGATTCCTGCCACAATCCTGCTTCTGCTGCTGGCTTTCGGAAGCTTGGTCGCGGCCCTGATTCCGGTGGCCGTCGGTCAGCTTGCCATCGCGAGCGCTCTCGCGATTGCCGGGTTCCTGGCGCTGCGTTGGCACTTGTCCATCCTGGTTCAGAATTTGGCCACCATGCTTGGGTTAGGCCTCGGAATCGACTACGCGCTCCTCATGGTCAGCCGCTTCCGGGAAGCGATTGCGGCCGATCCGAACGGACTGAGAGCCTCGGCCATCGCCGCACGTCAGGCGGGTCGCACCCTCCTGATTTCGGCCTCGACCGTGGCCATTGGATTTCTGGCCCTCTTCACCGTCCCCATCAGCGAAGTCCGTTCGATCGGTATCGCCGGAGTCCTGGTGGCGGGAATGAGTGTGCTGCTCGCGAATACCCTGGTCCCGGCGCTGCTGGCAGCGCTCGGTTCGCGAATTAACGCTGGGCGGATGCCCTTTATTGCAAGTTTCGACGAGCTTCGGGCAACCCGCACGGCGAACCGCTGGAGGCGATGGGGTAAGGTGATTGTCGCCCATCCCTGGCTTGCCATCTTGCTCGCCGGCGCCCCCTTGCTGCTGCTCGCCTGGCAGGCGGCGCGGCTCGACACCAACGTCCCCAGAGGCGATTGGCTTCCTTCAGCGGCGGAATCGGTTCGCGCGCTTCACACCCTCGAACAAATGGATCGGGTGGGCATGGTTTACTCGCTGCGCGTGATTCTCGAACTTCCAACCGATTCCATTGCGGAAACCGACGCGGGCTGGAATGCACTCGGTCTTTTCAGCAAGCAACTGGCGAGTGACCCTCGGAGCGACCGCGTGATCTCGATCACAACCATTGCGCAGAATGACCGGTCGAGCCTGGGCAAGCTCTCGCGCGATACCTATCGAAGCTTCCTCAGTCGCGACGGACGGGCGGCGCTGATTGAAATCTTACCTCGAACTTCGGTTTCCCTGAACAATCAGGTCAACTGGGTGCGGGAGTTGCGGAAGACGGGCGCGGTCGCTCTCGCCGGAGTCCCCGGTGCCACGATGCGCATTGGAGGCATCCCGGCGCTCACCGCCGATTATCAGACGATTGTCAGGGACCGCTTCATTTCGGTGATGGCACTGGTCGTCGGAGGGGCTCTGCTCGCGCTTCTCGGCGGGTTCCGATCGCTTTTCGCCGCGGTGAAGGCCATTGCTCTGAACTTGCTTTCGGTTGCGGCCTCCTTCGGAGCCTTGGTTCTGGTGTTTCAGGACGGACACGGAAGTCGCTTCCTCGGAGTTCCGCAGGCGACTGGCAGCATATTTCCCATTGTGCCCATCGTCGCCTTTGCCATCGTCTTCGGACTGAGCATGGATTACGAGGTGTTTTTGGTCGCGCGCGTGCTAGAAGCGAGGAGGAGCGGACTCGGTGAATTGGAGGCAATCCCGGAGGGGCTAGCGAGAACCGCCGGGCTGATTACGAGCGCCGCCGCCATCATGATTGTGGTATTTGCGGCATTCACCTTCGGGAGCTTCCTGGTGGTTAAGATGCTCGGGTTTACCCTCGCAGTGGCCGTTTTAATTGACGCAACCCTGGTTCGCATCGTGATTGGACCCGCGCTTCTTCGCGTCGCAGGCGATTGGAACTGGTGGCCCGGAGGGCTCCCCGCCGCAGGCAGTGCACCGGTCGCCGCGAGCGACGAATGA
>Ga0302326_10014842_pt1 | contig 16436 bp, 13 predicted proteins | sample Palsa_T0_3_FD_202264 | JGI IMG/M metagenome (GOLD analysis project Ga0302326, IMG submission 202264) | Peat permafrost microbial communities from Stordalen Mire near Abisko, Sweden - Palsa_T0_3 | ecosystem: Environmental > Terrestrial > Soil > Palsa > Peat permafrost | place: Sweden: Abisko... | reverse complement strand
ATGGTACTGACCATGTCCAGCCGGGTGGGGCGCTTCAGCCCGGCTCCATGCAGCGGAATGGACCGCAGGTCGAGCAGGTTCCGAATCTGGTGTTCGGGATACTGCACATTCAGGAAGTAGTTGTTATTATTTTTCGGATCGATCCAGATGTTGGGCGCTACCATCTGGTTGGATGTGAGCGCGGTAATGACATTCTGCACGACTTCCTTCTCGGTCAAGCCCAGCTCGCCGGCGCGCGTGCGGTCGACCTCCAGCCGCAGGGCCGGAAAATCTAGGTCTTGCGGAATGTAAGTATCCGCCATACCGCGGATCTGGCGGATCCGGCGCGCGAGATCGAGGGTGACCGCGTAGCTCGCCTGCAGATTCGTGCCGCCTACCTGTACGTCGATGGGCGCCGCGAGGCCCAGGTTCAACACTGCGTCAATCAGGCTGCCGGATGAAAAGTACGCGGCCAGCTCGGGCAACTCCTCCCGCATGCGCTCCTTTACGCGAGCCATGTACTCGTAGCTGCCAATTCTGTGGCCTGGCTTGAGACCTACCTGAACGAAAGCCGTGTGCATGGCTGAGTTCGATGTATAAATCGCGGAGAAGCCCGGATCGACGCCGATATTCGACACGATCATCGACAGATCGCTCTGCGGAATGTTGCGGCGCAGGAGTTCCTCGAGACGGGCGATATCCTTCTCGGTCTCTTCCAGCCGGGTGCCCGAGGGGGCCTTCACATTAATGACAAACTGCCCGGCGTCGGTCCGCGGAAAGAAGGAAAGCCCTAGCAGTGGGAACACCAGCAAGCTTGCCGCGAAACCCAAACCCAAGACAATCAGGCAAAATGCGGGGCGCCGCAGGACCATGCCGACCAGCCTATCGTAAATGTCGAGGAACCGGCCGAAGCCCTGATTGAAGCTTCGGTTGAACCTGGCGTTGAATCCCGCTGCTGCGGCAGCTTGATGGCCGGCGTGCCCCATGAATCGGGCACAGAACAGCGGCACCACCGTCATCGCCACAACATACGAGGCGAACAAGGAAAGCACCACCGCCAGCGCCATTGACGAAAACAGGAACTTGCTGACTCCGTACAACAGCGTGACGGGAAAAAAGACGACCACCAGGGTGAGCGTGGATGCCAGAACCGGCAGGGCTACTTCCCGGCCGCCTTTTTCCGCGGCCACCGCCGCCGGATCGCCCATCTCGAGATGCCGGTATATATTTTCGAGCACCACCACCGAGTTATCGATCAGCCGCGATAGCGCCAGGGCCAGTCCGCCGAGCACCATGGTGTTGATGGAGCTACCGCCGATTTCAAGCGCAATGCACGCCGCCAGGGCCGAAAGCGGGATGGAGAAGAAGACCGCGACGGTAGCGCGCAGGCTGCCGAGAAAGACGAGAATCATCAGGGAGGTGAGCAGAAGCCCGATGCCGCCTTCGTCCAGGAGCGTGCGAATGGCTGTCTTAACAAACTGGGATTGATCGAAAACGACCCTCCTCACCAGCGACGGCGGAACATCGAAGAGTCCCTTTAGCCGTTCCCGCACGCCATCCACGACCGCGATTGTGTTGGAGTCGCCGCCCTGTTTCAATACCGGCAAATAGACCGACCTCTGCCCGTCCACGCGGACGGCGTTGTATTGCAGGGCATAAGCGTCTTTGGCGACGCCGATATCCGAAACGCGCACCGGATTCTCGCCGGCTAGCTTAATCGGCACCCGATTGATGTCGTCGACCTTAGCGACCTGGCTATTGGCGTAAATGTTGTAATCGAACTGCCCGATTTGCACGTCGCCGGCCGGCAAAATGAGATTCGAATCGTTCATCGCGCGCACTACATCCATCAGGCTCAACTGCCGCGCTTCGAGCTTGAACGGGTCGGCGTAAAGCATGATCTCGCGCCACCTGCCGCCGAACGGCTGCGGCACCGCCGCGCCGGGCACTCCCGCCAATTGATTGCGCACTACGTTCTGCGCCAGGTCTTTCAATTGCGTCTCGCTCAGATCCTCGCCTTTCAGGGTCACCAGGCACACGGGCAAACTGGAGGCGTCCATCTTCAGCACGAATGGAGGCAGCGTACCGGGCGGCAGGTGGCTGATCTCCGCCATTGCCAGGCTGGCAATGGTGGTCACCGCGGAATCCGGATTGCTTCCTGGCTGGAAGTATACTTTGATGAGACTCACGCCCGAGAGCGACCGCGATTCCATGTGATCGATGCCGCTGGCCAGCGTGAAAAAGCGCTCAAGGTGATAGGTGATGTTGCCCTCGACCTGTTCCGGCGGCATGCCGGAATAGAAGGTCGCCACGGCAACCACCGGGATGTTCATGGCCGGAAACAGGTCTACCGGCATGCGCGCAACGCTGACCGTGCCCACGAGCACGATCACCAGGCAGACAACTACGATCAGATATGGCGTGCGAATGGCGAACCGCGACATTACTAATGCACCTGCGCCACTAGCGATTTGACTTGCACTTGTTGTCCATCGGTCAACCCGGTGCGCCGGCCCACTACGACTATGTCGCCATCGCGCAATCCGGATCGAACTTCCACCAGCCGATCGTTCTCGAGGCCCAGCGTGACGGGCACAATATGGATTACGCCCGATGCCGTGACGGTGTAAACGCGGGTCGACGTTCCATTTCGATCTACCGCATCGAGGGGAACCGACAAGGCATTGGGACGCTCGTCGACCCGCAGGTTCACCTCGGCATACATGCCGGGAATCAGGGTCAGCGCCGCGTTGGGGACATCCACTTCTGTGTCCATGGTGCGCGTGGACTGCTGGATGTCACCCGAGAACCGGGCTACCCGGCCTGGAAAATTCCTGCCCAGCGAAGATACGCGAACCTCCACCGTCTCACCCACATGGACGCGCGATACGGCCGATTCCGGCACGGGCAGAATCAATCGCAGCAGGTTGTTCTGCGAAAGCTGCACGATCGGCATGGCCTGCGTTTGGGATGCCGTGCCCGCTTGAATCATGGATCCCTCGTTGGCGTAGCGCCTGGTCACCACTCCGTCGAAGGGCGCCGTGATGGTCATGTAGTTGTGGAGGGTCTGCACGCGTGCCTGGTCCGCCCGCGCCACGCGGGATCGCTGCTCGGCGGTGTGCAAACCGGATTTCGCGGCGGAGACTTGCGCCTCGGCGATCACGTCGCGCGAACGGGCCTCATCGACCTCCTGCTGGGGAACCAAGCCGGGCTCGCGTTTCAGAACGTCCGCGATGCGGTTATAAGACAGATGCGCGAGCTCATGCACCGCTTCGGCCCGATGCAGCTCATCCGATGCGGTGGCGATCTCGGCGTCGGCCTGGTCGATGGCGGCGGCGCCTCTCGCCAGGTCGTCCTCCATTTCGGGAATCTCCAGCGTCGCCAGCACCTGGCCTTCATGCACGCGGTCTCCGATGTCAACCTTGATCGACCGGACATAGCCCGCCACCTTGGCCATCAGGTCTACTTGCTGGAACGGCTGGAATTCGGCCGTCAGCACCACATCGGCGGACAGGTCGGCGCGGGCCGCCCTGGTCACAGGAACCAGGGACAGCGCAGCAGCCGCGCTGGCGGCGTTTTTGCCCGCGGCATGGGTCTTCGCACAGCAGCTTAGGCCCGCAATCAAGACACTTACCAGGACGGTCTTGGCATACGTCCCGGAGATATCGATCCTCATCGCAAACCTCCCATTACAAATGTCAGTACCGCCCGCCTGCCGAGGTATTCATACTTGGCGCCGGCGGCGGCGATCTCGGCGGAAACCTGGCTCAGCTGCGCTTGATTCAGTTCCACGATGCTGCCTAAGCCGTTGTCGTAGCGTGTCTGAGCCAGGCGCAAGCTCTGCTCCGCCTGTGCCACCAGCCTGGCAGTCACATCCAGGCGCCGGAATGCGGTATTGGCCTCCAGCCATGCCAGCCGCACTTGTTCGGAAACCTGGACCGTAAGATCCTCGACATCTTTGTCCACGGCCTCCGCGCGCAACTCCGCTTCGCTGTGCCGCGCGGCATAGAGATTGCCGTTGAAGATGGGTACGCTGACATTGACTCCGGCGGCGCTGTAAGTGGAACGCAGCCGGGGATCGGCGGCTGGGAGAGCGCCGGCCACTCCCATCAGGCTGACTGTGGGACGGCTCAAGTCTCCTTCGGCGCGCGCGAAGCGGTGCGCGGCGTCACGGCTTAGGCGAAGGGCCGCCAGATCGGGACGCTGCTCGATCGCCTGCGCGACCACCGCCTCCGGATTGGGCTCGAGCGTGGCGGGTAAGGGTTCATCGGTAAGCTCGAAGGTTTCCGTCTGCGCCGTACCGAGCGCGGCGTTGAGGCGCGCGCGGCCTGCCTGGACATCGTTCTCCGCGCGGACGAGAGCCAGCTCCGCCTCGGAAACGGCCACTTCGGCAAAGCTCACGTCCAATGTCGATTTGAGCGAGCTCTGTGCCAGCGCCCGCACCTGCCGCAGCGTCAGGCGGCGATTGTCGACCACCGCCTGCGCGACCTTCAAGACCGTATCGGCCGCCAGCGCCTGATAGTAAGCCTGATCGACTTCGATCAGAACCGCGGCGCGCGTATTTGCGACGATCTGTTCCTGCGCGGAGGACCGCAGCCGGGCCGCCGCGGCCAGGTTCGAGGTGCGTCCGAAGTCCGTGACCAGTTGGCTGACAGTCACTCCGGCGGCCACCCGGCTGTATAGGCTGGAAGTCTGAACCGCCCCCGCCGAGAGGGTGGTATCGTGGTCCGCGCCTACGCCGGTGAAGTTGCCTGCGAGGAGAGGGTACAGGGGCGCGCGGGCCTCTGTGACCGCCGATTTTGCCGCCTGAGCTGCCAGATTCGCAGAACCGATCCGGGGGTGATTGCGGAGCGCCATCTGTTCAGCCTCGGCAAGCGTGAGCCTCTTCAGCGATTGCGCCACCGCGAAGCGTCCCGCCGGGCAGACGGCCATCAGGGATATGGCGAGAAGGGACCGCTTCAGCATCCTAGCTGGGCTCGTCCCGCGCGGCGGACTTGATGATGACGGCGTCCTGGGACTCAATCAGTCCGTCGGTTATGAGTTCGCAGAGGGCGGGCAACAGGGCCTCTGCCGCCTCCTTTGTTTCAATGAACTCGATGCGTACCGGAAGGTGCTCTCTTTCCGCGAGTCCCCCTTCAGCCGAGTGCGTCCGATGGTGAGAACCAAAACCCGCCGCCGGCCGGATCAGAGTGGCGCCCGCTACTCCGCGCTCGCGCAGGAAGGCGAAGATCTCGTTGTAGAGGAAATCGTGACGCGCAGCGGTGTCCTCATTGAGATGTATCGTGATCTTTTTGGCCAAGCCGGGTGCCAGCATTCGTCTCCGTTAGATAGTTGGCACACCCAACCGGAACTTTTTCGCAATCGTACTGTAACAATTTGGCATAGTCAAGTGTTACTATGGATTCGGTAGACTAAACACGCTATAAACATGCTGGGTTGGGCGTTTCGGAGGGTGCAGTCTACTTATACTGGTATACCGGCGAAACCCTGAAAATGCTACTGAAGACTTCCTGAAGTTTTCCTAACAGCGGCTTCAGGAAACCGTAAGGCGACGATAAGACGATATAAAGAGAACAAGCGTGCGCATTCTGGTAATCGAGGACGAACAGAAGCTAGGCGAGGCATTGCGGGAGGGCCTGCAGGCTGAACAGTACGAGGTTTCCCTGGCGCATACCGGCGAGGAAGGATTCTATCTGGCCCAGGCGGAGGCCTTCGACGTAGTGATTCTGGACGTCATGCTTCCAGGCAGAAACGGGCTGGAGATTTTGACGACCATGCGGGTCCGCGGATTCAAGACTCCCGTTCTGATGCTGACAGCCAGAGACGCAATCGAAGACCGGGTCCGTGGCCTGGATGCCGGCGCCGACGACTACCTGGTAAAGCCGTTTGCTTTTTCCGAGCTGCTTGCCCGTATCAGGGCGCTCGGCCGCAGGGGAAGCCGGGAGACCAGCCCGAAGCTGCGCGTCGCGGACCTCCAAATGGATGCCGAGGCCCGCTCCGTCAAACGCGGCGGTCAGACGCTGGAGTTGACGGCGCGCGAGTTCGAACTTCTGGAGTATCTGGTGCGTAATCAGGGTCACGTCGTATCCCGCGAAATGTTGACGCGCGATGTTTGGAAGGAGGCCAGCCGTCACACGCCATTGGATAATGTCATTGACGTGCATGTGGCCCGCTTACGGCGCAAGGTGGACGATCAGTTCGAGCAAAAACTGGTGCATACCGTGCGCGGCGTTGGCTTTGTGGTGCGCGAAGAGCGGGCCGAGTGATGCCGTGCCGTGTGCCGCATCAATGCGAGTACAGTACATAGTTTGCGTAGTCCTTCTCCACTTGCGGGTCTTGTGCGAGGCGCTGCCTCAAAATCCAGATGCCCTCTGCGTTCGCAACGAAAATCAGCCCCCGCCGATCGTCGCGGCTCATCGCCGTAACGCCGGTGAACTCCCGTGCAACCCTGGGATTTCGCGGATCCGAAAAGTCCATGATCCGGATCGTTTGCGGGGCGGCCGACGCGGTCGCGCCCGATGCCGTAGCGGCCGGTGCGCTGGCTACCAGAGCCGCGGTTCCCGCGACTACGGCAAGGCTGTCGGATCCACCGGACGAATAGGGGATATTAGCGAGTACGGAAGGCGTGCTGGCATTGGTCACATCGATCAGAGTGACGCCTTTGCCCGCCTCGCGCTCGGCGTAAAGATAATAGCTGCTGTAGTGCTGTGTGGCGAGGAATCGGTCAACGGACCCGTCTGTCAGAGGTACATGACCGACCACCTGGATCTCATCGTTCGATCCGGGCGGCGCGGCATTTGGCGTTTTATTCTTAGCCTGGACGGCCGGCGAAAGTATCAGTGTCAGTCCGGTCAGAAAGGCAGCGCAAGCTACACTATAGCGAAGAGTTCTAACATGATTTTGATTCACGTCTAAGGTTTTAGCATCGAATGGCCCTGCTTGCGCCTTAAGTCTTCCTGACGTTTTTCTGACTGTTCCGTCAGGGGGAGTTCGGCAAGTATAGATATGCTGCGCAGAATCCGCCCCACACACGTCCGCACGCGGCTCACGCTTTGGTATGTCTTCGTGTTGGCGAGTGTGTTAGTGCTCTCCTGGAGCCTTACCGCCGCATTCATGTTTTTCCAGATGCGCAACCAGCTCGATCACTACGCAGTCCAGGACATCGAGACAGTGGAGGGACTTCTTTACTTCGACGCCGGCGGGCGCATGCTGCTGCACGAGGACTATCACAATCATCCGGAGTCCAAGCAGGTGCTGGAACGGTACCTGGAGGTTCTCTCTCCGGCCGGCAGCGTCCTATATCGTAATGCGCGCCTCGAAGGTCAAGCGCTGGGCGGCCGCCCGATCCCCGGCGAAGGCCAAAACCAATACTCGAACCGGTCCGCGCGCCTGGCCGACGGAACACCCGTCCGCATGGTCAGCCGCCGCCATGTGCTCGACGGCCACCCGCTGCTGATCCGTTTGGCTTATAGCCTGCGCCCCATCCGGGCGCGCTTGGAGGAGCTCGGCGCGGCGTCGCTACTGGCCCTCCCCATTGTACTGGCGCTGGCAGGTATTGCCGGTTACGTCCTCACCCGGAGCGCGCTCGCGCCGCTACAGGAGATGGCCGGCCGCGCCGGGCAGATTACGTCGGAGCGTCTCCACGAACGTTTACCCGTTGGGGAGGCAGGCGACGAGCTCGACCACCTGGCACGCGTATTTAACAACCTGCTTGCACGGCTGGAACAATCCTTCGAGCAACTGCGCCGGTTCACCTCCGACGCCTCCCATGAATTGCGCACGCCGTTGGCGTCGGTGCGCAGTGTGGGCGAGGTGGCGCTGCAGAAGAACGGAAATCGCGAGGAATACCGCGATACCATCGGCAGCATGCTGGAGGAAGTGAATCGTCTGACCGCGCTGGTCGACAGCCTGTTGACCATCTCGCGCGCGGATGCCGGCCGCATCCAACTGCATCCCACCATGTTCCCGGTTATGGGTCTGGCGCGCGAAGCGGCCGGGCTATTTGAAGTTCTTGCCGATGAAAAAGGCTTGCAAATCGCTCTCGCCGGAGAGGAAGGAGTCAGCTTCACCGGGGACCGCATATTTCTGCGGCAGGCGCTGGTGAATATCATTCACAACGCCGTGAAATATTCACCTGCCGGTGGCTCCATCTCGGTGAGCGTACGCGGCACGCCCGCGGGAAGCATTCAGGTGGAAGTGGCGGATACCGGTCCGGGAATCCCGCCGGAGCATTTCGCAAGAATCTTCGACCGGTTCTATCGCGTCGATGAATCCCGATCGCGTGAGTTTGGCGGAGCGGGGCTGGGACTCTCCATCGCGCAATGGGCTGTGCGAGTACATGGCGGCGATATTCGTCTGCTACCCACACCTGGAGGAGGTTGCACGTTTCAAATCCACTTGCCGTCCTCGGCGGCGGCCGGTTAAGCGGAAAACAAGCTGGTGGTCACATACCTCTCACCGGTGTCGGCCAGGATCACGACGATCATTCTCCCGCCGTTTTCCGTCCGGGCGGCTACGGAAAGGGCCGCGTGTAGCGCCGCGCCGGATGAAGCCCCAGCGACAATCCCTTCTTCACGCGCGAGCCGGCGCGCGCATGCGAAGGCTTCTGCATCCGGCACGGCGATCACTTCGTCGAGAATGGAACGGTTCAGTACCTCAGGGATGAACCCGACACCGATTCCGGGAATCTGGTGATTGCCCACCGGGCCTCCAGAAAGGACAGCGGCGTTGGCGGGTTCCACGGCGATGACGCGAACAGCCGGCTTCCGCTGTTTAAGAACCTCGCCTACACCGGTGATCGTTCCACCCGTGCCGACGGCGGATACGAAACAATCGACCTCGCCGTGCGTATCTTCCCAGATCTCTATGGCTGTCGTTCTCCTGTGGATCTCGGGATTTGCCCGATTCTTAAATTGGTCGAGGACGATGGCGCCGGGGACCTCCGTGGCGATCTGCTCCGCCCGCTTAACGGCTTCGTTCATGAGGATGCCTGGGGTGAGCACGACTTTCGCGCCGAGTTGCTTGAGCAGTGCGACTCTTTCTACCGACATGGTCTCCGGCATTGTCAGTATCAGCCGGTAGCCTCGAATCGCTGAGACGAAAGCCAGTCCCACGCCTGTATTTCCGCCAGTGGCCTCCACGATCGTCATTCCGGGCTTCAATAGGCCTCGCGATTCGGCGTCCTCGATCAGCGCGACGCCGACCCGATCTTTTACGCTTCCACAGGGGTTTCGCATTTCCAATTTCGCGCATACCCGGCCGGGCAGGTTCTTCGCCATACGTCCGAGCTCTACGAGGGGCGTCTTGCCCACGGTGGCCATCAGGTTTGGGTAGGTCATAATCAAGGCTCTGCGACGGCTTTGTCCCAGAAAGGTGGTTCTCGCCAGCTCGGACGCGAGCGTTTCGCGGCGGTAGTATTTCTGCAGGATGTTATCTTTCCAGTTCAATAGGTCTCTGTTAGCAGCCGCGAATTCCGCCCAGGTCTGTGGCGATCCAGCCCGCGCCAGCCGCTCGCGAATCAAAAGAAGGAAAGCCCAGGTGATGGTCTCGTGGTAAAGCTTGGGCTTGCCATTGGCGTTAGCGAACCCTGCCAGCGCCGTGGAAAAGCGCTGGAGAGCTTCCAGGGCGGGGTACCGGCACAAATACAGGAAAGCCATTCTGACATGGCCGGCGTGATGAAAAGAGTCATTGGCAAGACTGCAGTTCTCGAAGCTCGCCATGAACTCGTCATCGGTCACTGGGCGCCTCCGCCGCTTTTCTTTCCGGTCTTCGGAGAGCCGCCCGCACCGGCCTCGATCAGACGATGGCTGGCGCTCGAATCCAAGTCCAGGCCATAAAACTTCTTCAATTCCTTGATTCGCTGCAGATTGTCCCCATGGAAAGGGCACTTTCCGTCAAAGGCATGCAGCACGATGCCTTCCAGAAGGTCGCCGAGCGTCAAATCGTGGTAGTCGGCAAAGGCCTTCAGGACTTTTAGCAGCCGCTTTTCCATGCGGACGCCCGTTTGTACGCGTTCCACAACGTGTTTGTCATTTGGTACCATACAATCAATGTACCAAATTACCAAGGTGCGCTGTCAAGCTTCCGGCAGCGTCACCGTGAACCTGGACCCTTTATTCAACTGGCTCTCCACCGAAACCGTGCCCTGCATCTGTTCGATGACGTGCTTGACGATGGAAAGGCCGAGACCGGTGCCGCCCACCTCGCGCGACCGGGCCTTGTCCACGCGATAGAAGCGCTCGAAAATGCGCGGCAGATCCTCGGAAGGGATCCCGATTCCGCTGTCGGCAATGCCGATGGCGACTTTGCCGCCGGGCAGGCGGGCCGCCTCCACCCAGACTTCGCCGCCGCCGCGGTTGAACTTGACGGCGTTATCGAGCAGGTTCACAAAAGCCTGCTCCAGCTTGATCTTGTTGCCCATCACCTGCAGGTCTTCCACGGTGCCCCAACCCAGGTGAACCTTCCGCATGGCCGCCTCGGATTCGACCGTGCGCATGGCGGCCTCCAGGGTGGCTACCACGGATAGTTTGCCCGGAGCCAGCGGCGCACGGCCCGATTCCAGCTCCGATAGCGCGAGCAGATCCGAGGCGATATTGTTCAGCCGTATGGCATGCGATTGAATGATCTCGACGAACCGGCGGCGGTGGTCGGGATCCTCCAGCGCTCCGTCGAGCAGCGTTTCAGCGTACCCGCGGATCGCCGTGAGCGGCGTGCGCAACTCATGCGACACATTCGCCACGAAGTCCTTGCGCACGCGCTCCAGGCGTTCCAGATCCGTGATGTCGTGCAGAATGGCCATAGCGCCGCTGCTTGAAGCGCCGGCCAGGGGGGCCGCCTGCACTTCGAAGGAACGGCCGTCGGCGCCGGTCAAATGCATGCGCCGCTTCAAGGATTCGCCCGAGGCGACCACCACGCGCAGCATCTCCAGAAAGTCCGGATCGCGCACCAGGCGCAGCACCGGCAAACCCTCGGGCACCGGGCCCTGCCCGCCGAATGCGGTGGCAAACGCCGCGTTGCAAAATGTCACGTGGAGTTCTTTGTCGACTGCCAGCACGCCTTCCACCATGCCGGTCAGGATGGCGTCCCGGCGCGCACCCTCCAACCGCACCTTGTCCACCAGATCTTTCACCTGCGCCGCCACGCGGCCCAGGGCTTCGGCCAAAGCGCCCAATTCGTCCGGCGAACCGGGCAGTGGGGCCTGCGCGGGTCCGGAGACCAGGCCCTCCACAAAGACTCTAAGCCGTCCGATGCGCTGGCGAAGCCGCCCTGAAAACACGAAAGCACAGGCACAGCCGGCTAGCGCCATCGCCAGGGTGGCCAGGGTCGCGCGCCAGCGCAGCTCTGCCGCGGCGCCGGGTTCCAGGCCCACCATCGACCCGATAGAAAAGATCAACAGCGCCAGCTCTATCGCGGCCAGCAGCAACACGCCCCACACGAGTTTTTGAAATAGCGAGCGACGCATGCGAACCGTTACAATCGTAGCAGTGCATTCGGCCGAAACCCAAGAAATTTATGAACTCGTTCGCGAGCGCATCGCGCCGCACCTGCCGGCGCTGGCCGCCTGCAAGAACAGCGCCGAGCTGTGGGGACTGGATCTATACCGTGCGCTCGAGCCGGATATCCGCCGCGTGCTGGACACGCCCGAAATCGGCAATTTCCGGCGCTGCCAGGGCGCCGCGCCAGCCCACCGGCAATACCGCTTCGTGGCCTGGAACGTGGAACGCGGCGCCCAGTTTGAAGGGCAGGTGGAGGCGCTGCGCACGCACCCGGTTCTAAGGGAAGCCGACGTCCTGCTGCTGACCGAGACCGATAGTGGGATGGTCCGCTCCGGCAATCGCAATGTGGCGCGGGCCCTGGCGTGCGCGCTGGGCATGCAATACGCTTTTGTGCCCTGCTATCTGAACCTGACCAAGGGATCGGGCATCGAGCAGGATCTGACCGGCTCGAACGACGTGGGACTGCATGGCAACGCGGTGCTGAGCCGCTATCCCATGGGCAATATCAGGCCCGTGTTTCTGGAGAATGGCGTGGACATCATGGCTTCGCGCGAAAAGCGCATCGGCCGGCAGGCGGCGGTAGCTGCAGATATCCGTTTCCCCAATGCCACGGTCACGGCGGTTTCCGTGCATCTGGATGCGCAGTCCACGCAACGGCACCGTTTCCTGCAACTGCGGGACGTGCTCGACAGCATCGATGCCGGCGCGGACACTAAGGCGGACACCAAGACAGGCGGGCAGGCGGTAGTGGTGGGCGGCGACTGGAATACAAGCACCTACAATTCGTCGCGCGCGGTGCACGCCATCCTGGGTTTCTGGCTGCGCGTCCTGATGGGTGTGGATAATGTGATTCGCAACCACTATCTGCATCCCTACAACCGTTTCGAGCGGGACCTCTTCCGGCTGCTGGAAAAGCGTGGATTCGATTATCGGGAATGCAACCGTCTGGGCGAACACACGGTTTCGTACGACGTGGACGACCTGCGCGCGACCAAAGCACTGCGCGATTGGGTGCCCGGCTGGTGTTTCCACTTCATTCGCTGGGCGCTGCGCGACCACGGTGGACGGTGTCCGGTGAAGCTGGATTGGTTCGCCACGCGGGGTGTGCGCTGCCGTAATCCTGTGGTTATTCACGACGTGCGGGAAGGCCGCGCCGTGCCGCTGTCGGACCACGACGCGATCGCGGTAGATATTTTGGCGGGTTAGGCGCCCACGGCGTGCGTCAGCGTCCGCGCCTCGTTGCAGGGCTGCAACCGGTACCCCAACCCGAAGACGGTTTCCAGGTGCAGCCGGCTGTACGACCCCAACTTTACCCGCAGGCGGCGCAGATGCACATCCATGGTGCGCGTCCGAATCTCGGGGCCATACCCCCACACCCTCGACATCAGCGTGTCCCGCGACAGGATCTCGCCCACGTTCCGGGCCAATTGGGCCAGCAGGTCGAATTCCATCGGCGTCAGTTGGACGGGTGCGCCATCCAGACGCACGTCCCGCGTGTGGAAGTCGACTTCCAGGCGGGCGTCACGATAACCCTTTACCCGATTGGGTTCCATCTGGACCAGTTCCATGGAGTGGCTCCCGACTAGCTCTGTTGTTGCCTTAACCGCCGCACTGCCGCCATCCGCAGAGCCCAACGGACCCGCCTCCGCAAATTCAACCCGAACGAGTATCTGTTACGCATCGTTTTGCTACCTCCACGGCAATAGTGGCGCGAACCCGGCAGTATCGCAATATATTCTGGCTGTAATCGAAATTCACAGGTAAGTTTCTGAAAACAAGTGAAGTGCCCGGCTCGCCTGTCCTGCGCGCCTGAGCCATCGGGCAAAATGGCCCGCGCCCCCCGCCGAAAACGCGCCTGTAATCGACCTGTACAGCTAAGTGATTGCAGCAACGTGAGATATTCGATCGCCTGTACAAACCGGCAACGGCGCGGCAACCGGCACTCCGCTACAGACGTTGAAAAGTACTGCCCGGCAGTGCGACGATTGCTGTGGATGGATCGCGCAGACAGGGTGCTCGCGCTCGACTGGCTCAGGGGCTTGGGAGTCGTGATCATGCTGCAGGGGCACCTGTTCAATTCCTTTGCGCGCGCCGATCTCCACAATCACCCGGTTTACGTCCTTTCGCAGTTTATCGGCGGCATGCCGGCGCCCATCTTTCTGTTTCTGGTGGGCGTGACGCTGGCGTTCCGGCTGGACCGCGGCGACCGGGAAGGGCTGCCGCCGGCCTCCCGGCTTAGGTCCGCACTCGCGCGCGCAGCCTGGCTCGAAGCCATCGCCCTGGCCTTCCGGCTCCAGTTGTGGGTGTTCGCGTGGGGCAATCCCTGGACGGAGATCGTGCGCGTGGACATCTTGAATTGCATGGCGTTGGGCGTAGCGGTGCTCTCCCCGGTGGCTCTTTTGGCCCCGCTCAGGAGAATCACCTGGTGCGCCGCGGCCGGGCTGGCCATTGCCGCCCTGGCTCCGCTGGTCTCCATGGTGGATTGGTCCGGCGTCCCTTGGCTGGTCCGCAATTATATAGTACCCAATAAGGCGTTCTTCAGTTTCTTCCCGGATGCGGCCTACATCGCCTTCGGCGTCAGCTTCGGCGCGCTGCTGCGCACCGCCGCGCCGGCCCGCGACCGGATCATGCAATGGGCGGCCTGCTTCGGCCTGGCGCTGGTAGTGACGGCCCACTATTTTTCCAACCTGCCGTTCTCCATTTACCCGAACTCCGACTTCTGGCTGGATAGCCCCGGCTTGATTTTCATCCGCTTCGGCATTGTCCTGGTGCTGGTGGCTGCCGGTTTCGTGTGGACCGCCGGACAGCAGCCCGAGAAGCTGGCCTTTATGCGGCGTTTGGGCACGAACTCGCTGCTGATCTATTGGGTACACGTGGAGCTGGTCTACGGGCGGTGGTTCTGGTTCGCCAAAGAGCGGTTAACCATTGGCGGATGCGCCGTGGCCAGCCTGCTGCTGATCGCACTGATGTATGGCCTCGCGACGCTGAATCTTCCCACGCGCGTCAAGCGCAGATTGCGCCGATTGAAGCCCGCCGCGCCGGTTCCGGAGACCGCATGTCCCAAATAGCCGCTGTGCCCCGTCCGGATAGCACGCCCGCGAAGGCGCATCTGCGCCGGCTGGAACTGGCAGCAGTGTGCGTGCTAGTGGCGGGCTTCATCGGCATACGCCTCTGGAACCTGACTGCGTTTTGCCTGGACTCGGACGAGATTTTCAGCCTCTTATGCGCGCGCTACAAACTGGTACACCTGCTACAGTCCGTGCGCGCCGACGTGGTGCATCCACCCTTATCCTATCTTCTGCTGTGGGTTTGGGTGAGGATCGGCGGCGAATCGCTGCTCTGGGTCCGGCTGTTGCCATTCCTGCTCTCGGTTCTGGCTCTGCCGCTCGCGTGGATCGTCTTCCGCCAGCTTAGGCTCAACGCGCCCGCCAGAATCATCGCGCTAGCGCTGCTGGCTATCAACGACTACCAGGTCTTTCACGCCCGCTACGTGCGCATGTATGCGCTGTTCTTCCTGCTGAGCCTGGCCTCGGTGGCGCTGTTCAATCTTCTGCTGGAGAGTGCCACTAAGAAGCGCGTGGCCGCACTGACGGCGGTGAACCTGCTGCTGGTCTACACGCAGTACTTCGGCTGGATGGTGATCGGGATCGAGGGGTTGCACCTTTTGTGGATGGATCGGCGCAAGCTGAAGGCTTTCCTGCTGGGAACCGCCGTGATCGCTCTGCTGTTTGCACCCTGGGCTTATAACGCCGCTCAGTCGGCTATTGCCAAAGGCGGCCTGACGCCAAACCTTGGCTGGATCAGACATCCGAAGATCGGCGACGTCTGGTGGTATTACGTGGGCTGCGACGGTCCGTTGTGGCCGGTACCAGTGGCCTCGGCCATGGTCTTCTTTCTGTTCGGCGCCATGGCTGCCGGGCTATGGAGGGTGTTTCGCGCCGTCCGCAGCCGCTTGGAATTGAGCCGGCTGCGCTTCGCCGCGCTGCTGGCGTTTCTGCCCCCGTTTACGGCTTACCTGTTGAGCAACGTGTTGCGTAATTCGATCTGGGGCAACCGCCATCTGATTGTTTCCGCGGTGCCGTATCTGGCGCTCCTGGCGACGGGGCTGGTGGCGTTGCGGCCCAGGTGGGCGCGATTCGTAGTTATATCGATCGCCGCGGCTTGGGGAGCTTTCGGACTTTACCGGGTGACCATGTATCCGGAACTTAGGAACAACATGGACGTACTTACCGGACAGTTAATCGAGCTGAATGCTCGTTTTGGGGACCGTACAGGCCTGGCCACAGTCGAATTTCTGGACCCCTATCTCGCGTTTCCCATGAGTTACTATCTGGAGTCGCACTACCACCAGAAGTGGAAGCTTGTTAATGTTGCCGGAGTGGGCGACATTTACGGAAACCGCGTGTGGGTCGGATATAACCATAAGTCATGGAAGCAGGCACAGAGTCCGGAAGAGTTGCTTCGCCGGCGCGGGTATGAAATCGGCCCGGGCGTCTGGGCGGGCGACCGCTGGGACCGGATTGCGGTGTTTTTAGCGTACCGGAAAAGCAACTAACCAAAGAGCGGGTTCTGGAGAACTCGCGCAGGCCTGAAGGCCGCCCCATGACACACTTATAATAAGTCTATGTGCGGCATCGTCGGCTACATCGGGAACCGGAAGGCGGTTCCGATCATCCTGGACGGCCTCAAGCGCCTGGAGTATCGCGGCTACGACTCTGCCGGGCTGGCGGTCTATTGCGACGACGGGCAACTCGCCGTGCGGCGCGCATCCGGCAAGCTGCGCAATCTGGAAGAAGCCATCCGGCTGAACCCTGTGGACGGCGCCTACGGCATAGGGCACACCCGCTGGGCCACGCACGGCCGCCCCACAGAGGAAAACGCGCACCCGCACCGCGATTGCACCGGCGACATCGTCGTGGTGCACAACGGCATCGTCGAGAATTACCTGGTCTTGAAGCGCCA